>Ga0272441_10005128_pt1 | contig 23082 bp, 20 predicted proteins | sample SSMProp6N_FD_193582 | JGI IMG/M metagenome (GOLD analysis project Ga0272441, IMG submission 193582) | Marine sediment archaeal communities from Little Sippewissett salt marsh, Falmouth, MA, United States - SSM-Prop-6N | ecosystem: Environmental > Aquatic > Marine > Wetlands > Sediment ...
CTCTTGACCACCTCGATGGCGGGTTGCAGCGCGGTGACATCGACGGTGTCGGTGTCGGTCACGGGGTCGCCAGCGGGCGGGGTGCCGGTGGCGGTCACCGAGTTGGTGAGGGTGCCGGTGGCGCCGGTGTCGATGTGTGCGACGAGGTGGATGGTGGTGGAGGCCGAGCTCGCCATGGAGCCGAGATCCCAGGTGATGGTGCCGGTGGGGGATTCGGTGCCGGAGGCGTCATCGGAGACGTAGCTCATGCCCGCGGGGAGGGTATCGACGAGGACGACGTCGAGGTCACTATCGCCGGTGTTGGTGACGGTGAGGGTGTAGGTGACGTCGGTCGACGGTGCGCCTTCGGTGTGGGAGGAGCTCTTGACCACCTCGATGGCGGGTTGCAGCACGAAGACATCTTTGCTGCAGCGGGTGTAGCAGGTGATCGAACCGCCGGCGTGGTCCTCTCCGATGATCACGGTATAGGTTCCGCTCTCCGCCGCTACCAGCGTGTCTGACGTCTCCCCGGGGATCGGTACGCCATCCAGCTCCCAGCTGTAGTGGTCGTAGCCGACATCCGCACTCAAGGTGACCGATCCGGTGCTCGAACAGCTCGGCGGGGAGCAGGCGAGGCTGCACGGCGGGTTCTCGTAGACGACCACATCCACGTACTCGATCGAGCTGCTCGCTTCACAGAGATTGGCGTCCTGCACGTTCAGTGTGATTCGCGCCGTCCCGCTGAAGGCCGCAGGTGGTGTCCACAACACATCTTCGACGATCGTCGATGGGCTGAACGTCCCACCGACATCGTCACTCCACGTGTAGAAGTACGGCGTCGTTCCCCCCGCAGCGCTCCCGTCCAAACCGAACGGGCAGTTGCCCCACCACGTCGCTCCGCCTCCCTCGCAGTCCTCTTGCGTGGAGTAGGTGGGATCGCTGCAGCAGCCACTTGCGCAGGCCGCCGTACGGTCGGCTTCGATGCTTGCGGTGACACAGACGACATCCACAAGGCCGGGGTCGGGGAAGTACTCCGTGTTGTCGGCTCCATTCACCATGGTGTAGTTGACACTGGCCGTCTCGTTGGGCGGCTCAGCGTGGCTCCCCGCACCGGCGGACTCGCAGTACCCGTCCTCCACCGTGGTCTCGAAGACAATGGTGAGGGTTTCGCCGCCAAGCTCGGGGATCTCCCAGTCGAAACCCTCGGCCGTGAAGGTGATGACACCGACAGGTTCTTGATTGCCGTCCCGCGTGGTGTAGATCGTCGCCGGCACCACATCGAACGTCATGGGGGTGACCGCCTCGACCACGAGCAGATCCTCCGCGGCAAGCATGAGCTCTCCTGCGATGCTGTCGAAGATCGAGCTAAGGTCGGGCGCGGAGAACGTCTCGTAGTAGCGCATGTCCTGCGACCAGTCCAGCGTCTGCCGAGCCACCTGCAGGGAGTCGGGGTAGTTGCTGTTGACGTAGCCGAGAAGCCCGATGGTGTAGATGCCCGCGGTGCTCTGCGCTGCCTGCCCCGCGGTGTAGGCGGCGATCGTGCAGGCGGTATGAGCGGTCGGCCAGTCGGTGCAGCCGCCCCCGCTCGCCTGCCTGTTGGCCACGCCGTCGGACATGAGGATGATGGAGCGGTTCACGACGGAGGGCGAACGCCCCTCCGCAGTCATGTGTTCGTCCGCTCGCAGGAAGCCCTCTTCGATGTTGGTGTACTGGACGTTGTACCAGGTTCCTCCGTGCTGCAGAGCGGCAATCGCGGCGAGGATGGTCGGCAGGTCGTCGGTCAGGGTCTGATCCAGGGTTCCGTCGTTGCCGTAGCTCGCCAGACCGACGCGATTGGCGGTCGTCCACACCCCGCCAGCCAGCTCGCAATCGTCCTTGCTGTTCTCGCCCGGGACGGAGCAGCAGCAGCCCTCCGTCAGAATCCTCGTGGCGAATTCCGTGGCCGCGGCCTTCGCGTAGTCCATCGAGTCCGGCGCCGATCCGTACCCCATACTGGTCGAGCGGTCGATCACGATAATCACGTCAAGCGGTTTGAAGGTCTCGTATCCCGTGATCGAAAGCGTCGTCTCGTAGGTGTTGCAGCCGGTTGTCACGATGGACTTGTCAAGCTCGACATGGGGATCGTCAACCTGGGCCTGGGCGAGTATCCCCACACCCACAACGAGAAGCAGGGTCGCCAGCGAAGCGGCAGCAAGCGGCGACCAGCGTGCCGGGGTCCTCCTGCGCACACAGACCCTGTCCACGGTGCCCGCCCCGTGCTGCACCTGCGATCCCCAACACAACCTTCGCCGCATCGCCGTCCACAAGCTTCTCATCCTGGATCCCTCCCGAGCTTCCAAGACCCTCCAAGATCGCCGACCGCCACGTCGGACCCAATACGAGCTGACCTGCCATGACAACAGGGAGGCCTGAAACCGCAATGAACTAGGATGATTGCGCGAACGCGCCGTGTCAGAACCGCATGCTCTCCCGATCGCCGGCATTCTGCCTCCTCGCACAAGAGGCTGGCAGCCCGACGACCTCGGAGAGGCTCGCGGCTTTGCGTCCTGCCCTCGCGGGCAGTTTGCCGTTACAGCCAGAACTACGTACTTGACCCACCATCACATCTCTATCAGAGCCCTGCCTACGGCTTCTCGCTCGTGGGGGAAGATCCGTTGTTCCTCCCCTGGATGAGCAGTGCTCGATCCACGGCCTCCTGACTCGCAAGCTTCTCCTCCAGGAGGATCTCCCCAAGGCGCTTCCCGGCGTGCTTCGTTCGTTGTAGCTCCAAGCCCTCCGCCAGATCCTTGTGTGACAACGCTCCCATATCCAGCAGAATCTCCCCAATGCGCTTGTCGCTCTCGAAAAACTCCTCAAGGATCGAGAGGATCACCGCACTGCGGCTCTTACGCTCGCGGCGCCCCTTCATATCCACCTGCTCCATCAGGTAGGCATCCACATCGCTGAAGTAGATCGTCGTTTGCATAGGCCCTCCGCCTCCTCTATCTCCCGACGACCTCGGAAAGCGAAACGCCGAGCCGCGGGGTCTCCCGGCAGCTCGGCCACCTCATGCACTTCGCCCTAGGTCCGTAGCTTTGCGCCCCCACCTCACGGTGAGTTTGCCCTGAACAGGATCCGTCATCTACATTCTATCCGCCAGCACTATACAAGCATACCCACGGCGTGTCAACCCCAGCAAGCCATCCACAGAGGTCTCATGGAAGTGTCCTTCAGCACGGGTTCACCGGCCCGTCGAGCACGGAGTCACTCATACAATATAACACCACGGAGCTTCCGTCAACCCGCCGGGCGGACAAGCCAGATGTGGCCCTCTCCCCTCGATGCCTTGTCGGTAGACGCGTTGCAGCAACGGAAACGCCCTTCTATACTGGAGTGCTATGCCTCGTCGGACGCCCATGATGGAGCAGTACTGGCGCATCAAAGCCGACCATCCCGAGGCGGTGCTTCTGTTCCACCTCGGGGATTTCTACGAGACGTTCTTCGACGACGCGGAGATCCTCTCCCGGGAGATGGATGTCGTCCTTACCCAGCGGAACGGGCACCCCATGGCAGGCGTGCCGGTTCGTCGAGGACAGGCGTACATCAACGGGTTACTCAAGCGCGGGCACAAGGTCGCCATCTGCCAGCAAGTTGAGGATCCGAAGCAAGCCACCGGTCTTGTGAAGCGTGAGGTCGTCCGTGTGATCACCCCCGGGACCGCTGTGGAGGAAAGCCTCCTCGATGCAACGGAAAACAACTTCCTCGCTGCCGTGTTCCCCGTCTCCACCGAGGGCGCGTTTGGACTCGCCTTCCTCGACCTGTCCACCGGGGAGTTCGCGTGCGCCGAAGCAGCTGATCGCGCCTCCCTATCGGCCGAACTCGCACGCGTCTCACCCAGCGAGATCCTCGTGCCGAAAGACAGCGACGTCAGCTTCCTCCCCGGCAGTCCGGTGGCAACGTCGCCCCTTCCGCGCGGGGAGTTCGACGGGGCGCGCCCACGGGCGACCAGCCTTGGGCTACCGGAATCAGCGCTGCGCGCGGCCGGCGGCATTCTCGCGTACGTCGAAGCCACGCAGAAGGCGCTCCTGCCTCACATCCGCCCCGTCGTACTCCATGAGATCGCGCGTCAGATGGAGGTCGATGCGTTCACGTCACGAAGCCTCGAGCTCGTCCGCTCGCTGCGCGACGGGAGCCGTCGCGGCACGTTGCTGAGCGTTCTCGACACCGCGATGACCGCCATGGGACGGAGGCGCCTTCGACGATGGATCCTCACACCATCCGCCGACCGCCAGAGGATTGAGGAGCGGTTGGACGCCGTGGAGGCGCTTCATCGCCAAACGATCCTGCGACAAGAGCTTAGGCACCGAGCCAAGGAGATCCACGACGTGGAGCGCCTGATCGGCCGACTTGGAAGTGGGCAGCTGACCCCACTACACCTACAGAGGCTCCTTGCCAGCCTGGATGTCGTGCCGCGGGTTCAGGCGGCGATGCAGGAGCCATGGGCATCCTCGGACCGGGACAACGCAGGCGGGCCGCCCACGGAGATTGCGCGGCTTCTCGACGTGCTCGGAGACCCCGATCTGGAGCGGATCGCGGCACCGTTCAAGAGCATGCTCGTCGAGCAACCGCCAGGTGATGTCCGCGACGGCGGGCTCATCCGCCCGGGGTACGACGAGGAGTTCGATCGACTGCGAGCAGCGGCCAGCGATCTTCGCGATCGTATCGCGACGCTCGAGCTGCAGGAGAAGGAGCGAACGGCGATCCCGTCACTCAAGGTCGGATACAACCGTGTCTACGGATACTACCTTGAGGTCACCCGCCCTCACCTCGACAAGGTGCCTCCGGAGTACCGTCGCCGGCAGACCTTGGCCAACGCCGAGCGGTTCGTCATCGAGGAGTTGCGCCGCTACGACGAAGAGATCTCCGAGGTAGAGGAACAGGCGGTGGCTCGAGAACGGACGCTGTTCGAGCGCGCGTTGGCCGACCTCACCGCGGAGATACCGCGGCTTCAGGCTCTATCGGACGCGCTTGCCCAGCTGGATGTGCTGTTGGCACTGGCACAGGTCGCCGCGGAGCACGGGTACGTGCGTCCGACCTTCACCGCGGGCCGCGCGCTGAAGATCGAGGCCGGGCGCCATCCCGTCGTGGAGCGGGTCGAGGAGTTCGTCCCCAACGATCTCGAGCTGCAGGATGGCGTCAACCTCGTCGTCGTCACCGGCCCCAACATGGCGGGGAAGTCCGTCTACCTGCGGCAGGTTGCCCTGATCAGCTTGATGGCGCAGATGGGGTCATTCGTCCCCGCTCGGACCGCCACGTTGCCGATCGTGGACAAGCTCTACGCTCGAGTCGGAGCAAGCGACGCCGTCACCGAAGGGATCAGCACATTCATGATGGAGATGCTCGAGGTCGCGGCAATCCTTGCGCGTGCGACGCCGAGGAGCTTGATCATCCTCGACGAGATCGGCCGCGGCACAAGCACGTTCGACGGGATGTCGATCGCTTGGGCTGTCGCCGAGGAGCTAGCCTCGACTCTGGGAGCGAAAACGCTGTTCGCAACACACTACCGAGAACTCACCAGGCTCGCGGAAGAACTCCCTGCGGTCGCGAACCTTCATGTCGCTGTGAAGGAGGTTGGCCGAGAGGTGGTGTTCCTGCATCGCGTCGAGCCCGGCACCTCCCCGGGGAGCTACGGCGTCCACGTCGCGCGGCTCGCCGGACTCCCGGATCACGTGACGGACGCCGCCGAAGGAATCCTCTCCGCCCTGTGTGCGGATGGCCCGCTGTCCCACTTCGGTGGGCCCGTCGCGAGACACGATCCGCTGCCGCTGTTCGGTACAGAGGACCACCCCGCCCTGAAGACAATTAGGGAGACCGACCTCGATCGGATCACGCCACTGCAGGCCCTCGAGCTGCTCGCGCAGCTGAAGCGGCAGCTGTGAGCTGTGCCGACATGCAGCCAGAACGGGGCGATGCGCGCGATCGCTCGCGCCCGAAGGACCCTCCACGGCATGTCCCGGTACTTCTCGACGAGGTCCTCCACATCCTCGCCCCGCAGCCGGGGCAGACGTTGATCGACGGGACCGTGGGCGCCGGAGGGCACGCCGCGGCGCTGCTCGGCGCATCACCGTCGACGCACCTCGTGGGGCTCGATCTCGATCCCCGCGCGCTCGCCACCGCGACACAACGGCTGAAGGCGTTCGGCGATCGGGCGCAGCTGATCCGAGGCAACTACCGCCGCCTGCCGCATCACCTTGCGACCTTGGCCATTGAGCACGCTGATGCCGTGCTCCTGGATCTTGGGATGTCCTCCCTGCAACTGGACGATGCCCGGCGCGGGTTCGGCTTCCGCCGCGACGGCCCGCTCGACATGCGCATGGATCCGAACCGCGACATCACCGCGGCTTCGCTCGTCAACCACGGCACTCCCGCAGAGCTGGTCGATCTGCTACGCAACTACGGGGAGGAGCGCTTCGCACGGCGCATCGTCGAAGCCGTATGCCGTGAGCGCTCGAAAGCGCCCATCGAGACGACATCCCAGCTCGCCAACATCGTCCGCGATGCCATTCCCCGCCGGTTCCACCGGCTGGGTTCCGACCCCGCGACCAAGGCGTTCCAAGCGTTGCGGATCGCCGTCAATGACGAGCTGGGGAACCTCGACGACGGGCTGCCCGCCGCGTGGAGCGTCCTGCGCGCGGGAGGGCTTCTCGCGGTCATTAGCTTCCACTCGCTCGAGGATCGCCGCGTGAAACGCTTCCTGCGGCAGCTGGCGAACCCGTGCACCTGTCCTCCGGGCCTCCCGGAGTGCGTGTGCGGCAAACTCCCCGAAGCGGAGATCCTCACCCCGCGACCGATCCGTCCGACGGCAGAGGAAATCGCGCGAAACCCACGCGCTCGAAGCGCCCGCCTCCGCGTGGGCAGGAAGCTCCCCTAGTTCCCGCGCTCCCGCGACAAACGTCCGTCCTGGGGACGCCCGCATCCCGTACGGTGAGGCGGACATGTCCTACCGGAGAAGCCCCGAGATCCTTGCCCTGTCGTCAGGACCGCGAGACGAGGGCCGACGTTGGCGCCCGGGGCACATGAGCTTGGGCGCAGCGCTCGCCGCGTCCGCACTCCTCTTCGCGATCGGGTTCCTCTACGTTCACCAGTCCGCGCTTCTCCTGGAGCTCACCGCACAACAGGAAGAGCTGTCGCTTGCTGTCAAACGCATCGAGCAGATCAACCACGCCCTCGTCGTCCGCCACGATGCGGCGCTTTCGCTCGAACATGTTGCCGAGACCGCTCTCCGCGAACTGGGCATGGTCCCTCCCGAGGTGGTGTACTACGTACCGCTCCACGACGTCGCGAAGTGACCGCCGCACTGCCGGGCGTGAGCGCATCGTCATCACGATAGCGCTGGTTTGCCTTGTCATCCTCGCCGGACGTCTCCTGCAGCTGCAAGCGGTGGAATGGCCATCGTGGCGCGCCCGCGCCCGCGGGATGCAGGAGCAGACCCTCGAGCAGCCGCCCCGCCGGGGCACGATCTACGACCGCAACGGCCTCGTGCTTGCCGTGGACGTGAAGGCTGCATCCATCGCCGTGGACGGCCACAATGTTCGAGGGGCCGCGGCCTTGATCCGCGTCCTCCACGAGGAACTGCGTCTCGCGGAGGCGAAGCTGGAGCAGCTCGTCCTTCGACCAAGCTACTTCACGTGGATCGCCCGCGGGGTCGATCTCGACATCGCGCAACGCATTGCCGAGCGCGCCGAGGCCGCCGGCGCGGGCGGGCTCATCTTTGTGGACACCTGGAGACGGTACTACCCTCAGGGGACGCTCGCCGCCAACCTCCTGGGCTTCGTCGGTGTCGATGGAGATGGCCTCGAGGGTCTGGAGCTATTCTACGACGAACAGCTCCGTGGCACCCCGGGGACGATGCGCGTCGTCGAAGGCCGTGACGGTCGCCCCTACGCCGTAGAGGTCGTCGAGCCTTCATGTCCCGGGCTCGACCTCTACCTGACGCTGGACGCTCGCGTGCAGCTGTTCTGTGAGCGCGCCATCGATGACGGCGTAGAGCGCCACCGCGCCGTCTCCGGGTTTTGCGTGGTGATGGACCCGCGGAGCGGCGGGATCCTCGCCATCGCCCAGAGCCCGCGCTACGATCCGAACCTGTTCTCGTCCTCCGATCCGGACGTGCGTCGCAACCTCGCGGTCACCACGTTGTTCGAGCCGGGATCTACGTTCAAGGCGTTCTCCGCCCTCGCAGCGCTCACCGCCGACGTTGTCTCCGCCGCCGATCGGTTCAACGGGAACGACGGGGTTCACGTGTCGGGACACGTGATGCACAACGCGGGAAACGAATCCTTCGGCAGCGTGTCCTTCGCAGAGATCATCGAGAAGTCGATCAACACCGGGATGATTCAAGTCGCCCAACGTGTCGGGAGCGAGACCCTCTACCACACCCTCGCCGGCCTCGGCTTCGGCCGCGCCACGGGTATCGACCTCCCGGGAGAGCTCAATGGGATCCTCAGGCCAGCCACCGAATGGGTGCCCCTGGATCTGGCCGCGGCATCGATCGGTCAATCCGTGGCCGTCACGGGGATCCAGCTTGCCTGCGCCATGTCGGCGCTCGCTGCCGACGGCTCCGTTCCCGTCCCCCACCTTGACACGTCCGTGCCGGCGAACAAGAGCGTCCGCCTGGCCTCGCCAGCCACATTGACCACGCTGCGCGGGCTGCTACGCCGCGTGGTGGAGAGCGGGACAGGGACATGGGCGGAGATACCCGGATATGAGGTAGCAGGGAAGACGGGAACGGCACAGAAGGCCCTTCCCGGACGCGGCTACGTTCCCGGTCGGTACACGTCGCTGTTCGCAGGCTTCCTTCCGGCGTCAGCCCCACGACTTACCTGCGTTGTCGTTCTCGACGAGGTCCGATCGGGATCTCCAGCCGGAGGCTACACGTCAGGCCAGATCTTCCGTGAGGCGATGACCCACGCAGTCAGTCTGCTTCGGATTCCACCGACCACGCCATAGCCCAAGTGAAGAACGCTATCCGCTTGCCGATCGCTGTCGGCATCATCGCCACGCGCAGCGGCTAGTCGTCCTTGCCCTTCTTCGGCCCGAACAGGCTGAACAGCTCGATCGGCACGGGGAACACGATCGTCGACGCGTTCTCCGCCGAGATGTCGTTCAACGTCTGCAGATAGCGAAGCTGCATGGCAGACGGATTCACCGCGATGATCGCCGCCGCCTCCCCAAGCTTCGTCGCCGCCTGCAGCTCTCCCTCGGCGTTGATGATCTTCGCCCGGCGATCGCGCTCCGCCTCCGCCTGCCGCGCGATAGCACGCTGCATTTCTCCGGGGATCTTCACATCTTTGATCTCCACCGCGCTGACCTTAATTCCCCAGGGGTCGGTCTGCTCGTCGACGATCTGCTGCAACTTGAGGTTGATCTTGTCGCGCTCGCTCAGCACTTGATCCAACTCGAAGCCGCCGAGAACGCTGCGCAGCGTGGTCATCGCGATCTGCCGCGTCGCTTCGATGTAGTTCTGCACCTCGACCACTGCGGCATTCGGGTCAACGACGCGGAAGAACAGCACAGCATTGACCAGCGCCGACACGTTGTCCCGCGTGATTACCTCCTGCGGGGGAACGTCGAGCGTCACCGTTCGCAGGCTGATGCGCACCATCTTGTCGACAATTGGGATGATGAGGAAGATTCCCGGTCCCTTCGCGCCGATGAGCCGGCCCAGCCGGAAGATCACACCCCGCTCGTATTCGCGCACAATGCGGATCGCATTGGCAAGGAACAGCAGTACGACAGCAACAATGGCCGCAACCGTGATCGCCATAGCCTCCTCCTTCGCCTCCGGCGTTAGCAGGATCATAGATGGCAACGAGAGTTCTGTCAAAGCGCGCCTACACCAAGCGGCAGCGCCGGCAAGCCCCAGGACCATCGACAGGAAGGCGCCACTCGCCCCCGAGACCGCAGTGGATAGGCAGAACCCACATCCATAGACGAGTGAGGCTCCTACCGCGAGGACCACGAACGATGAGGAGGGAGAAGCCGAGGCGACAGCCAGGAAGGGCGCTCGCCGTGAAGCGCGAGAACGTCGATAGGTAGAGTGGATGCGCTCTTCGTGTACTTCACAGCATGGCCTTTCCCCAGACTACGTCACGCGACCCGGACGATTGCGATACGAGCGACGTATACTCGGGCGGGACGGCCGTGGAAGGAGATCAACTCGTGTCCCGCACCGTGCTGATCGCTGGCAATTGGAAGATGCACAAGACACCGGACGAGGCCGAGCACTTCGTCGACAAACTCCTCGCCCGCTGGACACCTGCCCTGGACGTCGAACTCGCGCTGTTCCCTCCGTTCCCCGCCCTTGACCGCTGCGGGCATCGCCTTCGGGGGAGCGCAATCGCTTTGGGCGCGCAGAATGTTCATCACGAGCCACGCGGAGCGTTCACCGGAGAGGTGTCGTGCGACATGCTCGTCGCCTGTGGCTGCCGCTACGTCTTGGTCGGGCACTCCGAGCGGCGCCACGTCTTCGGCGAGGGGGACGACACGGTCTGCCACAAGCTCCACGCCGTGATCGACACGGCCGGGCTGAGTCCGGTGCTGTGCGTCGGGGAGACGCTCGAGGAACGCAAGCGCGGCGACACGCAGGTCCGCCTCGGAGCACAGCTCGAGTCCGCTCTCGCGAGCTTGCCGCAGGACGACGCAGCCGAGCTCGTCATCGCCTACGAGCCGGTTTGGGCCATCGGCACCGGGGCGAACGCGACGCGCAACGATGCCGAAGAGGCTTGCAGGTGGATCCGCGCCGATCTCGATCGCCGATTCGGCAGATTCATTGCCGACACGGCTCGCATCCTCTACGGCGGCAGTGTGAATCCGGACAACGCGGCGGAACTGCTGCGCCCCGCCGACGTCGACGGAGTTCTCGTTGGCGGAGCCTCGCTCGACACGGACAGCTTCCTCGCCATCGCCGCCAAAGCTCCCGGCTCTTGACACCGCTGCCTGTTCTGCATACGGTGCGACGGGGGGGATATGTTTCGGACCATACCGAACCAGATCACGTTGGCGCGGATTGCCTCGGTGCCACTGCTGATGTTCCTCATCCTCGCTGGCGCGAACAGCCGAACGGCGACGCTTCTCGCGATCGCCGTGTTCGTTCTCGCAGCGTTATCCGATGCCGTGGACGGCTACCTCGCACGCAGCTTCCGCCAAACCTCGACGTTCGGTAAGTTCGCCGATCCCATCGCCGATAAGCTGCTCATCATCGGGGCACTGCTCTGCTTCGTGCAACTCAACGAACTGCTGGCCGCCCCGGTGATGGTCCTCATCGCTCGGGAGTTCCTCGTGACGGGACTGCGGATCCTCGCCATCGACGAGGGCACGGCGATTGGCGCCAGCGTCCTCGGCAAGATGAAGATGGTGTCGCACCTGTGGCTCGTTCTCGCGGTGCTCGTCAACCGCAGTTTCGAGCTTGGCGTCGCCGGGGATCTCGCGGTAAGCGCTGTGCTGTACTTCGCCATCCTCCTCTCGCTGGTCTCCGGAGCAGAGTACGGCTTCCGTCTGCGGCGCCTGTTCTCCCGATGATCGCCGCAGCGTTCGAGGCCGCGGCAGCGGATCCCCCTCGCCCTCCTCCGATGGGCTGGGGCCCAGAGGACGTCCGTTCCGCCTGTGCGTGGGTCGCCGACCGAGCGGCGGCGGTACGGATCGACCTCGACGCCATCGAGCGGCTGGCACAGCACATCGCTCCGACGCTGCCATCGCCACCGGTCTACGATGACACACTGCACTTCCGCGGCGAAGCCGCCGCGACCCTCGCGTTCGTTCTCTGCTTGGATGCGGTGAATTTCGGCTCCGGCTACTTCCCTCATCTGGCCAAGCGGGAGGGGCACTCCGGGTACGGGACGCTGGCCTCCCGGCTCGCGGATCGCTTCCACACGAGCGGAGCGTGGACCGCGGCGGATCTCACCAGCCTGACCCCATCGGATCTGCGAGCGCTGCTCCGCCAACGCCCCGGCAACTGGGCGATCGATGAGCTGATGGCACGATACGCCTCCTCCCTGCAGCAGCTCGGCCGGTGGATTGGGGCGGCGTACGCGGGATCGTTCGAGCGCCTCGTTACCGCCTCGGATCGCAGCGCCATCAAGCTTGTTCGACGGCTGTCTACGTGCCCCGCGTTCTCCGATTGCCCGCGCTACGACGGACGGTCAATCCCCCTGCTGAAACGTGCGCAGATCGCCGCCTGGGACCTGTATCTTGCCTTCGCCGGCCACGGACCGGGGGCGCTCGATGACATCGGCTGTCTCACGGCGTTCGCCGACAACGTTGTGCCCCATGCGCTCCGCATAGAGGGAGTCCTCCACTACGCGAACGAACTCGCGCGACGGATCGACACCGGCGAATTGCTGGGCGCGGGATCCGAGGAGGAGATCGAGCTGCGCGCCTGTTCGGTGCACGCCGTCGAGCTCCTCGCAGAGCGGATCCGACAGATGGGACATCATGTCTACCCCGCACTGATCGACTACATCCTGTGGAACCGGCCACGGGATGATCGCTTCCGGTCGCTACCGCGGCATCGGACGAGAACCACCGCGTACTAATCTCAAGACATGGACGTGCCGTGCGCGCCGGGAAGCTGCGCTCCATCGCACGATGCACGGACGCCTGTGCCGCAGGAGCCCGCTGAGATCCGCGAGAGGCGGACGATCACGGCGCAGCCTGCTCATCGGTCGAACCGACGCTGACTCGATCCTGGAATGCAGCGAACGTCGCTGGCCCGATCCCCGACACGTGGGTCACGTCCTCGATGCTCATGAACGGACCGTACTCCACACGGTAGGCAACGATCCGCTCCGCAAGAGCAAGGCCGATGCTCGGCAAGGTCGCCAGTTCTTCCGCCGATGCAGCGTTCAGATCGATCACCGCTCCAGCCGAGGATCCTTCGAGGAAGCTCGGTACGACGACCACTGCGTTGGGCAGCTCGATTGGCTGTGAGACGGCGATCCGGGATGGCGGCGAGCGAGACGGCAGCGCGAGGGGAATGGCCAAAGCCACTATCGCCGCGGCCAGAAGCACGATCAGTCCTCGCTGCTGCGGAGGCGAGAGGATCCCGTTCTCTCGTTCAGCTGACGGAGTAGGCATCACTTCACCGCGGACGTGACGAGGCCGGAAGGACGGACTACCCGTACAGTGCGTTGAGTCTCTCAAGCCCTGCCTGCTCGCGAAGGACCCGCACCGGTTCCGGCATCCGTTGCTCGACGCGCCGCCAGCCGAACTTCGCCGAGTAGGCCCGGGTGAACAGGTCCCACAGAGCCCCCCGAAGGAGCTCATTCGCACGAAGCGCGTCCGCGTGCTCCTCGGCAAGCCCCTCCAGCTCAGGGAGAAACACGTCGATGGCCACCGCCGCGCGGAACAGCTCCAGCGCACGATCCGGATTCGAGCCCAGCAACTGAGACGCCTCCGCCATCAGCGCCCGCCGGCGAAGCTCCGCCCGCGCTAGCGCCTCCATCTTCCGGCCCTGCTCGCGCCGCGCCCTGAGTTCCTTCCGGGGAAACGGCAGGAGCCTGCGCTCACATCCGTCCTCAAGATTGCGGAACTGTGAGCCGTCCCGAGCGATCCGCCCGTGCTGCGACAGACATGTTTCGCAGGTCTGATAGCTCACGTTCGTGAAATACTGCACGAACTCCTTGGGCTTCATTGCGTCTCCTGTATTCCTGCAGTGTAGTGCTCGCTTACGCAAGAAGCAACCTCGTCACGTCGCGTCGAACCACGGGCGCGACTCCCACTCGCGCAAGGTTGACAACAGCGAATGCTCCGTCATGTCCATGTGGAGCGGAGTCACCGAGATCATCCCGTCGACAATCGCCCCGATGTCCGTGTCCTCTTCCTCCTTGGGGACAGTGCGTTGCGGATCGCCGGCGATCCAGTAGTAGCTTCGTCCCTGCGGATCGTGCCCCTTCACCAGGTAGTTGCTGTACGCAAGACCGCCGAGCCGCGTAACCCGCACGCGTGGCATGCGACCGGGCGGAATGTAGGGAACGTTGACATTGAGCAGGGTGCCCTTCGGCAAGGAAACCTCCTCGAGAAGCGCTGCCGCGAGACGCGCTGCGAACCGCCCCGCGATGTCGTAGCTGATCTCCTCGGTGCCCTTCGTCTCCACGTCCTGCGAAACGGCAATCGCCGGGACCCCGCAGCGCACGGCTTCCATCGCCGCGGCCACCGTGCCCGAATACGACACATCCTGCCCTAGATTCAGCCCGGCGTTGATCCCCGACACGACGAGTCTCGGAAGCGGGTCGAGCAGCCCGAGCATCGCCAGAGAGACACAGTCGGTGGGCGTCCCGCTGGTCATGTGCCCCTCCGAGCCATCGAGCAGGAGCACGCGATCAACCCGTAGCGGCTTGTGCAGCGTCATGGTTCGACTGGCGGCGGACCAGTTCCGATCCGGGGCATACACCTCGACCGCAGCGACCTCATCGAGCGCCTTCTTGAGCGCCATCAACCCGAGCGAGGTCACGCCGTCATCGTTGGTCAGCAGCACTGTCGGTCGTTCCACTGTCTTCCTCCTCGCGTCGCTATCGGTCCGTCTTCTCACTGAGTTGTCTCGGACGGAAGAACCACAGCGCGCTATCCCCGTAGTTGCGGCGATCGACGCAGGTCAGCACGCCGAACGTCTCCGACAGCTCTTCATCACGTCCCACCTCGGTGACCGCCACCGGGTCGTTCCCGAGAAGGGAGCCTCGCCCGAGTTCGCCGAGCGCCGCCTCCGCGAGACCGCGGTGGTACGGTGCCCCGACGAACAGCAGGTCGAAGACCCGAGCTCGCGCCTCCAGCCGCGCGATCCCGTGAGCGTAGTCCGCGGCGAGCACGACACCGCGATCGATCATCCCGAATGCGTCGAGGTTTCGGCGGACGATGTCGCACGCCTCTTCGGAGATGTCGACGAAGACGCACTCCATCGCGCCTCGGGACAGCGCCTCGATCCCGACGACACCGGTGCCACAGAACAGATCTAGAACCCGCGCGTCAGGCACGAACTCCACAAGGATGCTGAACAACGCACTGCGCACCAGATCGCGGACGGGACGGATCTCCGCATGCTCCCAGGGGACAAGCCGTCGTCCCCGCAATGCTCCGCCGGTGATCCGCACGTTCGCTCCTTGACAGCGCCTGAAGGGGTTCCTAAGATCAACCTCTGGCACGCAGCTAAGCCCCTTGCCATCAAGAATACGGCAGCTGAAGGAGTGACACAACCTATGGAGCTTCGACGCCTTCGAGCCGTGCTGTTCGACCTCGACGGCACGTTATGTCGATACACCGTCGGCGTCGCAGACGCGATCCTCGGTGCGATTCGCCGTCTCCATCTTCCGGAGGACGCTCTCGGAGATCTCCAGGCCGCCGCCGGTCGATACACGTCGCTTTGGCGGGACCACGAGGGCACGCAAGACGCGCTCGGCCGGGTTCGGGCGACTGTGTGGCAGCATCTCCTCGCGGAGCATCCGCAGGTTGATCCCGCCCTGGCCTCGCCGCTCGCCGAAGCATACGGGGAGATCCGCACGCCGTCTGTCAGACTGTACCCGGGGGCGCGTGAGCTGCTTGTCGGACTCCGCCGCCGATTCCGCCTCGGACTGCTGACCAACGGCCCCTCAGAGATGCAGTGGTCGAAGATCCGCGGGAACCAGATCGAGTCCCTGTTCGACGCGATCGCTGTCGCCGGAGACACTGGGATCTACAAGCCGGATCCTAGGGCGTTTGCGATGCTGCTCGAGCGGCTTCGCGTCGCTGCGGATGACGCGGTGTACGTCGGCGACTCGCTGGCCATGGACGTGGCCGGCGCCCGCGCGGCCGCGCTGCGAAGCGTGTGGATCTCTCGCAATGGAGAGACGCCGGCGACGGACCCTGCTCTGACACCGGATCACACGATCCACGACCTTGAAGCATTGCGGAAGGTGCTGCTGTGAGACGTACGGATGTGGCCATCCTCGGCGCCGGTCCAGCCGGACTGTTCGCCGCACACACACTGCTCGACAGCGGCTTACACGTATCGCTCGTCGACCGCGGCGGCGAGCCGTCGACCCGCACGCACATCAGCTACGGTGTCGGCGGGGCGGGCGCGTTCTCCGATGGCAAGCTGAACCTCACGCCCAGCATCGGCGGCGAGCCGTCGAGCATCGGTCGCAGTGATGTGGAGGTCCAGGCGTACATCGATCGCGTGGACGCGGTATTCACCCAGTTCGGCGCCCCGGCAAAATACTCCGGCGAGGATCCTGAGGCGCTCGCCAAGCTGGGCAGCGCGGCAGCGCGGTACGGAATCGAGTTCATCCGCGGCAGGCAGCGTCACATGGGAACGGCCCACGTGCGGGCGATCATCGATCGCTTCTACCGACATCTCGAGGACCATGGAACGGACTGCCTTCTCAACTGCCGTGTGACCGCGCTGCACCGGGAGGGGCAGCGGTTCCTGTTGCGTGGAGATGCCGACATCGAGGCACGGTTCGTCATCGCTGCTCCGGGCCGCGCCGGTGCGTACTGGTTCCGTGAACAAGCGACACAGCTTGGCATCGCGACGGAGTATGGACCAATCGACGTCGGCGTCCGTGTCGAGTTCCCGGCGGAGATCTACGCCCCGATCGAGAAGGTGATGTACGACGCGAAGTTCCGAGTGCGCACGAAGACCTACGATGACATGGTGCGGACGTTCTGCACCAATCCCCGCGGTTTCGTCGTCCGCGAGGCGTACGAAGAGTTCTCCCTGGTCAACGGCCACGCGGAGAACGACACCAAGACATCGAACACCAACGTCGCTCTGCTGTCGCATATTGGCCTTACCAATCCCGTGGAGGACACGACCGAGTACGGGCGGGCAATTGCTAAACTGGCGACGACGATCGGCGGTGGACGGCCGCTGCTCCAGCGGCTGAAAGACCTGCAGGCGGGGCGCCGCTCGACGGCCGACCGGCTCCGCCGAGCGACGATCGCCCCCACGCTAGACGATGCTACGCCCGGCGATATCTCGATGGCGCTGCCCAGCCGGGTGACGATGAATCTCCTCGAAGGGCTGGACAAGCTGGACAAGATCATGCCTGGGCTGGTGTCGGACAACACCCTGCTCTACGCCCCGGAGATCAAGTTCTACGACACGCACTACCCCGTGACGCCGCTCATGGAGACGCCCCTGCCCGGCCTCTTCGTCGCCGGCGATGCGTCGGGGCACTGCCGGGGGATCGTGTACTCCGCGCTCACCGGCATCATCGCCGCGGAGGCGATTCGCGACCGTGTCGCCTCGTAGCCGCCCCTTCGATCACCTCGTGCTGGTAGCGCTCGCCGTCCTGCTGTGTTCCGCCTCCGCTGCGGCCCAGCCGTACCTTCCCGCTCCGCAACGCGGGTTCAACCAAGCGTACCGCATCGGGGAGAACGCTTGGGGCAACTGCCCTCTGGGTACCGATAGCTGTCCAGATCGGATCTCAAGCACCGGGTGTCTGGTGAGCACGATGGCCACGATCCTTGACTACTACGGTGTTGAGCTCTCTGTCTCCGCAGGAGAGTCCTGTCTGCGATCGTGGCAGCGCGGCATGGATCCGGGGATCCTCAACGACTGGCTGCGCGCACATGATGGGTTCGGAGCCTGTGCCTCCGACCCCATCGGGAACTGCTGCCTCGCCTGGGAGCGCCTGCCCGAGGTGTCGGTGCAGTTCTCGTCGAACCAGCGCGACGACGGACTGGACTTCCTCGCCGAGCGTCGGATCGACGACGCGCTCGCCGCAGGCCACCCTGTTGTCGCCGGCGTCCACTGGTCCGACAGCTGCAGTGGTGGCCGCGGGTCCGAGGATTGCCACTGGATCGTTCTCACCGGAAAGCGCGGCAACACTTACGTCATCATCGACCCGTTCAACCCCGACATGACCGATCCCCACGGTGTCCGGACGACGCTCGACGCCGGCGTCCTCGGACGCTACACGATCGATCGCTTCGCGGTGGTTTCTGGGCCCGAGGACAGTGTGACCGCCCCCTCCGTTTCGCTTCATCTCACGGGCGGGCGAAGCAATCGCTACGCGCTGGGTGATGTCGTGCGGCTGAACGTCGAGATCCGCAATGCGCGGGTGCCTCTGCGCAGCTACGTTCGGCTCGCTCCGCCGGGTGGCGGGCGCCGCTTCGTCCCTCTTCCGGCCGACGGGATCGCGGTCTCTCTTTCCCAGACGACGACCGATTGGGTCGCGTTCCACACCGACCCGACGGCGTACGGCATCGGATCCCGGCCATGGGTCGATCTTCAGGTCGATCGACTTGCAGAGGGAACGTGGTGGTGGGAGGTGTGGCTCGAGGATCCGATGCACCCCGGCTCGGTCGTCGCCTCGGCCCGCGCCTCGTTCACCGTCGGGGTGAAGCCCGACCCCGTAGCCCAGTCCCTCGCCGCCATTGGCGTCGTCCTTGTCATGGCCGCCCTCGCCTTCGTCCTCGGCATTGGCCGCTCCCCCTAGCATCGGTTTCAGATCCTGTCATCCAACAGGACAAGCAGCGATCTTCGTGTGTTAGATTGCAGCACCTGCCCCGGATCTAGGCAAGGAGCGTCCAGAGGAGGACAGCGGCGCCAAGGGCGAGGCAGTACACGCCGAAGACCGACAGATGCGAGCGGGCGACGACGGCGAGCAGCAGGCGCAGCGCGGCGACGCCGACCGCGGCAGCGACTGCCCCGCCGACCAGGAGCCACAGAATTGGCTCGGCGCTGGAGGCGGACGCGCGCAGCGCCCCGCTCAACGTCATCCCTCCCGCTCCGATCACCGCGGGAAGCGACAGCAGGAAGGAGAACCTCGCCGCGGCCATCGGCCGCGAACCGAGGAGCGTCCCCACGCCGATCGTCACCCCGCTGCGCGATATGCCCGGGAGCAATGCCGCGGCTTGCGCCACGCCCACGGCAAGTGCCCGCCACCCTCCAGGCGCTGTACCTTCCGCCCGTCGCGCGGCGCGATCGCTGGCTACGAGAATCCCCCCGGTGAGCAGCAGGCTCAACCCCACAGAGAGAAGCGACCCATAGAGCGGCTCGATCCACCGCCCGAGCCCAAGACCCACTGCGGCGACGGGGATTGATGCCAGGACCAGCCAGAGCACGGTACGTCGATCCTGGCGGATACCCCCAGGACCCAGGCAACGCAACAGCCGCCACACATCACGGCGGAAGACGACGAGAACGGAGAGCGACGTGCCAAGGTGTAGCGCCGCCTGCAGCGCCAGCCCCGGGCCTTCGATCCCGAGCAGCCGCTGACCGATCACCAGGTGTCCAGACGAAGAGATCGGAAGGAACTCCGTGATGCCCTGCACCAGAGCCAGGAGCAGGGTCTCGATCACCGGCGGCGGAGGCCGAAGCCCAGGGACAGCGCATGGAACTTGCAGCCGTCAACACACGCCCCACACTTGATGCAGTTGTGGTTGTCGTGCTGGGTGTGCGGCTCGATTCCCATCGGGCACTCCGAGGTACAGGCGTGGCACTGCTTGCAGCGCTCCGGGTCCAGTCGCAGTCGGAGCAAGCTCACGCGATTGAACAGTGACAGCAGCGCCCCCATCGGACACAGGTAGCGGCACCAGAACCGCGCGATGAGGATCATCCCCGCGAGCGTTCCCGCCAGGGTCCCGAGATGGACCAGCAGAGGCGTGTTGACCTTGGCCACACCGAGGAACAGGAACGGGATCGACGCCTCCAGCGACGCCGCGGGGCACAGCTTGCAGAACAGCGTATCAGTCGCCAGCCACGCTCCGACGAGGGCGAACGCAAGGACAACGTACTTCCCGTACGACGTCCAGGTTCCGATGCGCACCTTGCGGAACGCAAGCAGGTCGTTCAGCGTACCGAACGGGCAGAACCAACCGCAGAAGCCGCGACCGGCCACCAGGCCGTAGACAAACAGCGCCCCAAGCCAGAAGTACGGCACCACCCCGAACGCCACCAGATTCTGCATCAGCCCGATAGGACACACGGTGACCGCCAGCGGGCAGGCGTAACAGTGCAGTCCGGGAAACAGGATGTGGGTCATCCCAATCCCGGTAACTCCGAACAGGCCCAGCAGGAGCCCCGCGCCCTGGGTCGAGCGACGGATCCAGCGCAGCTTCATCGGTCGGCCTCCTCATCGACGCCTGCGGGCAGGTCGAGCAACGCGAAGAGCCGTGCCTTCAGATCCTCCGTCCCGAAGAACAGCTCCTCGGTATCGACGCGGGCGATCGCGGGCACAACGGTGCGCCCACCGCGCACCACACCGAACGCCTCAGCGAGGCCGGGTTCTTCCTCGACATCGACCACACGGTGGGTGATCCCGGGGCTGGCTTCATCCACGGCCGCGACAAACGCCTTGGCGATCGGGCAGGCATGGCACCATCTTGCCGAGAACACGAGCAGCTCGGAAGCCTCGGTGACCCCGGCTAGGAGTTGCTCCTCGGCGGCGGTTAGCTCTGGGGCGTGGTGCGTGGTCGGCTCCAGCCCCACGCAGGAGACACACAGGCTGGCGCCGATCGACTTCGCCTGCTCGTGCTGCGTACGGAGCGTCCCGTACGCCAGGCCCAATCCTGCGGCCAGTGTCAGAAGCAGGATCGCGGGGATCCGCCACCGCGATCGACGCGCCAGAGCCAGGGACACGGCCAAGCCCCCAAGGACCAGCCCGATGACCACAGGCGGCCACGGGTCGTGCTGCGCGACCGGCGTGGGGAGGACCGGGTCCACGCCCGCCTCCACGACGACTCGCAGCGTCAGTGGCTCCGCGATGAGGAAGCAGCTCTCCTCGATGCAGTACGTGTACAACGCATCGGTCCGGAGCTCGAACTCGCCCTCGGCCACGTCCTCCGGAACCCGGACGGTGATGAGGAGGGTCGCCTCGCCGAACGGGGCGATCTTCGCGAGAAGCTCGGGCTCCACCGCGACCTCGAATCCCGTCTCCCCGAGTTCGATCTCTAGCTCGAGATCGTCAGCCTCGTACACCGCATCGTTGCGCGCGATCAGACCGATCGTCGCCTGGCCGCCGGGGGGAACGCTCAGGCGCTCCGCCGTCCACTCGAAGCTAAGGATCACATCCTGCGAGAGGGCAGCCGTCGCGAAGACGGTGAGTCCGGCGAAGACACTGACCAAGGCGGCAAACCGACGGCGGCACCTCACGGGGAGCCCTCGCCTTCCGCTTCTTCCTGAAGGAGCGCCTCCACCGCATCGCTCAGTGCCTCCCCACCCAACCCACGGGCGACGATCGTGCCGTCGCGATCCAGGATGTACGTCATCGGGATCCCGACGATGCGGTACGCGGTGGAGATCATCTCGTCCTCGCCATCGTAGACGTGGGTGTACTCCAGCTCGTAGTGGATCACGGCGTTCTCGAATGCCTCCCGCGTGCGGTCGAGGTTGATGCCGAGGATCTCGACGCCGCGCTCGTGGAACAGCTCGTGAAGCCCGACCATCGTCGGCAGCTCCGCAACACACGGGGCGCACCACGCCGCCCAGAAGTCGAGGACGACGATCGAGCCGGCAAGGCTTCCAAGGGAGAGCGCATCACCCGACAGCGTGGTCGCCTCGAACGGCGGCGCGGGATGGCCGACACCCAGTGGATGCTTCGGCGCCACGGAAAGGCCGCTCTCCTCGACACGGATCGACGATCCATCGGGCGCCACGGAGATCACCTGATAGGTCACGCCCCCGAGATTGAACGGCTCGAGGAGCGAGAACGCCTCGTGGGAATCGGCGCTCGTTGTCAGCTCGCCATCGAGATCGGCATCGATGTACAGCGTTCCCGCTTCGAGATCGTCGTAACGACCATCGGTGTCCTCGTCGAGGACGGCCAGACGGTACGCCGTGCCCCCGAGCTCGATCGTCCCCTCGTAGTAGGCGCCACGGCAGTAGATCAGCAGCGTCGGAATCCACGGATTCCACACGACGAACATGCTGTACGCCCGCGGTGCGACCTCCTCGTAGTAGACCTCGAGCGTCACTTGCGCGCGATAGCGCTCATCGATCTCCGATCGCTCCCAGGCGATGGGGATCATCTCGCCGTCCTGGTCTGCATCCAGGTACAGCTGCGCCGGCTCGCTCCCCATGTCGACCGCCACCGGGTAGACGCCCCCGGCGAGCTTGAGGGCACCGTACAGCGGGTTCGCCGCGTTCGCGAGGCCGATCGCGCCCTCCGGGGATTCTTGCTGAAGCTGCATCCCCTGGAGGAAGCAGCCGCCGGTGAGATCGGTTATCGGATCGACGTAGCGCAGCTCGACCTCTTCGGCGAGCCCCGAAAGCGACACGACGAGCAGCGCCGACAGCACCAGCACGCAGACCCGCGTCATTCCTCGGACTCCTCTCCCTCAGCAGCCGTACGCAGTCGCCGTACGGCCAGCGGTTTGCCCGCGGCGGCGATGATCTCGAACAACCCCGGGCCGACTTTGCGGCCGGTGACCGCCATCCGCAGTGCCGGCGCCGCGATCTTCAGCTTCACGTCGCGAGCGTCGAGCGCCGCACGGATCGCTCGTTCTACACCTTCCGGCGCAAACGGTTCCACCGCGTCCAGGGCATCGGCGAGGGCACGGATCGTCGCCCGGCCTCTGGCATCGAGGTCGATCGCTTCCTCCGGCCGCAGCGCGTCCGCGAACAGGATCTCCATCACGTCCGCGAGGTCGTTGAGCGTCTTGGAGCGCTCCCGCAGCAGCTCAATCCCCAGACGCAGCCGCGCCGGTTCGATCCTCGCCCAACCCTCCGCGGTGGCCGTACCTTTGCTGAGGCACCACGGCTTCACGCGCTCCGCCAGCTCGCCCGGATCCATGCGCTTCATCTGCTGCTGGTTGACCCACAGGAGCTTCTCGGCATCGAAGATCGCCCCCGAACTCCCGACGCCGTCAAGGGTGAACAGTTCGACCAGCTCCTGGCGATCGAAGATCTCCTGGTCGCCGTGCGCCCAGCCCAGCCGCGCGAGGAAGTTGACGAGCGCCTCGGGGAGGATCCCCTGCTCGCGGTACTCCGTGACCGACGCCGCCCCGTGGCGCTTCGACAGGCGTGAGCGGTCGGGGCCGAGCACCATCGGCAGGTGGGCGAACTGCGGCAGCGGTCGCTCCAGCGCCTGGTAGAGCAAGATCTGCTTCGGCGTGTTGACCAAGTGGTCGTCGCCGCGGATCACGTGGGTGATC
>Ga0272441_10005129_pt1 | contig 23080 bp, 24 predicted proteins | sample SSMProp6N_FD_193582 | JGI IMG/M metagenome (GOLD analysis project Ga0272441, IMG submission 193582) | Marine sediment archaeal communities from Little Sippewissett salt marsh, Falmouth, MA, United States - SSM-Prop-6N | ecosystem: Environmental > Aquatic > Marine > Wetlands > Sediment ...
TTGAGGATGAAAATCGATCATTTCATCTCCCTTCTTTATGCAGTCCCGGAGGGGGAAGGGTAACCCCCTCCGGGTGCTTTGTCGCTTCGAAGTGAAGGTGTCACCCCCGGCGACTGGCTCCGTTATTGTGAGGAAGGTCACGGTGGCCTTGACCCTCAGATGAATAAAAGCGGGGTATTTGCGCCCCCCGCAGGCTATATATGGTTAACTCAGCGCCGTCGCTGAACAGTTGCCCGTATAACGCGGCTCCAGAATAGCCGTGACCGTCACGTGGCCCGTTGCAGTACCAGGATCAGCAAAGGATATCGTCAACCACTCTTCGTTGTTGGCAACGTCCATATCCGCCGCGTCTACCTCCACGATAAGCATGTAATTGTCATACGTGCCGTGTGTGAGGGTAAGTGCTGCGCTTGTGGCATCAGCACCGATCACGTCACAGTCCTCACTTCCCTGTGCCGCACCGCCAAAAGCGTAGTGAAACGTCAAGGCGGAATCTTTCGCGCCATCCGTTGCGCCTGAATACAGGTACAGAACCGGACTTGCCGTTCCAATATCGTGCAGATTCACGATGAACGAAGCCCGGTGATATCCCTTCATATTGATGGAGTCACCATCAAGGGCACTGCCGGTGTCCATGTCATCGTAATTGAGTACCGGCACCACTTTGTAAAATTCAGGAAATCTCATCACAGCACCCCCTTATCGCGCTTCCAGCGTGACGAACGGTGACACCGTGGTGCTTCCGTCCTTCAGGGTCAACGCTTCATCCCACAAAGGCTGTCCGTCCACTCGCGCAATCAAACGTCCATAACTCTCATCGGAGGCGAAAGCGTAGTCTTTCGAGACATCAAACCTGATATCTTGCCGCAGGCCCGCCACGTACTGCGAGAAATCGGCAAGCAGGATGTCCCCTTGAGACCCCAGAGTTTCGGTCTTCTCGGTGAAGATAACCGGCCTTGTCAGGAGTTTCCATGTCCCATTGCTCTCTGAAAGCGCAGGATATGCGCTGCCGCCGGTCCCTACATCGATTGACAATTTAAGCAGTTGAGGGACTGTAGAAACGTGACACACCCAGACCGATCGACTGAAAGACGCCGGGTGAAGTCTGCCCAGCATCGAAGCCAGATTGTCATAGATCAAGGTGTTTGCTGCTTGTTCTGGTTCTTTATCTGCGACGATGAGACAATCTGAATTGAGAATGCCAAGAGGCTGCCCGGCACCGGTTCCTGTCAGGAATGCGGAGTCTCTCCACCAGCCAAGACCCCCACCAGCCAGAGAAACAAGTTTTGCTTCTCCGTTCGGAGCATCCGCCGCCCATTCATTGGAAAACTTGAAAAGCGCCGTCAGCTTCTTTGCTTGAAGGGTCATTTCACGGATTTTCGGGGTGCTTTCCGTAAGGGTGCTTCCTTCGCCCTTCCAATAGGCAATCATGCCCCCGAAAAGGTGTGATGAGTGATTTCCAATTTCAGTCGCGCCGATTTTCTTTTCATTTGAAAACATCGGCTCGACCGTACACCGGGGAAGGACGATTTCACTTTCCAGCGCCACGTTGTGAAGCATTGCACTGTATTCAGGAGGCACCAGAATACCACCGTCTGAAGGTGTGCCGACCGTTAACCCGCGTTCCTGCAAACGGGGATCGAAACGCCGTGACACCACCACAGAGAAAAACTCGCCGGCGCTCCGAAAATTACCGGTGTCAAGAGAGGTGTTATCGCCCCGGCAAAAGAGAGACCGATAATCCCGGCCCTCGACGGGGATATTGCCTCGTGTCGCATGGAGAGAGGACGACGGATCACCCGCGATGGTTGCAGCATTGCTGCCCGGTTCATCGGGACCATACAGAAGGGTTCTGAGTTCCTTTTCTTCGTCCGTGGTCTCCATTTGAGCGGCCAGGGTGTCGATCTCTTTCTTGATATCACTCCGGCGCTTAATATCGGCCTTGTTCATGGACCGGCTTTCCTTTTCCGCAGCCTTGCGGATTCCCACATACTCCTCGTAAAGAGAAGCCATTTTCTTTTGAATATCGTTCATTGTTGTTTCTACTCCTTGCTAAATTGTGCTTGGTCGCTTCCTACCATCGGGTAGCAAGGATATGGTTAATATCCTGTCCATCGGGACAGTGTGCCTCTTGCCGGAAGACCCCTCCATCGGGAGAGAAAGACCGGCGTTTGATTTGCAGTTTATTTTTTCCTTGCGTGTTTCTTTTTCCACTTACTGCTTTCGATTAACGTATCAAGTCCCTCCGGTTTCACGGCTTCGGGATGCTCCTCTTTCCATAGGGTCCAATATTCGTCGATAAATGCCGTCCATGGAAAGGAATGTGCGTAAAAAGTAAAACGCCGTTCACCCGCAAACCATTCACGGATGTTTTTTGGAATGCCGGTAAGAGTTGACTTCCGGCGCTTCCTTATGGTGCTGTTCGCCACTGTCATTTATTCACCCCCTGGTGCGAGTTTTAAGGCCCTTAGGGCTGTTATGAGTTGCCCCCGTGCGTCACGTTCTATTGAGGTAGCCGGATGAGGTTTGAGCTGTCCGAAGCGGTCTTTAATCACCGCGCCCTCTTTGTTGATCGTTTTCCGCGCCTCGTGGGATCGCTGGTAAGCTTCACAAGCTGCTTGAAGCAACGCCAGGCCCCCAGCATCGTCAATTTCATAATCCTGCATCATCTCGTTCCAGAATTTTTTGGCTGGGGCTTTTAGGTGGTTAGGTGGCTTCATTTTCGTTATTTCCCTGCTTCAAAAATTTTTTTTGGAGAATCGCCCTCATTTTCTGCGCGTGAGAGACCATGCGGTTACCTGCCGTTATCCTTTCCAGAGATTTCATGCCCCCCCCATAAATTCATTTTTTTGCGAAAATACACACGCTCTTGCCATCCCGGTTATAATCCATGCGACTGTAAAGATTATCATGGCCCCCTATATCCCTGTAATCATTTAACATATTGTCTTTATCACCTCTATCGTATTGATATTAATAACTATCATTTCTGTACGGCATCCACGGATACAGTGGACAGTCCGTCCGTTTACAGTCTCGTTTCCCCTTTGAATATCCATCAGTGCATAGAAAACACTTCGCCTCTATCGCCCCATGGGGTGTCAATGTATTGCCTTCCAGGTATGAAACCAGTTCCTTTTGACCCCTTATCTCGTTTGTCATTTGTACCAATCCTTCGTTTGAACGAATTTATATCCATCCTCTATCTCGAAATCGATTTTATTGAACGATGGTAAGGTGTCTGCCTCTCTGAATCGGTTCTTGACAATCTCGATCTTTCCCCATTCGAGAGAAAGCGCCAATGTAGCGGCCTTAACAGAGTATATGCCGCCGGTCCCCATCGTTGCCCCCGGTTTCTTCTGAATCGTTATCAGTGCCGTGCCTTTGCTGAGTCGCCTGATCATCGCACTGATCACGTTGTGAATATTGAAAGCCTTCTCTCCCTCCGGTTCCAGGTAGTCAATGACGTTGAAAGCGTCCGGCTGCACCTTGTCTGCAATATTAAAGAAGTCCCACTGGTCCACAACTTTCATATTCTTTGCCCACTTATCGATTGAGATAGGGAAGTGTGATAATTTCTGTTTCAGTGCTTCCGGTCCCATCTCGCTGTTGAAATAGAAGATGGGAAAGCGTCCCATATTTTCAGCGATAGCATTGAAGGCAAAAAGGGTTTTCCCCATGCCGGACACACCGGCGACCACGACAACGCCCTTCGGGAATATTTTAGTCTTTCTGTGAAGATCAAGAGGAAGTGAGAGATTAACATGATTGTTTATGTCTGCACTTGCGAAATCCATATATTCAATCGTCTTATCGATTTTTCGATAACATCCCCGCCTAGCTCCATGTTTTTCAAGAATAGGGTCCGATCCTTCGCACATTCTCAATAAGGCCATATGTGCGGCCTTCATCTCATTTCTTGTGGTCAACTGTAGTTCTTTGTGGACATCTGTGGTCAAGAAGTTGCCTTCTGTGGTCAAGACCCACTCTCGAACCTCGCCGGAAATGTCCCGATCCCTTTTCTCTGCTCGCTTCAATGCACTATCGATTTTTGCCTGAATCTCATTTTGAGGGAAAGAGGGAGTACACCCATTTGCAATTATTTCAACCGCTTGCTTGATAAATGCAAGGTCACCACCGCCTTTAATGAGTAGGTTTGCAGCATGAAAGAGATCATTATCACGGGTTCCGTGATGAAAATATTTGTGGTCTTTGTGGTCTTTGTGGTCTTGTGTGGTGTAGTCATTTGATGCTTTATATATATTAAAAGATTTTATATTTAGAAGGGCATCAGGGCACGGTGCAGGGTCTTCCTCGAATATGCTCAATCCTTCGAGCCAGTGGTAAGCCTTGCCATTACCATTTTCGGAAGGCGGAGCGATAATATAACCGCCTTCACCTCGGATATCGACACCGGGCATGATCCCGGCTGCATTGCCGATGTCTTTTGAATAAACGAAATAAAGGTGATACCCTCTCGGAGTTCTTGCAATACAGGTGATGAAGGCATCGGGGAGAAGTTCTTGCACCCTCCGGTATGCTTCCGCGCTATCACAATCGATGACGAATATTCCCGATATGGCGCCCGTGATAATGCCGATCATGGCATTAGGCCACTGCTTCCACCACTGTCTTATTTCTTCCGGTGTCGCGCTTCTGGTTTGAAAGGGTTCCCATTTTATATAGGGTTTCTTGTCCGGTTTGATAGGGATGATAGAAAATCCCTTTTCCTGATAATTGAGAGCGTGGTCTAACATTTAAAACCTCCACCGGACAGCTCCGCCCGGATGATTTTTTCCACCCTCTCCGCGATGTTTTTTTTCTTCGCACACTTAGCGCATAAACAATAACGCATGATCCGCGTTTTCCCCTCCGGTGCCCCCCACACCCCAGAATTCTCTGGTACAAACACGCCGACCGTTTCCGGTATCCCTCCACAAATTAGGCAAAAGTCACCGGGGCGGGGTTCATGAACGTGTTGAAGGTCTGGCCTGGGGATCATGCCCTTGCCTCGGAACAAGATGTGTTTTCGCGGATACGCTCAGCGATGAATCGATCAATATCCTCTCTGCGATACCTTACAGCACGAGAATATTTTACGAAGGCAGGTCCACCACCGCGTGATCTCCACGTATCAAGTGTGGCGGTACTGACATTCAGGATTTTTGCAACGTCATTAGTTCTCAATAACATGCTTAGCCTCCTTATCTTTGCTTTGATCCTAAAATAAGGGAATAAGCACTAAATGTCAATAAGTAACTGGTATTATTGAGAAAATAGCTACTCAGTAACGTTATTGTGTAACTTCTGGAGGGTTTTTCTTGTATTCATCAATGAAACGCTGAAGAGATCTTTTTGCATATTTAAAGGGCTTTAAACCATCACTAACAAGGTCTTTACCATTAGGATCCTTTTCGGGTTTTTGAATATAACCATTAATAAATACTGCACTTTGGCCTTTCGCATGTTCTCGTGTCGTCGCAACGTAAATTTTATTATTGCTTTCCAAACGAATGCAACCGTACTTATTAACCTTATTCCAAACTTCACCCAAGGTTTTCGGTCTGTGGGGATTGTTTTTAAAAATGTTGTCGATGATGCACCCCATGATCAATTTTTTAAGTTCTCGTGTTTTTCGACTGTTTTCGGTTTCTTCCATTGCTATCCTGGCATATTTGGCAACATTACCTGTCCGCGTTAAACTAATCATCAATTGAACGGTTCGGAGGTAAACCTCCAAGGCGTTCTTATCAACCACATCGTCTTTCACTAACAATCGTTTTATAATCTCTATGGATTTTAATGTCTGAATAGCGGCTTCAATTTGAATATCAACCCAAAATGTCAGTTCGTCCTCACTAATAGTGAATGTGCCAGGTGGGAAGCTATTCTGCAACGGTATTCGTCCGCAATTTGGGGATATCATTCCTTGAAATTTTAAAATTCCTATAATCTTATTCAATTCCTTTTTATCATCAAGTTTTTCCTTTTTAAATCCTGCAGCAAGCAATCTGCTTTTTGTTTCACACTCAAACCACTGCAAAAAAGGTAGGTCGTCTGGGATAATAGCATCTTGCTCCGCGCAATGTGTTTCATTATTTATCCATTCTAAGACCTCTTCATATTCATCAGTGGCAATCATTCTGTCTGTTGGATGTTTTTGAAAGGGATGGTATCTCATTCCTTTCCTCCCCTTGCTGCGGATATCGGTACGATATTGTCAATAGGTGCAATGACTCCCTGCTTCGTGATCCATTGCCCGATGAGGTTTATTTCCCTTGACAGATACCGAAGATCGTTCGTTTCCGTATAATGAGTAATGGTTACATCCCCGGATATTTTATGGCCCATTAGGAGCTTTGTCTTCCAAAAATCAATGCCACATTCTCCCGCAATGGCCCGGAAGGTTCGCCTCAAATCATGCGCAGCAATGTGAACACCTGCGGTCCCTGATACAGCCTTCAATACACTTCGCGCCTCTACAATATGTCCGGTCGCGGTCCGTGCAGGGAAAACATATTCTCCCTGTTGTGACCGATCCTTCAGTATGTCTGCTGCAACCTTGGAAAGAGGGAAGGTGATGGACGTTCTATTTTTAGGGTCAGGGATGTACCACCACTCTTCATCAATGTTAACCCGATCCCATGTAAGCGAAGCCATTTCCGACCACCGCGCTCCGGTCAAGAGGAGAAAGGCCACCGCATCGGTCTTAGTTCTTCCGATGAAAGTTTGAATGGATGCGGTCCGCAATTCTTGGAGCTTCTCCCACACGGCTCCGATTTTATCAGTTGGAACACGCCCGGCTCGTGGTGTGATGTGATTCCACATTTTTAAATCTGATATGGCCTTGACGGGATTGTCAGAAATGACGGAGACACCCTCGGATTGATACGCGCCCATCGCATAATTTATGATTGCACGCAGGTTTCTGAAGGCTAAATTTGCCTGTGCGTGGCTCCGGTCGCTCAATTCTCGAAAGCGAGACAATGCTTTGTCTCGCGTAAGTGATGCAATCGGCTTATCCTTCCAGTCGGAAAATGCGCCGTTAAGGTGCTTGAGAATATCGGCTCGTGACGATTCCTTCATGGATCGCCGGTCTTTCAAGTACGCATCGACGACCTGTTCCAGAGTTACTTTTTTTACCTCAATGCGCCTTTTCTCCTTAACAGGATCGATGCCCTCGCTCATCTTTGACAACTCGCGCTGCGCTTTTTTTCGTGCCTGCTGAACGGTTAGTACCCCGTGCTTACCTAAAGTCATACGACGATCCCGTCCGGCAACACGACCCTGAACAACATAGGTTCTTGTAGTCGGTGTCAATCGGATGCCAAAGCCTTTTAGCTCCGCGTCCCATAAAAAGTCTTGACCCTTCTCCGGCAAACTGACCCGTTCAACAATATTTTTTGTGAGCTTTACTGGAGGATTTTTGGGTTTCATTTTTAATCCCTCGAATTAGGTTGTAAGTACATTGTAAGTGTTTTGTGACAAACTCAATACAACATTCTAGGGATTAATATAAGAAAATATACAATGATTGTCAAGGTAATAATACTTACACAAACATCAACAAACTACGTCAAAGCACAAAAAAGGGGACTTAAAATCCCTCGATTCCTGGAATCGTGCGAGTTCGATTCTCGCCCCAGGCACCATCACATCATTGAAAATATCACTCGTCTGGCTTCAGATCACCGATAATAATTACGCTTTGAATGATACCTATCACACGATTGTCCTTTTCTAACGGGGTAAACATAACCAGTATGTGCTTACCGTAGCGGTTGGCTTCATAAGAAGACCAGTTTCGATTACGGTTTTTAAAATCGTCAATCAAACGATCGATTTTAACAATGCTTCCGGACTCCCTGTGGTACAGACGAATGTCCGTCCCGATATATTCCGGTTTCCTGTCAAGAATCTGTTGAGCGTAATCATTAAAGTACATGATCATGCCTTCCAAATCGGCAACAGTAACGGCGACAGGTATGTTGTCCATGATGCAATAGAGATCGTCTGTGTCGATTGCGTTTGACGATGAATGTATCATCGGTATTTCTCCATACTTATAATAAATGTAATCCGTTAATTTTGCTTAATAGTAGCATGTCTAACACAGGCATATACACAATGAAAAAATGTTCGTATCACAAGCGGATTGTGCACGAATCACCGGTGTTTCCTGAAGAAGGCGTAACAGCGACTAATGCGCATAAGTGTGTTACCGGCCCTTTGCCGTCAATATCTCCTTGATGGTGAGCATCATGATGTACAAGTCGAAGAACCAGGACGAGTGCTTTACATAATAAAGGTCGTATTGAAGTTTTTCCTTGCTGTCCTCCAGACTGTCACCGTAGGGATAATTGACCTGTGCCCATCCGGTAAGACCGGGCCGTACGGAGTGCCTCAGGTTATAGTAGGGAACAACTTCTTCCAGGTGCTCCACAAAGACGGGCCGTTCAGGGCGGGGACCGACTAAATCCATGTCACCCTTTAGAATGTTAATAAATTGAGGCATTTCATCGATGCGGAATTTTCTGATGACTTTTCCGATGCGCGTGACACGGGGGTCCTTGTCCTGTGTAAAAGTGGGACCGCTGAGTGCTTCAGCCGCGGTATCCATGGACCTGTATTTGATAAGTTTGAAAATACGCCCGTTAAGACCGACGCGTTCCTGCAGATAAAAAACAGGACCGGATGATTCCATTTTGATCAGGAGAGCGATGAACAAAAACACTGGAAAAAGGACGGTAAGAAGTATGGACGATACGAATATGCCCTGCGCCCTTTTCAGGGATCGATGGAGCGGTGTTTGGCTGAACCCCTCCTCAAATATAAACCAACTCGGTTTGAGAAACTCGTCAATAATGATCTTCTTTTTCGTTTCCTCATAAAAAGATGACCCCTCGTGAATACTGATACCCGCCAGTTTAAGCTTAAGGAGAGATCGTACGGGAAGTTTCCCTCTCCTGTCACGGAGAGTGACAACGATAATGTCAATGGGCCGTGAAACAGCGATCTCTTCAAGTTCGCCGATGAGGCCGAGGACGGGTACGTTCTGTATTGAGGTGGATAGCTGACTTTCGAGCGAGGTGATGACACCGGAGATACTGTACCCGCGAAAGGATCGTTTCATCGTTTCGGCGATTATCTCGCGGGTGAGGTCATTTGAACCGATGATGAGGACCTTTTTCCTATTCTTCTCGATACCGTAGAGAACAAGGTATCGAAAAAAGAAAAGAGATACGTACGTTGCCGCCAAGGGAGGGAGGAGTCGCCAGTTGATCAATGCAAGATAGCGGATAAAGAAACTTAGTGTGACGATATACCCGCAGGAAATCAAAAAGGCCAGGATAATCCGCTTGAAAAGTTCGGCGGGAATGATCAATTCGAAAAAGGAGTAGAGGTTGGTAATAGCAAGGGAGAAAACGATCACAAGTGTAAAAAAGGTAAAAACAATGAGGCAGTAGACATCAAAAATAAAGAAGAGATTATACGGCGACGGGATCAGGACGAGAAAGAGACTGAAAAATAAATAGCATAACAATATGTCAACGACGATAATTGACAGTGAACCCCGGGTGGTATGGATGGAAAACATGCAGTATTTTACTCCTCGATATACTCAAACGTCTTAACGCCGTTGCCACCCATGATCTTTGCCGATACAAGGGCCGTCTTTGCTTTCTCCACCAGTTGCCGAGAATTGTCCGCGTCTATGGGAAATTGCGATATACCAGCACTCAACGAAATAGGCTGAGATGAAGTTATGTTCATTTCAGTCGTGATATGTGAAACGGCATTGAGTATGCGGTGGGAAACATGGAGCGCTTTTTCTTTGTCCGTATCCGGTAATGCAACCCCGAATTCATCACCTCCGATTCTGCCGGCGAGATCGTAGGTGCGCAGACACCCCGTGACATGGTCGGCGATAACCCTGAGTAATTGATCTCCCAGATAATAGCCATGCTCCCTGTTAAACCGATCAAGCTGGTCGATATCGAACACAATCAGCGCCAGTGATGCGTTTTTCTTTCTTCCGTGGCGGTTTAGTTCTTCATCGAGACGCTTCCACCAGAGACCGTAATTATACATGCCGGTGAGAGTGTCCGTCGCTGAAACATCCTGAAATTTCTGCTCCGATGACGATTCGTGAATGATTTTTCCGGCGGTGGAGCAAAGGACCTGAAAGACGTTTCTTTTCGTGTCGTCGAGGTCCGGTGGAGAATCGGCAAAAAGAAAAAGTTGTCCGATAACGGATGACTGCCACAGAAGCGGCAAAATAACGGAATAGTCTTCGTGGAAATACTGTGATGCATTGGAAAACATTTCTTTCCGTTGCAGGATCAAGAGAGAGTCAGCTGACTTAATTCTTGGAGTTTGAATCCGGGGGACGAGTTCTTCATAGACATTACGATAGTTTCGAGAGTCGAATCCATATCCGAGGATAAGATCAAAATATCCCGAATCTTCGTTTTTTAAAAGAAAGAGCCCCTTTTTCTTGATTTTCAACAAATCCGTGGCAAGTGCGAATATATAGTCGAATACGGTGCGCAGATTTCGCAACGTGGAATACTCGCGAAACACGTTCATCATGTACATTTCGGACGGTATGTCATGATTCGGTGGCGGTAAGTCTGATTGGGCGAGATAATCAGCAAAGCACTGCAGAATACGGCGGACAAGCTGCTCTTTGTCGGGGGTTATGTTATGGCTGGGATGAAGTGAGTTGAGGTTGATCGTGCCGATTCCTCCGTTTGGAAAACGAACGGGTATGATGAATGACGTATCGATATCGGGGTTAATGCAGTCACAGGACTCGATATCACGTTCATCCGCGCCGTCGTGGCCATGGAGTAAAAGTGGCAGACCCTGCGCGGCAACTTTGCCGGAAATACCCTCGCCCAAGCGAACGCGTGCTTTCCGGATAATATCATCTTTGATGCCGCGTGCACTGCGAATCGTCAGTTCCTGTGATGTGTCGTCAAGGAGCATAATAGAGCCGCGGTCCGCCTTCATTATTTCTAAGAGGACGCCGAGAATAAGATCAAGAACCGGGATGGGTACGGATCGGGGTAACATATTATATTCTTTGGTATCCGTCATGAAAAGAATTCCCCGACAAGAGCGATGTTATAAAAGAGTTACATCAAAAATTAGACGAACTTACTAAAAATACAATAAAATCGTCCTCATACTAAATACTTTTTGAAGACATGTCAATAAAATCCCTCAAGAAAAGTGGAGATAAAACGAAATATCAATAAGAAAGGACATTGTTAGTGCACCATGAAAAGAACATCATATGGACAAGTCTGACAGCGGGTCTTTGCATAATATCCGCTAATGATCATCTGACGGTTGTGACATGAGATATGTTCTCCTGCCAGAGATAGAGAAGTACGCGCCCGAAAATAATGAGACAAATTTGGTGACATTTTGTATATAATTTCGTATAAATACAGAGGGTTTAAAAAGACGAGGATTATTGCCGGGAATGCTTCCAGTGACATTGCGATTGTTTCAATGCTTGGGCATAGATGATACACCGGCGTCAGGTTTTATTAAATGAGATTCATGTCATTGATAATTAAATGACGTGGGTCATGCGTTTTACATCTTTCCGGTTGCAGGGAGACGGGATGTAATCGAGAAGGCGGAGCTGTATCAAGGCACATCACGGTGCGTGATAGAAACGACCCATGCAAATCAATACAGGCCATATACTCTTCACCGTCGATCTCGAAGACTGGTTTCAGGTGGAGAATCTCAGGCAACAGGTATCTTTCGAATCGTGGTCTTCACGGGAATTACGGGTCGAGAAGAACGTCCACGTTATACTCGATCTCCTTGATTACATTGCTGAAGAGAATAATTACGGTCACGCACATGCCACATTTTTTGTGCTGGGATGGCTTGCAGAACGCATTCCGCTACTGGTCCGTGAAATCTATGCACGAGGGCATGAGGTGGCATCCCATGGCTATTTTCATCGACCATGTCTTGAACTGTCATTCTCGGAATTGAAAAATGATCTGTCTGACAGCAAATCACAACTTGAGGATATTATCGGCGACCGGATATATGGGTATCGGGCACCGAATTTCTCCATCGATAATAACGTACTCAAAACGATCGAATCCTGCGGGTATACATACGATTCAAGTTACAATTCCTTCAGTATGAACAGGCGATATGGCAGGATTGACATTGAAAGATATCCGAAAGAGGGGATTGCTGCCAAAGTATCAGATACATTTTACGAACTCCCAATAAGTAATATTCATTGGCATGGGGCTATTTTCCCCTGGGGAGGGGGAGGGTATTTTCGTTTAATGCCGTTGTGCCTCTTTCGTTTCGGCGTTCAGTCTATTCTCAGAAGTCAAAACGCCTACGTATTCTATTTACATCCTTGGGAGATGGACCCGGACCAGCCAAGAATCAATACTATACCCTTCTTTTACCGGTTCAGGCATTACGCAAATATTAACAGGACACGGCAAAAGGTTTCAGGTTTTTTCAGCGGCATGAAAGCATGTCATTTTGTGAACTGTAATGACTATATAAAAAGTTTACAAGGAAAACACATTGGCGCCACGGGAGAAGTTGGCATTTGAATTATCGGTCTAATCAACAAACGCTAACTAAGCTTGTATTAATAGTTATCCTCGTTGCAAGCTTTGTTCTCGCATTTTTCCCTGTTTGGAAGCGGCTAGTCTTGACATGGTATAATTCCGGTGAATATTCCCATGGTTTTTTTATCGTTCCTTTGTGCTGTTATTTCATATGGCGGAAGAAAGAAGTATTGGCAGAGATACCGGTGCAACCTTCATTGTGGGGACTTGTAATTATTTTTGTTAGCTTGCTTATATATCTTTTTGCTCATTTTGCCAGAATATTGACCCTTTCTTCTCTCTCTGTGGTGTTATTGATCGCTGGAATACCCATTTATTTCTATGGTTTTCTGATGTTCAGGCACGTTCTATTCCCAGTATTTCTTCTCTTGTTCATGATTCCCATTCCGGCACAAATATATTCTTCCTTGACGGTGCCATTGCAGCTATTTGCTTCAAAGGTTACTGTCGGGATTCTGAGTCTTTGGAACATTCCGATCTTTCGGGAAGGGAACGTGATTCACCTTCCCGGTCAGACACTTCAAATAGTCGATGCCTGCAGTGGTCTCAGATCTATGATTACTCTTCTTCTTTTGGGTGCTGTTCTGGGATATTTGACGATGCAATCATACATTCTCAGAACAGTGTTGTTTTTTTCAGCAATACCGATCGCCATTCTCGTTAATATTATCAGGGTATTGCTTCTCATAGTGGCCTATTATTATTTTAATTATGATCTTACAACAGGTACGATTCATGTTGTGTTCGGCCTGATTATATTCATGCTTGACCTGATTTTCATCTTTGTTATGAAAGGAGCACTCTCAATTTGGGACAGGTCAAACCAATAAAAATAATAATTCTTATTGCTTGTCTCGTTGTCGTTAGTGTTTTTGTTTACTTCAAACCTTTATCTAAAGAAGTAACAAGGCATGTTTCTTTAAGTGAGGGACTGTCTGTCATTAATGGATGGCATGGAAGCAAATCTATTATTATCGATCAGAGAATAGTCAATTTGTTGAAACTGGACGACTACGTTAACAGGTATTACACAAAGGACGACAAATCTGTTTTGCTCTATGTCGGATATTATTTTTCATCGCAGAAAGTAGGTGCTGTGCACGATCCCCTAGTGTGTTTTCCGGGGCAAGGTTGGATCGTCTCTACAGAGGGAAAACGGAAGCTGAGAATTGGTGATAATTCACTAAACATTGCAAGTATGGTTGTAACAAAAGGACAACGGAAACAAATCGTTTTTTACTGGTTTCAGGCTTTTGATAAAACGTCGCCGAATACGTTTCATCAAAAAATTTATTCCCTGTGGGCTAAATTTGTTAAAGGTAAAGAAGATAATGCGTTTGTGAGAATCACTGTTGCTTTGAACAATCAATCAATAGAAGAAGCCTCACGCATAGGTATTAATTTTATTGAGGCATTTTACCCTCAATTCTTAAAGTTTGTGAAAAGTGGCACGTAAACGACCAATTAAAATCCTGATATCAGTAAGAGTAGCTCTAGATGACGAAAAATCGTGAAGAGCATTATGGGAGAAAGATTGCCATAGTTCACTATACGGGAACATTGGGTTTATTGATAAGTATTATTATGACAATGAAGCAATCCGTTAGACAGAGATGTATTTCAGTAAATTTCCTATTACATACTATAGATTGAATTCATAGGAGATTACTATAACTATTATCATGGCTAATGTTATTTTTTCCTTTTCCCTTCTTATTCTGATCTATATTTACGGTGGTTACCCATTCTTGGCCTTTCTTGTCAGCATGGTGGTAAATAGAATGGTTAACAAGAGTGAGTATGAACCACGTGTATCGATACTGATAGCAGCCCATAATGAGGAAGAACACATACAAAAAACTATAGAAAACAAATTGTCTTTACAGTATTCCGATCAAAATCTTGAGATCATTGTTATTTCGGACGGCTCAGATGATAACACTGATTCTATTGTCGAAGAGTATGAATCACGTGGTGTAAAATTACTGAAACAATATCCCCGTTCCGGTAAGACAGCGGCACTTAACATGGCTGTTCCAATAACGCATGGTGAAATTATTGTTTTCTCAGATGCGAATTCTCTCTATGAGAGTGACGCCATAAAAGTGCTTGTTCAAAATTTTAGTGATCCTACAGTTGGTTACGTTACAGGAAAAATGATTTACGTGAATTCTGGGGATTCACCAATCGGTGACGGGTGCACTGCCTATATGAAATATGAGAATGTGCTCCGCCGGATCGAAACGAGGTTGGGTTCTGTCGTCGGCGTGGATGGCGGCATAGATGCAGTGAGAAAAAATTTATACGAAACCATGAATCCTGATCAACTGCCTGATTTTGTATTGCCACTCCACGTTGTGGAAAGGGGTTATAGAGTTGTATACGAACCACAGGCAGTGCTCAGAGAGCATACGCTCAAAGACTCCGGGGATGAATATAAAATGCGGGTTCGTGTCTCACTAAGAGCATTGTGGGCGCTCAGCGACATGCGCTCGCTGTTGTCGTTTAAAAAACATCGATTATTTGCGTGGCAGCTATGGTCCCACAAGGTTTTGCGATATATGAGCTTTGTATTTTTGATTGGAGCATATCTTTCAAATCTTTTTTTATGGGGAGAAAATGTATTCTACAAACTATTTTTTGTTGTTCAAAATACGGTTTTATTCAGCGCTGTTATGTATCCATCGATTGAAAAAAAAGGTTATAAATTAAGAGTATTAAATTTGATGAGATATTTCGTAGTTATTAACCTGGCATCAGCTTATGCTTTTTTAAAATTTATTTTTCGCCAGAAACAAGTGACGTGGACGCCACGTAAGGGGTAATGCATCTAACGCATTTTTTATTATACAGATGTTAAACTCTATCAAAAACTTGGCAAACTGCCTCTATCCTATGAACAATATGGTAAATCCGACCATTCCGAGTAGTCTCAGGGTTTTGCACGTCATAGACAGTGGCGGTTTGTATGGTGCTGAAAATGTGCTTCTTGATCTCATGAGTGAGCAGGTAAAAATGGGACTGAAGACCGTGTTAGCCAGTATTGGGGAAAAACACATTAAAGAAAAACCAATTGAGCATGAAGCAGTCAGACGGGGATTAACGGTCAAGAAATTCAGGATGCGACCAGGTCTTAATTTCGCAGGCGCGTTGCAAATACTTCATTATGCCCAAAAAGAAGGTTTTGATTTGCTTCATTCTCATGGATATAAAGGGAATATCCTGCTGGGGCTTATCACCAGAAAAATTCGTAAGATACCATTAATAACGACTTTACATGGCTGGACAAACACAGGTTCCTTCACACGTATGGCGCTGTATGAGCGAATGGACTCTTTCTGTCTGAGATTTACGGATGCGGTCATACTTGTTAATAAGGCTATGCTATCGCATCCACGGTTGAAAGATCGAAAAAGGCTGAACACAGTTGTCATCAATAACGGTATACCGAGCGCAAGTAATGATTCCACATTAAAAAAAATTCAGCAAATTTTATCCAATAGACGGTTTGATAGAACAATTGTTGATTTTTGTAAAGAGGGATATACGATTGGTTCAATCGGTCGCCTTTCAAAAGAAAAAGGTTACCGATATCTGATAGAAGCCCTTAATCTGCTGATTCAGAAAGGCATGGATGCTAACCTCATAATAATGGGAGAAGGGGAAGAAAGACAACATCTTGAAGGATTATCGGAGAAGCTCGGACTATCGGACAGAGTTTTGATGCCTGGATATTGCACCAATGCCCGGGATTATTTGACGTGCCTCAATGTATTCGTTCTCCCTTCTCTGACGGAAGGTATGCCGATTACAATCCTTGAAGCAATGCAGGCAAAAGTACCAATAGTGGCTACATGCGTTGGAGGTGTGCCTGATGTTTTGGAAAAGGAAAAAGATGCGTTATTGATTGAATCTCGTAACTCCGAAGAACTCGCTAACGCAATAAAGCGCTTATATTGTAACGATGCATTGAAATATGACTTGGTGACGAGCGCCTACACGAAGGTTATTAATAACTATACGATTGCTGAAATGACCAAGAAATATTTGAAAGTGTATCAATCAGTATATAAGACAAACGAATAATATTAATCAAATACTTAACTATTCAATGATAATATCTAAATATAACAATACTGTAGACTCAACCATATTGTCTCGATTTCTTAGCAAAAGTGCTGAAGTAGTAAAAGAGCGATGGCAGCTGTGGGTACCGTGGGAAATAGCAGTGAGTAGGGGGTTGGAGAATTCCCTTCATTTTGTTATTCACGCGAGTACAAACAAACCGCCAATGCACCTGTCTCAATTGTATCCGGTGTCAAAACCCGACGATATCGAAAGCGTCTGTGCAAAAATAGCACGTAAATATAAGGTTATCAGTACCAATGAATATGTGGATCGTTTGAAGCATAGAAAATTGAAGGAAAGAGATGTGCTTGCAACCGTCACATGTGACGATGGGTTGCGTGATTTTAAGACTAACATATGGCCGATAATGAAAAAATATTCGATTCCCTGCACGCTTTTCCTGGTCAAAAATTTTGTGGAGAAGATCGAATTATTTTATCGTTTCAAGACATCATTAATATTGAATGTTCTTAATAATTCGGAGATTTCAAGAATGGCTCGGGATTATTTGGAGAAACTTGGAAAACCAATCGATCCGAAAATAAGTATAAAAACAACCATAGCCGGAATTCATCATCCTGGAGACATATGGTTGTTAGATAGATTATTAGAACTTCTGGATATTGATGCTGGAACATATTTCGATCAAATGAAACCATTTATCGACCGTTCTGACGTGGTTGCACTTCATAACGATGGTGTTAGGTTAGGCTCACACGGAGTGCATCATTACCGTTATGACCTTATTTCATCGGATGAAATCGAAGCAGACATTCTAGACGGAGTGACTTACATTCAGGAGCTTTCCGGACAGATGACGGTTGAACATGCATTTCCTTTCAATGGAAGAACCGTTTCTCGGGAACTGCTCTCCGATTTGTTGATTCGTCAACCTGTGTTAACACATTTTTTTGATACGGGTGGAATCCGACGAGACGAACCATTTGTCACTCATCGAGTTGTCCTTGACAGAAAGAAACCCCAGAGAGCCCTTAGACTTGAAGCATATGAATATATGCATTCGAAATAATTATGTTCATGAATAAGGTACAATTACCATCGTGTTTCAATTACAATGCCGGGAAATAACAAAAGACGCATGAAAAAAGTACTGGTGATCGCTTACGCATTTCCACCCATGTCTTACGCGGGAGTATTCAGAACGTTGAAATTTTGCAAATACCTCCCCGAATTTGATTGGCAGCCGTTGGTCCTTACCATTAAAGAGACACGATATCATAAAAAAGACTATTCACTGATAGATCAAATTCCTAAAGATGTTACTGTTTATCGAACTCCTACCATAGACCCCGCAATGTGGTACAACCACAGACCTCAACTGAAAAAAATACACTTTAGGGGAAACGGGGAAATCGATGAAGAAACTAATAAAAAAAGCGATTCAACTAGAGAAGGTAAATATATTGAAAAGATTAAAAGATTTCTTTTTAATGCGGCTACGTTTCCTGACCATATGATTTTTTGGATACCTTTTGCAGTTATAAAGGGTATTAAAATATCGGTGAAAGAAAAGCCAGATATCATATATGTTTCTTCGCCACCCCATTCCTCGCATTTTATAGGACTAATATTGTCGTTTATTTTTAGAAAACCGTTGGTTGCAGACTTTAGAGATCCGTGGATGGATAATGATTATCTCTTGGGACTTCTACGATCAAAATTACAAAAGAAAAAATCGATGTGGCTAGAGTCACTTATTATAAACAATGCGACACGCGTAATATTAAATACGAATACGAATCGAAATGCTGTTCTTCGAAGGTATCAGTCGTTGAATAAAGAAAAATTAATCGTGCTAACAAATGGATTCGATGGTGATGATGTGAAAGATATAGAAACTAAAGAAAATAAAAAATTCACCATCACGTTCATAGGATCCATTTATCCTTACTTCAAAACAGATCTTTTTTTTGATGGTCTGAAATTGTGGATAGAAAAGCTAGAATCCAAAGACATATCGAGTCGATTTCAAGTATTATTCATTGGAAGTAAAAATACAACTGTAGAAACGATGGTACAAGAAAGGAATATTTCTAATGTAATATCATTTATTGATTATTTGCCGAAGAAAAAGGCATTAGGAATATGCCTTTCATCAAACCTTCTATTAATAATGCTTGGTTTCAATAAAGATAGTAAACGGATTATACCGTCAAAGTTATTCGATTATTTTCTCTGCAAGAAACCTATACTTGCAATAGTTCCCGATGGAGAAGCAGCACAACTAATACGGAAAACGAAAACGGGTTATATCGTATCAGAAGACGATCCTTGCGTTATGGAGCGTACCATAGCCAGTAAATACAAACAGTTTATTGAAAACGGTACATTGGATTATTCACCGGACCGGAGAATAGTCGAACAATATAGTATTCTATCTTTGACTAAAAGACTATCAAGTGTTTTCAACGAGATAAAAACAACATGATGTGATATTTGCATCGCAAATAAAGCGTAAAATTAAATTGAAACGTATTTTGCTCATACAATGAAAACGAATGTAATTGCCAAAAATCTTGCAAAAGGTTCTATCCTTCGGTTAACCGTGTTGGTTTGTTCTCTCGGGGTATCATTCTATATGATGCCGTTTTTGGTTCATGCTTTAGGAGACAGGTTATATGGCTTCTGGACGGTGATAGGTACATTTATAGGGTATTACGGATTTCTTGATTTAGGGTTATCGTCTGCTGTTACACGCTTCATTTCAAGGGCATATGGTCAATCAAATCATCATGAAATAAATACAGTCATAAACACCGCATTCATCCTATATTTCATTTTGGGAGGAATAGCGTTACTGGTTTCTATAATAGCTGCTTGTCTCTCTGCGTATTTTATTCTTGATTATGAAGAAGTTATACTTTTTAGGCGAGTTATTTTGATCTTGGGTGTCAGTATCGCTATTGGCTTCCCAATGAGAGTATTTACAGGAATACTAACTGCAAAAATACGATATGATATTATATCGTCTGTATCGCTCTTTAGATTGTTTGTAAATGCTTCTTTGATTGTATACTTTGTTAATAAAGGACACGGATTAGTTACAATAGCATTTATATCCCTTTTTTTACAGATAGTAGAATTCGTGTTGTTTTTAATATTTGTGCGAATAGTATATAGAGATCTTAGAATTGGGAAGATATTTTTTCAATCTACAAAGATTAAATCACTTTTCAATTACAGCAAATATTCATTTATTGCACAAGTTGCAGACCAATTAAGATTCAAGGTTGATACATTTGTGATTGCAGGTTTTTTGAATTTAAGTCTTGTTACACACTATTTTGTGGCATCCCGACTCATCGAGTATTTCGTCCGGTTTATTATAAGTGCCCTTGGCACATTAACTCCAGTGTACAGTCAATTCGAAGGAAAAGGGGATTTTGAGTCGATTAAAAAGTGGTTCATTGGTGGAACAAAAATTAGTGTCATTCTTTCGTTTGCTCTTGGATCGAGCATTATTTTTTATGGTGGGTTTTTTATAGAAAGGTGGATGGGGGGTAGCTATCGAAATAGCTATTACATATTAGTCATTCTATGTGTGGGTATAATAATTGCTTTAATGCAAACACCAAGCATAGGGCTTTTATATGGAATATCTAAACATAAATACTACGCTGTTTCAAATAGCATCGAAGGTATTCTAAATTTGCTATTAAGTATTGTTTTGGTTCGTTACTACGGCATTTATGGGGTGGCGCTAGGTACTATGATACCAATGATCATGTTCAAATTAATCATTCAACCTATTTTTATTTGTCGAGCTATTAACTTATCGATTTGCAAATATTATTTTAAGACGATCTTGATAACAGCTTGTAAAACTATGATTCCTCTTTTAATCTATTTTTACCTTACACGAGGTTTTTTGAGAGCTGATTATACGAGTATTGTTATAATCAGTTGTGTCCAAGTAATGTATTTCATTCCTGTTGTTTTCTTTTTTGTTTTGGGGAAAAAAGAAAGAGAATATTTTAAACATGTATTTGCTGGATGATATAAATAGAAAAATAAAGTCTATATCGTGTGAGTTATTATTTGTAACTTCATTCAAGAAAAAGGCTTATTATATTGGATGGCAAGGACATGGTAATTTAGGTGATGAAGCATTATTTTTGGCATTCCAAAGACTATTTGCCAAAGAGATAAAAATATATAATAAAGAATATATAGGAAGAGGAGTAAAATATTGTCTTGACGGCAGCTTCGATTATTTATTTTTGGGGGGTGGTACTCTGATTAATCGAGGGGAAAGTTATTTATATAAACTTAAAAACATCAAAGCAAAGAAAAAAGTTGTATTTGGTACGGGAGTTGCCGACCCAGAATTTTGGTCAAGAATACCAGGGAGTTATTCATCTGTTACGGAATGGATGAATCAACTGAATAATTTCGACTATATAGGTGTGAGAGGTCCTTTGTCTAAAAAAATATTATTAGATTGGGGGGTTATTAAAGATATAAAGATTATCGGAGATCCGGCACTTTATTTTTTAAATCATAGAATATTTAAGAAGAGAAAAAAGAAGTGCCTTGGTATTAACATTGGATTTCTAAATGGGAAGTGTTGGGGGGGCGACGATTATAAATTCCTTACAGAATTGATAAGTGAATTAAGGATACTGGGTAAGAGAGGTTGGTGTTTTAAATTTTTTCCAGTTTATTCAGAAGATGTCGGTTTTATATCATTAGCAGTCAATATGTTAAGTGGTTTCAATGTTAAGGTTGTGAAGAATTATCTCAATGTTAATTTGTTTATGAATGAGTTACAAGAAGTTGATATTTTTATCGGAGAAAAGTTACATTCCGTTGTGATAGCATTGTGCGCACATACACCGAGCATCATGTTAGAATACCGCACGAAGTGTAGAGATTTTATGATGAGTATAGAGATGGAACATTTAAATATACCGATAAATGCTATTCAAAGACAACAACTTGTTGAGCTGGTTGAAAATATTTATAAAAACGTTGAATATGAGCAAAAAATAATAAATGAGAAAATAATGTCGCTGAAAAATCAATTAAGTGCTGAGTCAAAAAGGATTTGCAATGATTTAGTTTAGTGTACGAGGAATATTTTATTCTATCGATATAACATTACTATTATATTAAGAATTCTCTGCAAGGCCATTCAGACGATATACCTCAAACAAACTGTTTTTATGTACCAATTCTGCCTTTTTATTCAGATAAGATACGAGTGAATGACCGTAAATACCACGTAAGTAATAAATCGCGTCTGAAATAATAAGCCAAGAAATATTGTTTTTGATGAGACTGCTAATATGTGTATCGTTATCAGAAGAATAATATAGAGGTTGAACCGATCTGTTAAGTCGCAAGGAATGTTCACGATAGTCAAAAGATGCTATCGCTTCATATACAGGGATATTATTGGTGCTCCAGATAGTCAGTTCTTTAAAATGTTTATGCACTTCTGATCGCTTTGTTGCTTCCGATTGTGCTATTTTTATCATGCTCGTCATATTCATTCCAAGATAACCAACAAATAAACATAGAAGAGCATATTTCCAAGAACGTGAAAAATGCCTTAAAATGTAAGAGCAGACTTTCACAAAGCCAAGTGTTGCAACAGGGACGAGTGGCAAAGCGAAACGAGGGTCACTATAAGGCCAAAGAATAATAATAAGCATATAAATAAATGCAAAGGGTAATATAATAAGGAGGCTACGTCTAGATGTTACAAAACTCGCAATAATTAAAATTACAGCCAATATAAAAGAAAATGCTCTAATAGAAGTGTTTAAAAAACTAGAAGTATTTAAAGCACCTGGCAGACCTGCAGAAATTATAGCTTTACTTAAAAAATTTGTTGTACTAATCGCATGCCAGTACGTACGTTCCAAAAAACTATGCCATGTTAGAATACCTTTACTGGAATCATACGGATCAAGCAGGAGAAACGTTTCGAAATATCCAGTAGGATGAGACCCATATTGCTTCTGATACAGCATATATAAGCCCAAAAAGATGATGGGAATACCACCTATTAATAAAGTGTTTGTTATCGAAAATGAGCATATTCTCCATTGCTTACTTTCCCATATTGAAATTATAACAGGAATTGAAAGAATGATTCCTACACTTCTTGTCATAGAAGCAAGGGTTACTATGATAACCGCAAATAAAACACGTTTCAATTTATATTCTCAACTTTCGGGATTCACGAAACATGAGGCGTAATAATGTTTAACATCTTGATATTATGACAAATAATACTTGAAGAGCCCCGTCTTTTGATTTATAGTGAATTTTGCACAAAACACAATAAAATC
>Ga0272441_10005130_pt1 | contig 23074 bp, 18 predicted proteins | sample SSMProp6N_FD_193582 | JGI IMG/M metagenome (GOLD analysis project Ga0272441, IMG submission 193582) | Marine sediment archaeal communities from Little Sippewissett salt marsh, Falmouth, MA, United States - SSM-Prop-6N | ecosystem: Environmental > Aquatic > Marine > Wetlands > Sediment ...
CGGCCGAAAAGGCGACACAGGAGGCGGCGGCCGAAAAGGCGACACAGGAGGCGGCGGCCGAAAAGGCGACACAGGAGGCGGCGGCCGAAAAGGCGACACAGGAGGCGGCGGCACAGGCGGCGGCCGAGGAGGCAGCGGCACAGGCGGCGGCGGCCGAAAAGGCGGCCGAGGAGGCGGCGGCACAGGCGGCAGCGGCACAGGAGGCGGCGGCCGAAAAGGCGGCACAGGCTGCGGCGGCCGAAAGGGCGGCACAGGCTGCGGCTGAAGAGGCTACGGCCGACAAGACGGCAAAGACGGCAGCCGACAAGGCTGCGGTGGGCGAGGTCGCCCAGCCGACCTCTGGTGACGGCCAGCAAAGCCCTGTCGCGAGTACCATGGCGGCCACCGTCCGCTACGAGCTATCCGAATCCACCGGGTCGCCCCAGAGCCAGACACCTGCCCCCCCGACCACCCGTCCGGCGACCGCGACGCCCCCCAGAAGCTCGGAGACCTCGGGCAAGGGCGACGCCTTCTCGGATCTGGAGATCGCCTTCTTCGAGCAGGACCTGCAGAAGGTGGAGGAGGTCGATACCTTCGACGACCTGGTCGCGGATCTGCCGGAGCCGGACACGCCCTGGGGAATGCTGTTCGGCAAGCCGAAGGGGAAGCCAAGGAAAAGACCCGAGCCCAACCGGCGAGCGGCTGCGGACGACAAGCCGAAAAAGCCCCCTCGCCCTCCTCACAAACGTAAGTAGGCGGTGGTGGTAGAAGTGGTTAGCGAGACGATCCAGGTGGGCCGGTACCTTTGCCACCAGAAGATCGGCACCGGTGGCATGGCCGAGATCTACCAGGCCCGGCTGGTGGGGGCGCGCGGGTTTGCCAAGGAGGTGGCGATCAAGCTGATGCATCGCCACCTGTCAGCCAACTCCTCCATCGTGGACCTGTTCGTGAACGAGGCCCGGATCACCGCAGACCTCGACCACCCGAACATCGTCACCGTGTTCGAGCTGGGCAAGCACGAGGGCCAGCTCTTCATGGTCATGGAGCTGGTCGACGGCCTGGACCTCGGGGCCCTCCTCGCCCGCCTCGCCCAAGAGGGCCGGACCATGGAATGGGACGTAGCCCTGGCCATCGCCGTGGAGGTCGCCCGAGCCCTGCAGTTCGTCCACGCCTGCGTGCCGGGGCGCCGCGGCCATGCGGCCCCGGTGGTCCACAGGGACCTGAGCCCGGGCAACATCATGGTCAGCCGCGCAGGTGGCGTGAAGCTGCTCGACTTCGGCGTGGCCAAGACCCTGCTCGGCGATGACGACACCGACACCATCGCCCGGGGCAAGTGGCACTACATGTCCCCTGAGCAGGTGCGCGGGGAGAAGCTCGACGGCCGGAGTGACCTGTTCAGCCTCGGGGCGGTGCTGTTCGAGCTGCTGACCGGTCGACAGGCCTTCAAGGGGCAGACCGTGGTGGACACCATGCGCAACGTGGAGCAGGCCGACCTCCCCCCCGCACCCGACCTGGAGCCCGTGCTCGAAGAGCTGCTCACCACGCTGCTCGCGCGGGACCGGGACGAGCGGTACCCAGACGCGTCTGCAGGGCTTGGGGCCATGGCGCAGATCCTGATGTTGCGTGGAAAGACCACGGGGGACCGGCAGATCGCGACCCTGGTCAACGACCTGGACACCAGCCGCCGCCCGGCCGTGGAGGCGGCTGAGGCGGGCCCCGTCCTGGCAGCGGTGGACTCTGCGTACCTGGGCGTCGGGGATCAAACGGACCTCCACACCATTCCCCAGCGCAACCCCGACGCGCGAAAGAATGTCGCCGCCGACCAGACCGTGCCGGGGGAGACCTCCACGGCCCCGGTCTCTCCGCTGGCCAGGGTTCGAGCCGAGGGGCCTGGCAAGGCCTCCGCAGGCACGGGCGACGAGCCCACCGACGTCACCGACGACGAGCCCACCGACGTCACCGACGACGAGCTCACCGACGTCACCGACGACCAGCTCACCAACCCCAAGGGGGCCCGGCCTACCGCGCCCGCGCCGCCCGACGTCGCGGCTCCCGCTGCCGCCCAGGATGCGGCCCCCGAGGCCTCCGTTCCCCAGGCCTCCGCCCCCCAGGTCTACCTCGATCACGTCACGCCCGACGAGGAGGTCCAGGAGGTGAGGGTGAGCCCCAGGCTGTGGACGGGACGGAACCTGGTGGTGCTGATCCTGGCCGTGCTGGCCATCGTCATCGCCGGTGTGGCCATTGTGATCGCCGTGAGTCAACGACGCGAGCGCCAAAGAAATGGCAGGGCCAAGTCCCGCCGCACCCACCCGGGCCAGCCCCTCCGACGGGCGGCGGACGCCACCGCCCCAGCGCCGCTCGCCGACGCCGCGACGCGCCCGCGCTCCAAAGACGCAGCCCCGCCGCCCCACCGGACCCCGCCTGCCGGGGACCGCCGTCGGGTGCCGCCAACGCCCTCGGGCACCGTGCCCACAAAGGGGCCCGTCAAGGCGGGCCAGCTGGATGTCCTGACCAATCCCCCCGGGGTGCGGGTGTACGTGAACGGCACCCTCCGGGGTGTGAGCCCCCTGCGCGCCCTGGCGCCCGCCGGGTCCCGGATCCGCGTGGCCCTGAGCCTCGGGGGGCGGGGTCTGTACAGGGCGCGCATGTGGATGCCACGCGCCGTTGGCAGGCGGCTCAAGATCCTGATGCCGTTTTTGACAAAGCCCTTCAAGGAGGCCCGTCCGGGCCGCACGGCCATCAAGGTGCTCTGCAAGACCGCGGGCGTGCACCGGGTCTACATCGACGGGCGGGACACGGGGCGCGACTGCCCGACGCCCCCCCTCGAGGTCGCGCCCGTGGTGCACTACGTGGACCTGTACCTGCCCACGACGGGCAAGACCGTCCGGAAGAAGCTACGGCCGAAGCCGCGTCAGGTGACAACGGTCAGCTGGGATCACTAGCGTCATCGACCACGACGTCGGGCTCCGGCGTTTCCACTCCGGCTCGGGCCGTCGATTCGGACCCGGGTGTCTCGGCGGTCTCCACCGCCTCGGCGGTTTCCCCGGCCTCCGCGGTTTCCCCGGCCTCCGCGGTCTCCACCGCTTCGGCGACCTCTGCGGGACCCTCGGCCACCGCGTCCTCGGCGGCCTCCTCCCTGAGCATCACCCCGGTTGCGACGTTGCTCATGCCCGGCGCTGGTGGCCGCCCCGATGGCGTCTGGAGCCTACCGGGCTCCACCACCCCATCGGACCGGGACAGCGGCGGCTGCGTCGGCATGGGCACCACGTCCGAATCCCCGGCCGTGAGGCGCGCCACGCCGGGATCACCGGCTGCCCGGGCCACCGAACCGAGGGTGGGCGTGGGAAAGGGTTCGGGGAGGTCGTTCAGCTCCTCCACGGGATCCACGGTGGTGGGCGGATGGGCCGCCTCGGCGCCGGGTGGAAGGGGTGGCGGCGGTCCACCCACCAACGCGCCCGTGACGAGCCCCTTGGGGAGGGCGACAACACTGCCGCCGTCGGCCGTGGCGCGGAGATCCACGGACTGCCCATGGGTCGTCAGGGCGCTGAGCAGGGCGTCCCGCAAGGCGTTGCCAGTCGGGAACCTGTCGTCGGGGTCCTTGGCCAACGCCTTCATCACCGCCGACTCCACCTCGCGATCCAGCGGGTCATCGCTGGAGAAGATGGGCGGCGGCGGAGCCTCCACGTGGCCCTTGATCACCTCGTACTCGGAGTCCCCTGAGAAAGGCAGCCGACCCGACAGGCAGTTGTACAACGTCACGGCGAGGGCGTAGATGTCCGAGCGGGAGTCCGCCGGCTTGTTGAGGCCCTGCTCGGGAGACATGAACCAGGAGGTGCCCACCCGGGTGCCCGTACGCGTGAGGTTTGCGCCCCCCTCGGTGAGCTTGGCGATGCCGAAGTCGGTGAGGCGCGGTTTGCCCGCCTGGTTGACCAGAATGTTCGACGGCTTGAGGTCCCGGTGGATGATGCCGGTTTCGTGGGCGTGGTGAAGGGCGTCGGCCAGGGGCGCGAAGAGCAACGCCGCCTGCTCCGAGTCCATGGGGCCGTCACGCTCGATGATGCGATCCAGGCTCACCCCGTCTACGTACTGCATGATGATGTGCATGCGATCACGCTCCTGCTTGAAGTTGTGGAGCATGACGATGTTCGGGTGGTCCAGCCGGGCAAGGATACGGGCTTCGTCCAAAAAGCGGATGCGCAGATCCACTTCCTCGGCCAGGTGTAGCGCCAGGACCTTGATCGCTACCTGCTGCCCGGTGAGGTGGTGCTGGGCCAGGTACACCTCGCCCATGCCGCCATATCCGATGAGCCGCACGATCTGATAGTCGTCGCAGACCACCTCACCCTGGAGCAGCAGGTGCCGGGGCAGGGGCTGCCCACAGTTCGGACAGTGAACCGCCTCGGGAGGAGACTGGGCCTGGCAATACTGACAGGTAACGAGTAAAGGCCTGCGTTCGTCCATCGAAATCCGGCGTCAGCGAGGGAGCACGCCGCGATCCAGCCGACGACCACCTGCGGCTCCCAATCAATGATGGGATTGTAACCAAATTCACAGAAAGATTCGAATGTTTATGGCGTATAATACAATCGATCATCTGCCATTGGCTCAGATGGTGACCAGGCGAGGCCGGTGGCGAAGACAAAAAGAGGCGACAATGAAACAAGCCGTGTTCGTCTTGGTGGGTGCTGCGTGTCTGCTGGTGGTGGGATGTAAGGCGCGCAAGGAATCCCCGGACTTCGAGCGTCGATTCGCCGAGGCGAAAAAGACCAGCGGGCTGGACGACGTACAGATCATCGACACCCGAGCCGGCGACCTCAAGGGCAACGTGCAGCGGCTGGGCGCCCCGACGCCCCCCCCCACGGCGGCCGACCGGCGCCGCCTGCCCGTCAAGCTGACCCAAAACCAGGTCGGCATCTACATCCGTCGGCAGCTGGCGCGCCTGACGGTCTGCCAGCAGGAGGTCCGGGGTAGGTCCGGAAAGGCGCTGCTCACCGTCAAGATCATGTCGTCGGGCCGGGTCTCCGCGGTCCAGGTGGATGCGCCGGCCTTCTCGGGCACAAAGCTCTCGCGGTGCCTCCAGGCCGGCGCCATGCGCTGGCGCTTCCCCCGGTTCCGCAAGGGCCCCCTGTCGTACACCTACCCCTTTATTTTTAGGTAGCCGTCACGGGTTGACGACGTCAGTCGTTCTTGAAGGGGGACCGGCCCAGGGCCCAGCCGGTGGCGACCATGACGAAGACCCACATCATGAGGCTCACTGCGCCGAGGGCGATCCAGCCCCAGGCCGACGCGCGGTAGTTGCACAGGTGGTCGAAGGTGCCATGGAAAGCCCAGGGGACCGCCAGGCTCAGGGGCACCAGGTACCAGCGCTTCTTGGGGTGCAGGGCGAACTTGGCGCGACCGATGAAGTACCCCATGGACGCGCCGTAGAGAGCGTGGGCAGGGACGCTGAGCACGCCGCGCAGCAAGGCCACCTCCAGGCTTCCCTTGGTAAGGACGTAGTACAGGTTCTCCACGGCGGCCAGGCCCAAGGCCATGGTGGCGCCGTAGACGCAGCCGTCCATGGGTTCGTCGAACTCCCGCCAGCGGGTGATCGTGACCCCGAAGATCACCCACTTGAGGCCCTCCTCCACTGCCGCCGCCACCAGGAAGTCGTCGTAGACCCGGCCCCACACCCCTGACAGGGCCCGCCACTCGGGGTCCACCCAGCCGGTGACCCACCGCCCCAGAAACACCGCCGGGATCAGCACCAGCATGCCGTAGATGAAGGCCGCCACCACGTAGCGCCGGGGCTCGGGCTCGTATCGATCCCGCAGGTAGAAGTACACCACCAGGGCCAGGGCCGGCACCACCGCCAGCGCGACCAGTCCCGCCGTGCGGATCACAGGATCTTCTCCACCCGGATCCGCGCTCCTGTCGACAAGCGCATGGTCCGGGCCACGTCGGTGGGCACCAGCGCATCTCCCTCCACCGGCTCACCCGCCCGCACGTGTGCGCCCCGGAGCCCGCCGTACCACCACCGCGGGTGGGACACGAAGAGAAGATCCCCGGGATCGGCCGCCAGGGTCTGCAGGGCCGACGCCGGCAACCTGACCTCCGGACGCGCCTCAGGGCGGTGGGCCCCGGCGGCGTCGGCGGGATCGGGCGACCACCACGGGTCTTCGTCGTCGCCCCCAGCGGCCTCCTGGGCGGGCAAGACCGCGGCCTTCAGGGTGACGGGCCGCCCAGGGGTCTCGTTGGGCGGCCCGCCCTTGAACCGCGTCATGGCCTCGCGCAGGGTGCCCAGCACGAGCCCCACCACCGAGGCCGGATCCCGCGGCCGGGTGAAGAGCGTCACCACGAGGCCGATGGCCGCCGACACGCTGAGGCCATAGAGCGCCCGGATGTACGAGTAGGTCTTGAGGGCGCCGCCCTCCATGGCCGTGCCATGGGCAAAGGGCGTGATGACCTGGGGCCAGACAAAGGAGGCCGCAGAGGCCGCCGTGCCTCCCACCAGGGTCCAGAAGGCCGCCGCGGGGGTGAAGCGCTTCCAGAGAAACCCGCCGAACACCGCCACCACCATGGCCGGGGTCACCGCCGCCGTGAAGGCCCCATGGGCCCGGTAGATGGACTCGAAGGACATGAACAGCGGCACCAGGGCGATGCCCACCAGGGCCGCAGCCAGGGAGGTCACCCGCGCCACCCTAAGATAGTGGGCGTCGGTCGCCCGGCGGCGGAAGAAGGGCTGGTAGATGTCGTTGACGAACACCGCCGACACCGCGTTGATCAGCGAGTCCGCCGACGACATGAGCGCCGCGCAGAGGGCGGCCAGGATCAGCCCGAAGACCCCCGGCTCTGCGAGGACGTGGGCCACCGCCACGAAGATGTCTCTGGACGAGGTGCCCGCGGGCACCAGGCCCGTCTTGACCATGGCCGGCCCGAGCCAGCCGCCGGCAGACACTGCGATGGCCGCCAGGGGCACCAGGATCAGCACCGTGAGCCCCGCGGCCTTGCGCCCCTCGCGCACGCTGCGCACCGCCAGGAAACGCATGATCACGCCCTGGTTCATGAAGTAGAAGAAGACCGAGTTGGCGAAGCCGTCCTGCCAGAAGATTCCCACGAAGTTGAAGGAAGGAGGGTCGTTGAAAGGGGGCATGGCCTGACGCTGGGCAGGGGACAGCTCGTTCCAGAACACCTCCAGGCCCGGGCCGATCTGTCCATCCCCCAAGGTGTAAAAGCCCATGATCAGCACCGCGAAGCCCACCGCCAGCAGGAGGAACCCCTGGAGGAGGTCGGTCATGATCACCGCGGTCTGCCCGCCCGCCGTGACGTAGATGGCCGTGCCCACGGCGATGACCGCCGCGGTGGGAAACACGTCCCAGCCCACGACCCGGTTCAGGGCCACCCCGAGGGTGTAGAAGTTGATGCCGACGTAGCCCACCATGTACAAAAGGAGGATCACCGTGGCGGCCACCCGGGTGCGGCGATCGAAGCGGCGCTCGAAGTACTCCGGGATGGAGCGGATCCGCGCGAAGTAGATGATCGGCAGCCACCCGAACATGAACAGCGGCATCCACACCCAGTCGTTCAGATAGGAGAGCGACGAGGAGAGCCCGTGGCGGTACCCCATGGCGGAGTACTTGATGAACGAGTACGAGCCCACCAGGGTCGCCACCATGGAGAGGCCCACCAGCCACCAGGAAAACCGCTGCCCGCCGAAAAAGAAGTCCCGGGTGGAGCGGCTGTGGCGCCCGAAGAGGCTCCCAAAGCCCAGGACGGCCACGAAGTACAGCCCGATGACCACGAAGTCCACGGGCGCGCCGAGGCTGCCGCTCACGGGACGCACCCGAGGTCGAGATCGTACAGGGGGGCGGCGAAGTGCAGCGCCCCCTGGACCACCGCGTAGACAGCCAGGCCCAGCACCAGCAGCAAGACCCAGCGTCGCCGCTCGGTCGACCTGCCGCCCAACATGCCGGTCCGCCACAGCAGCACCAGGCTGCCGAAGAAGACCAGCCCGCCCACGCCGTACTGGTACAGGTACGTGACAAGCCGCTCATCCATGGCGCCTGCCTGTGTACCATGGAACCCTGCCGCTTTCAGCATCGAGCTTTGCCGGTCCCGCGACGGCAGCCGGCGTCGGGCGCGGCCGCCTCGGGCATGTGATTGAATCCGCTCCCCCACGTTGGAAAACGCAATGAGATGCGCACAGGGCAGCGTTCCCCAGAAGTGCTTGCTGCTCCACCACAGGGGAAATGGGGAGCGTCCGTGAGCAAATGGCCGCCTCAAGGCTCCATCGCACTTGTAGGACCAAACATGATAGTCTGTGCCCCGAGAGGTGTACCTTGTCGCCCAAAGCCCTCGTCATCATCGACGATCCCCCAAGCATGAGCCTCCTGGGCCTACTGCTGGGCAGCATCATCGAACGCCAGGCCGACCATCCCCAGAACGTCAAGCGCCTCGAGAAGCTGCGGGGCGCCCTGGTGGTGGAGGTCGGTACCATGACCATCTCCCTGCAGTTCAAAGACGGGAAGGTGACCATCCTGCGGGGCGCGGCCGAGGGGGCCCGGTCGCGGGTGCGGGGCTCCATGCACGCCCTGATGAACATCACCTTGGGCAAGGGCATGGTAGGCCCGTGGCTCTCGGGCCGCATCAAGACCAAGGGCAGCCTGATAATGCTGCTGCGCGTCCTCCCGCTCATGCGCGTCTAACAGCCCTTCCCCCAAAGGAATCTACCATGTCGAATGCTGTCGAACGTTTTACCGACCTACTGGGCGCCGCGCGCGTGATCACCGGCGAGGGGCTCGCTCCCTATCGGTCTGACTACACCGAGGAGGATCCCCGGGAGCCCGGCCTGGCGGTCTGGCTGGAGACCGCCGAGGAGATCCAGTCCGCCGTGGGCATCGCCAACGACCTGGACCTGGCCGTGGCGGTGCGCGTGGCCGGCACCAACATCGGCGCCCTGGCCATGCCGCCCCCTGGCGGCGTGGTGTTCGACCTTTCGGGCATGAACAAGATCCTGGAGGTGAACGAGAAGGACATGTACGCCGTGCTCGAGCCCGGCGTGACCTGGGAGCAGCTCAAGGCGCACCTGGCCGACCACGACATCCCCCTGCGCATGGGCTACCCTCTCAGCCCCCCCGACACCTCCATCGTGGCCAACTGTTTGCTCGACGGGCTGGGCAACCTCTCGCTCCGCCACGGCTCCATGTCCGACTGGATCGGCGGCCTCGAGGCCGTGCTGCCGGACGGACGGATGATCAAGGCCGGGGCCAACGCGGCCAGCGACGTGTGGTTCGGCAACGGCCCCCTGCCGCACCTGATCGGGCTCTTCGCCAACTGGCAAGGGACCACGGGCATCGTGACCAAGCTGGCCTTCCAGCTCTGGCCCACGCCCGCGCACCGCTCCCGGCTCTTCGTGCTCATGTACGAGCGGGACGGCGCCTTCGCCGCCTTCGAGCGGCTGGCGCGGATGCCCATTGCCGACGACGTGGGCGGCCTCTCCTGGCCCACGGGCAAGATGCTCCTGGACGTGCCGCGGCCCGTTGAGCGAGACCCCGGGGAGCCGGAGTTCTTCCTGTACCTGGACCTGACGGGCAACACCGCCGAGGAGCTGACCCTGCGACGGCGCATGCTCGATGAGATGCTGGTGCAGCTGGAGAAGGAAGGCTTCACCTCTGAGCGCCCCTTCGAAATCGACACCCTGATCAAGCTGAACCCCAAGTTCGGCAAGTTCGCCGACTTCCCCACTCGGCTGGAGTTCCTCATCGACACGCCCGGCGGCGGTCTCTCCTGGGTGGGCACCTACGGCCCCCTGTCCCGGTTCAAGGAATACGCGGATCGCGGCATCGAGATCATGGAGCGCCACGGCTTCCCACCGGCGGTGGTCAGCCGGCCCATGAAGGGCGGCCACTTCGGCGTGCTGCGATACCTGACGGTGTTCGACAAGAACAACGCCGACGAGCGGCGGCGTGTGCGCGCCATGAACGTGGAGCTGAGCCGGGCCGGCTACGACCTGGGATTTCTCACCTACAAGACCCCGGCTTGGGCGGTGGACATCCTCAAGGACTACATCGATCCCACCTTCGTGGACGTGATGAGCACCATCCGCAAGCAGCTCGACCCCAAGGGCATCATGGCCCCGCACTGCTGGAATTTCGACGCAGACGGTAAGCCGTGAGTCGCAGCCGTCACAAGGGACGGGAGCCCAGCCGAGCGGTGCAGGCCTGGAATGGATATTTGCGCGGCGAGGGCGTGGCGCCGGGCCCGGTGACTGGCGCGGTGGACGCGGCCACGGACCTGGTGGCCGGCACCTCGGACGTCATCCCCGAGGTGACCGGCGACGTGGCCGAGGCCCTGGCCGCGGCCCTGGGCGCAGACGGGAAGATCGATGTCCTGGTGCGCTGCTGTGCCGAGGGCGGCCGGGACCTGGCCAAGGCCGCCCGGCGGGCCCTCCACGCCCAGCGCCGTCGGGGCGCCGATGTGCCCCGGGCCCGCGGCCGAGGCGCGGCGCCCCTCGGAACCAGCCCCCAGGATCCACACGCCGACGCCCGGGCCTACATCACGGCGCCCTTTGGCGATGGCGACCGGATCCTGCTCTTCCGTTTCCGATCCGCCACCGACCGGGTGCTCTACGCCGCCATGGCCAGCCTGACCGACGAACACGGCCTGCGGGACCTGCAGCTGTACCGGGGCGGCGCCAAGGTGTACCGCACCATGGTCTCCGAGTCGGGCGGCAACCTGCCCGGGGCGCAGATTCCCTTCGGCCTGGCCCTGCACCTCGTGCAGCGGGCCGTGGCAACCACCGGCCAGACCGGACGGCTCGTCCCCGAGCACATGGGGACCCTGCGCACCCTGTTGGGCCCCGACTGGCCGGTCTCCCCCGACCACCCGGCCGATGACCTGGCGCCCTCGGAGGTGCCGGCGGACGACGCCCTCTTCGCGCTCTGGGGGCTGCCAGGGCTGCGCACCTGGGTCCCCGCCGAAGCGACCCTGACCGAGGTGACCGCGGCCGTGGCAGAGGCCTTGGAGACCACCCTGGTGATCAGCGAGCACCAGCGCCGTGAGCGGCTGGAGGAGATCCTGGACAAGGCCGTGGCCAGAGAGGTGACTGGACTCTCAGCCCAGCGCTGGGCCGAGCGGCTCCTGGACCTCGCCTGGGTGATGCACGAGAACCAACACGCCACCGAGGCGGCGCAGCTGCTGGCCGTGCGCCAACAGCTCGACCGAGCCGAGTCGACCTCCGGGCTCGTCTTCTTCCGCCAGCTGGTGGGACGGTTGCTGATCGAACGCCTTCCTCCCGGGCTGGCCGCCGACCTGATCCCCGGGCTCGGGCGCGAGGGGATCGATGGAGAGGCCCCAGAGACCGGGCAGACCGACCCCGGCGGGGTGGTCTGGACCCCCGACAGGCCCACCGAGCCTCCCAAGGGCGGCGCTGGCGGGTTGATCATTCCCTGACCTGGCTCCAGATCCACTTGGGGATCCGAACCGGCAGACTGTGAACAAAAGGCCACATACGCCGGGCCTCGGCTGTAAATTCCTATTCACTGTTTCCCTGGGGCCCGGGTGCGATATACTGACCAGGAGGCAGAGATCACGCTGGAAATCGGATCTGGCCGTCGTTGGCACGGATCCTGTATTAACATCCGCTTGGCCGGCACCACTCGACCAACCGGTGACCGGCAAGCGGTTGGAGGAATGTCATGAAACGCACTGTAGTTTTCCTAAGCATCGTCGCCCTGATGGCCTTCACCACCGGCTGTCGAAAAGACGACGACTGCAACTTCTGCAACCCCTACTGCGACGATTCCGGTTGCTACAACTGCGACGGGAGCGGCTGCTGGCTGGTGGAAAACCAGCCATGCGAGTCCGAGCTGCAGTGCGCCGCGGACGAAGTGTGCACCGAGTACGGCTGCGCCCGTCCCTGTAGCTTCGACTCGGAGTGCGGCCTCAACGAGCGCTGCCTGCCGGCGGGCTACTGCGGTCCGGCCGAGGACATCGCCCAACCCTGTGACATCGATGATGACTGTGCCCACGGCATGATCTGTGAGGACAACATCTGCATCGAGGGGTGCACCAGCGACGACGAGTGCGGGACCGACGAGGTCTGTACCTCCTGCGGTCGCTGCCAGCCGTCGGACAACCCGGTCTGCGGTGAGTACAAGGAGTACTGCGCAGACAGCGCCGAGTGCGGCGACGGGCGGGTCTGCACCGACCTCGCCCGCTGCGCCTACGAGTGCGACCTGGCCGACCCGGTCTGCCCCAGGGGCCAGGTCTGCGCCGACAGCGTCTGCATCGACGACCCGGCCCCGGCCAACCCCGAGTGCATCTACACCGTCGAGTGCGCCGACGTGCCCATCTGCGAGACCTTGGGTTGCCAATGCGTCAACCAGTACTGCCAGCCGCTGTGCGACACCGTCGAGGACTGCGGATTCGGTCAAATCTGCGACCTCGGCCTGTGCAAAGCCAACTACCGCCCCGAGGAATAAATAAATAGAGGACGGCCACGCTTCCCCGGGGCAGTTTCCCCCGCTCCCGAATTCGGGAGCGGGTTTTTTTGTTCGAATTTCGAGTAAATACCAAGAGAAAAGGCGACCTGGGGCCCAGGCGGGAACGTTGACAATGCAACGGGCGGTGCGGTACCGTCGAGTCGCGGTTTGAACCCCGCCAGCGGAGCCCACGTTGCCCCGAATTCTTGTCGTCGACGATGATCCCTGGATTCTCAAGATGGTCACCACCGTCCTGAGAAAACGGGGGCACGAGATCCACATCGGCAGAAACGGCGTGGAGGGGCTGAACAAGGCCAACGAGATCCCGGTCGACCTCATCATCACCGACATCATGATGCCCGAGATGGACGGCTGGGACCTGGTACGGAAAATCCGATCGACTCCGGGGCTCAGCATGATCCCGGTCATCTTCCTGACAGCCCTGTCGGACGACGACGACCGGATCCAGGGGTTCCGCCTCGGAGCCGACGACTACCTCGCAAAGCCCTTCCGGTTCGACGAGCTGGAGCTCCGTGTGGAAAAGGCCTTCCGCAGCAAGGCGCGGATCGACGATCTGTCCGGTGCCGTGGCCGCCGCGCGGCCTCAGTCCGCTGAGATGCCCTCGGCCGGCATCCGGGGCAACCTGGATCAGATCGGCCTGTCCAGCCTGTTGGTCATGATGGAGATGGAGCGCAAGTCCGGCATCCTGGTCGTGAGAAACAACGACGAGGCGGCTCGACTCTTCCTCAAAAATGGCCGCATCCTGGTGGCGCGCTTCGACAACAAGGCCGAGCCCCGCGGAGCCGAGGCAATCTACCAGCTACTGCGCTGGACCGCCGGCAAGTTCGACTTTTCCAGCCTCGAGGTGGACATGGAGGACGAAATCAGCTCCACCACCACCCACCTGATGCTGGAGGGGGCGCGACTGATGGACGAGGGCGGTCGCTAGTCGGGCCATGGAAATCGGCGAGGTCTACGGCAAGTACCGGCTCATCGAGCGCATCGCCACCGGCGGGATGGCCGAGGTGTACAAGGCCCTGGCCCTGGGCGAGGCCGGGTTCGAAAAGCCCGTCGCCATCAAGCGACTCCACCGGCAGTTCGGCGAGGACGAGGACCTCGTGGGCATGCTGCAGGACGAAGCGCGGCTCTGCAGCCAGCTCAACCACGGGAACATTTGCCAGGTGCTGGATCTGGGCCGAGTCCAGGACACGTACTACATCGCCATGGAGTACGTAAACGGCAAGGACCTGTTCCACCTGCTGCGCAAGGCCGCCAGGACCCAGCGCAAGCTACCGCTGCCGGGGGCCCTCTTCATCGCCTGCGAGATGCTGGCCGGGCTGGACTACGCGCACCGCAAGCGCGGGCGGGACGGCCAGCTCCTGCACATCATCCACCGGGACATCTCGCCCCAGAACGTCCTGATCACCTACGACGGCGAGATCAAGATCATCGACTTCGGCATCGCCAAGGCGCGCACCTCCACCCACCGTACCCAGGCCGGCGTCATCAAGGGCAAGTTCCGCTACATGTCCCCCGAGCAGGCCCGGGGCGAGCCCATCGATCACCGCACGGACATCTTCGCCACCGGGGTCGTGCTCTACGAGATGATCACGGGCAGGCCCCACGCGGCGGGCGCCACGGACCGGGAGATCCTGATCAAGATCCAGCGGGGCAAGTTCGATCCGCTCTCCCAGCTCGTGCTCGGGCTGCCGGCCGACCTCGAGGAGATGGTGCACCGGGCGCTGACGCTGGAGCCGGAGACCCGCTGGAGCTCGGCCAGGGCCATGCGCAAGGCGCTGCTGTCGTACACGCGCGCCAACGGACTGGGCTTCACCCGGGACGACCTCGCCGAATACGTGCGGGCCCTGTTCGTGGAGGACACGGGCAAGGGCACCAAGGTGGATCAGTTCGAGTCCCTCGACAGCGACGACCTGAGCCTGTCGACGCCCCGGGGCCCTGGCGACGATCCCTTCGAGCCGCGGGCACCGGCCCCCGACGCCGATCCCTTTGCGCCGGGCCTCGCGCCGGTGCACACCGTGGGCCTGTCGGCGCCCCCTGCACCCCACGAGGACCCCCAGCCGCCCGCGGCCACGCAACCGCCGGCCCCCGAGCCACCCCAAGCCACCGTGGCCCTACGCGAGGCTCATCGGCCCGCCGGCTTTCTTCCCACGGGGCCGCCCGCCAACCAGCCACCACGGCCCGCAGCCGCCACGCCAGACCCGAGCCCGTCGATGCCGGACCCGAGCCCGTCGCCTCCAGCCCACACCTCTCCGGCGGACACCCAGGCACCTCGGGCCATCGACCCCCAGGCCCGGGCCGCCAAGGCGGTCAGCGCCGCCACCAAGGGGACCGGTCGGCCGTCGGCCCTGGTGGCCTTTGCGCGGTTCGTGATCTTTGTCGTGCTGCTAGGGCTCATCGGCGTCGGCGGCTACTATGCCTACGTCCTGTACTTCCAAAAGCCAACCCTGAGGAAGGTGGCCCAGAGCCAGGGGGGTGACAAGCACCGCCGCAAGCCGCGGCAGGTCAAGGCCACCCTGGAGATCGACAGCCGTCCCAGGGGGGCGCGTATCCTCCTGGGCGGCCAGGACGTGCAGGTCAAGACCCCGGGGCGCTTCCCGGACTACACCGTCCCGACGCGCCTGCTGGTGGAGCTGCGGCACAAGCGGTTCAAGAAGCCCTGGCGCAAGGTCATCGAGATCGGCCAGGGCGACCTGGTGAGGTTCGTGGCAGACCTGCGCAACCCGCCGAGCGGTGACACCGCCAGGCCCGCCGCCGGCAAGGTCCGACGTCCCTACCGCTCCACCAGGGGGCGGCCCAGGCCCGGTACCATGACCCAGGTGGACGAGCCCACAGGCCTGGCCAAAACCGACATCGCCCACCTGGCAGTGACCGCGAACATCAAGGGCGCCGACGTGATCATCAACGGGCGCGTGCGCGGCAAGACGCCTTTCTTTCGCAAGGTGCGCCCCTCCAGGTTTCGGGTGCAGGTCCGCCACGGCAAGCACCGATCCGAGGTGCGCACCGTGACCCTGCGCCCCGGCGGCGACGAGGTGGTCCGCTTCACCCTCGGGCGGTGACCCGACTGCCAATGGCGGATCAGTCAGAAGCCAACGACGAGCCCGAGGTCATCGAGATCCGCTTCACCGTGGAGCCCGCCTACGATGGCTGGCGCCTGGACCGCTATCTGCAGCTGCGCATCAAGCGGCTGTCCCGCACAAGAATCGCCGAGATCTGCCGCCAGGTCCTCACGCTCAACGACGCCGGCGTGCGCAAGCCCGGCGTGCGCGTCAGACGTGGAGACCGGATCCTCATCCGTCGCCCGGCCCCGCCCGAACGCGAGGTGCCCCGCCACTTCGACGAGCTGGCCCGGGGGCCCGGCTACCTGGCGGTGCACAAACCCGCCGGCCTGCCGGTTCACCCCACCGCCCACTACCTGAACAACACCTTGACCGCCCTCGTCCGTGAGCGCTACGGCCTCGACAGCGGCTTGAACATGGCCCACCGCCTGGATCGCGAGACCTCGGGCATCGTGCTGTTCGGCACCCATCCCGCGTCCACCCGCGCCTTGAAGCTGGCCTTCCAGGACGGGCTCGTCCACAAGCGGTACCTGGCCCTGGTGCACGGAGACCTCGCAGATCCCTGCGTGGTGGAGGCGCCCATCGGGCCGGCGCCGGGCTCGGTGATCCGCCTCCGCATGGGCGTGCGGCCCGACGGACAAGCCTCGCGCACCGAGATCGAGCCCCTGGAGCGGTTCGGCGACCACACCCTGGTGCAAGCCCGCCCCCGCAACGGCCGACAGCATCAGATCCGGGTGCACCTCGAGCACCTGGGGCACCCGGTGGTGGGTGACAAGCTCTACGGCCACCCCGACAGTTTCTTTCTGACCATCGTGAACCACGGCGGGGTGCCCCCCGACCTGCAAGGTGCCCTCGAGATCGACCGACACGCCCTGCACGCCGCTGCCATCCGGTTTCCTCTGCCGGACGGATCGGGCAAAGAGGCACGGGTCCAGGCGCCGCTGCCCAACGACATCGAGGCGTTGATTGCCCGGCTGAGGCGTTGATGAAAGAGAGCGACGCCGGGGGCTACTGCTCGTCTTCCCACTGCCGGCTGAGCTCGAAAAACCGTTCCCGGGCGCGCTCCAGACACCCCGGAATGTCCTCGCGGGAGATCTCGAGCTTCTCGGTGAGCTTGCGCAGCCGGTCCAGCTCGTCAGGGGATTCCACGCCGTCGGCCATGCCCACCAGCACAGACAGCTCCATGAGTCGCAGCCGATCCGCGGTGTCGGGGAGCAGCCCCTTCAACGCGTCGATGTTCAGCGGATCGCTCGTACGCTGGAGAAATTCCTTCTCCTCCTTGTCGAGCTGCTCCGCCTCGGCGATGAGCCGCAGGATCTTCCGCTCCTGCCGGTGCAGTCGCCCATCGGCCCGGGCCATGTCTCTCACGGCGCGGATTATGGTCAGCTTGGCCTGGTCCATTTGTCGTTGCTCCTACCCAAAACGCCCAAGTGCAACTGTACAGAATGCGACACAATACCACAGCAGTTATTGACGGTAGTCAGTTAATTCCGTAGGATTTTCGCTCTATGCGGATTCTATCCTGGGTCCAGACGGACGTCGGCCAAAAACGCGATCACAATGAGGATAGCTATTTGGCCACACCCGAGACCGGGTTGTACGTGGTCGCCGACGGAATGGGCGGCCATGCGGGCGGTGACCAGGCCAGCTCCATCGCGGTCTCGCTTCTGCAGGAGGGCGTGGACAAGGCTGGCTTGCCCGGACAGCGCGGGGGTGGCGCACCGGGGGACGAGCCTCCCGCCCTGAGGGTGCTGCGGGAGGCCTCCAAGAACGCCGGCGAGGTGATCTTCGACATGGCCCAACAGAACCCGCACCTGGCCGGTATGGGCACCACCTTGACGGCTCTGCTCTTCCATGGCGGGCGCGTTCACCTGGCCCACGTGGGGGACAGCCGGGCCTACCTGTTTCGGGACGGACGCATCGAGCAGCTCACCGAGGACCACTCGTGGATCAACGAGCAGGTGAAGGCGGGGCTCATCACCGACGAGGAAGCCCGCCACTCCAAGTTCAAGCACATCATCACGCGGTCGGTGGGCTTCGAGCGGGACGTGGCCGTGGACGTGATGAGCCTCCCCGTGCTCATGGGTGACTGCTTCCTGATGTGCTCCGATGGGCTGTCGAACTACATGGAGAACGATGAGCTGTGCCAGATGCTCTCGTCGACCTACTACGGCCGCATCCCCGGGCACCTGGTGACCATCGCCAACGAGCGTGGTGGGGATGACAACATCACCGTGGTGCTGGTCTACGTGGCCAACGACAGCGGCCCGCCCCAGTGCACGGACATGACCCTCCCCGGCTCGGCGGCCGATCCCAGCCGCAACAACAATGCCTCCAACGGCGAGGACATGGACTAGACCACCGAACCGGCGACCCTCCCGTCGTCGGGTTTGCCCCTGCCTTCGCCCCTGCCCTTACCCTTACCCTCCCCTTACCCTTACCCTCACCCCAACCCGACCCCTTACCTCGCCCTACCCTACCCCGACCTCCGCCTGGGCTATAATCTAGGATTAGTGCCGTAATCTCGGGAAATTCCCCGCGTTTTTGCCCAATTCGCCGATCCGTGCCAGGATCGCTACCATGTCCGTAACCGCTGCCGACACCAAGCCCGCCACCACGGGGAAGACCCGCGCCAAGCCCACCACCACGGGGAAGACCCGCGCCAAGGCGCGGGCCGGGGCCACCAGGAAAGGCAGCGCCACGGCCGTCGCACGCGCTGCCCGTGGCCCAAAGCGGACAACGGCGGAGCCCCCTGCAGACGAAGGCCTGGGCCTCTCCCGCCGCACCGGTGAGTTTCTGGGCATCATCCTCATGGCCCTGGGCCTGCTGGCCGTGGCCGCGCTGATCTCCCTGCAGTTCGGCCAGGGCAACCTCATGGGCCCCTTCGGCCGCATGGTCGCCCTGAGCCTCTACGCGCTGCTGGGCCTGGGAAGCTACCTGGTGGTGCTGGCGGTGGGCTTCATCGGCCTGCGCACCCTGGTGGGCCGCACGACCATCCGCTGGTCCACATGGGCCGGGTACCTGGGCGCGACCCTCTGCGGGTCCATTCTGTTTCACTGCCTCTTTCCCACCTACACCGTCTATGGCTTCACCGCTGGAGGCAAGGGCGGCGAGATCATCGGAGAGGTGCTCATCGCGCTCTTCTCCATCGCCGGCACCTACCTGGTCACCGCCGTGTCCATGCTGATTTGCCTGCTCTTCGCCACGGAATCCTCCATGGTGAGCACGGCCGTTGGCGCGGGTCGAGCCGTCACCCGGTTCATGCGCACCCTGGGCCGAGGCTTCGGTCGGTTCGGCGCTTACCTCCGTCGGCTCTTCACCTGGCAGGTTGCCCAGACCGCCCAGGCCGACGGCACTCTGGCCCTGCCCCCACCGCCGGCCTCGGACGAGCCCGGAGAGGTGGTCATCGAGATGGAGGCGGGGTTGCCCGAGCCCTTGGGCGAACCGTCACCAGAGCCTGAAAAAGCCGCCGAGACCTGCCCCCTGTCCGCCGCCGCGAACGCGAGGAAGACACCTCCGAAGCGGCCCCCGAAGCGAACCTCGAAGCCCTCGGGCCCCAAAATCGTGGAGACGGACTTCCGCAAGAAGGAGCGCGAGGGCGGGGCCCTTGGCACGGTACTTCCCCCGACGGACGGGGACGTGCGGCTGCCCGACCTGTCCCTGCTCGACACGCCCCAGCACACCGGCGGCACCCTGGACCGGGACGCCATGCAGCGCAAGGCCGAGCGGCTGGGGAAGGCCTTGAAGAACTATGGCATCCAGGGAGAGGTCACCGAGATCCATCCCGGGCCCGTGGTGACAATGTACGAGTTCAAGCCGGCCCCGGGCACCAAGATCTCCAAGATCGCCAGCCTGGACCGGGACCTCGCCATGACCCTCGAAGCCACCAAGGTGCGCATTGTGGCGCCCATCCCGGGCAAGGGCACCGTGGGCATCGAGGTGCCGAACCAGCAGCGAGAAACCGTGTTCCTGCAGGAGCTGCTGGCCGATGACGTCTTTACCAAGGCCAAGTCCCTGCTGACCATCGGGCTGGGCAAGGACATCTCCGGCAGGCCCACCACCTGCAACCTTGCCAAGGCGCCCCACCTGCTGGTGGCGGGGTCCACGGGCTCTGGCAAGAGCGTGGGCATCAACGTGATGCTCATGAGCCTCCTGTTCCGGGCCCGGCCCGATCAGGTACGGCTGATCCTCATCGACCCCAAAATGTTGGAGTTTTCCACCTACGAAGGCATCCCCCACCTGCTGCTGCCGGTGGTCACCGATCCCAAGGCCGCCAACCAGGCCCTGCGCTGGGCCGTGGTGGAGATGGAGCGGCGCTACCAGCTCCTGGCAGAGGCCGGCGTGCGAAACGTGGACGGGTACAACCGCAGGGTGCGCGACCAGAGGAAACTGGCCGACGAGGTGGTGGAACAGACGCCGGATCCGGCCGCGGAGAGGGCCGGGCAGGTGTCCGGACCCGATGCCGGACAGGCGGAGGGCGCCGGCGAGCCTCCCGAAGAGCTCCCCTTCATCCTGATCGTCATCGACGAGTTCGCCGACCTGATGATGGTGGCCCCCAAGGACGTGGAGACCTCTGTGGCGCGCATCGCCCAGAAAGCCCGCGCCGCTGGCATCCACCTCGTAGTGGCCACCCAGCGGCCCTCCAAGGACGTCATCACCGGGCTCATCAAGGCCAACTTCCCCACCCGGGTGGCCTTCCAGGTCAGCTCCAAAATCGACTCCCGGGTGATCCTGGACAGAAACGGCGCCGAATCCCTGCTGGGCATGGGTGACATGCTGTACCTGGGCGCGGGCACGAGCCCCGAGCGGATGCACGGCGCCTTCGTCGCCACCAAGGAGGTCCAGCGGGTGGTGGCGTTCCTCAAGGACCAGGCGCGGCCCGTCTACAACATGGACATCCTCAAGTCCGACGAGCCCGCCGACGAAGAGGGCGACGACGAGGAGCACGATGAGCTGTACGACAGGGCCCTGTACCTGGTGACCACCTCGCGCCGGGCCTCCACCTCCTGGATCCAGCGCCAGCTCCGAATCGGATACAACCGCGCCGCCCGCATGCTCGAGATCATGGAGCGCGAAGGCGTGGTAGGCGCCCAGGAAAGGGGCGCCAGAAACCGCGAAGTCTTGGTCCCCCCTCCCCCCGAAGACTAAAAAAAACCATACGGTCGGCCCTTCCCATGGTCCACGACCACGGCGGTCCGAGCGGAGCAGTGGACCCGCTCGCTTTGCCGCCAGTGCCGCTCGCTCCGCTGCAAATGCCGCTCGCTTTGCCGCCAGTGCCGCTCGCTCCGCAGCCAGTGCCGCTCGCTCCGCCGCAAATGCCGCTCGCTTTGCCCCGGGGACGGAGATCGGCTCGGCGGCTCCTCTCGTCGCCCTGCGGGCTCCTCGGAAAGATCCGCTGCCGCCGACATCCGTCCCCGGGGACTACGCTCGCGACTGCCCGAGCACAGTGAGCGGAAACCCGTCGTAGGAGGTCGCCGCAGGCGGATCTTGCCGAGGAGCGGAGCGACGAGTGGAGCGACGAGTGGAAACGCCGCAGGCGTCGAGGGCCGCTTGGGGGCCGCGAATAGCCAAGTCGATCGCCCAGACCGCCAATGCATCCCGGCTCACTTCGTTGCTTCTCGTTGTATAGCAGCAGGATACCGCCTCGTCGCGCCTCGCGAGCCGGGCATCTTGACGCCCTGGATCGACCGACTTGGCCATTCGCGGCCCCTTGGGTCAGAGACATCGTCTTTTTCCTTCAGCTGTATTTCAGGAGACGGAAACTGAGGTGACGTGTATGGATCGTGTCAGTACGTGAGGGATTGCCGAAAAAGGCAATCTGAAGCGAGATATCACGGGGCCGACATCAGCCGGTAGTAGATGGCGCCTCTTTCCTCTCCTTCCGGAAGCTCTACCCAAACCGTGTGTGCGCGTCCGTCCGAGTCGACGGCTACCATGCCGTGCTTGGCATCATTGTCAACGACGGTTTCGGAGACCTGAACTGGGGCCGTCCAGGTGCCCGTGGAAGGATCTCCAGAGGCGATGAACATCTGAGCCGTGTCCATGACCAACTGGTCCCAGGCACCGTAGAGGCTCCCGTGCGCAAAGGTCAGATTGGACATGGTGTAGTACATAGACCCGCTGGAGATCTGTTGATGGGGGGACCACTGCCCCGCCGTGTCTCTGCTCAGGTGATAGATGCCTCCGCTGCGGACACAATAGAGCACATGGGGCCTTCCGGTGGAATCGGCCACAATCTGCGGGAACCCATAGAAGCCAGTGTTCAACAGTTCATGCGGGGGGAAGGTTCCAGGCGAGGTCTCGCTCTCCTCGGCGAAGGCCGGCATCCTTGGAGCCTCGCTTTCCATCCACACAATACCCGCCCGGCCATCCAGAATGGCAATGTCCGAGTGGCACGAGACCACGGCCGGAGTGTCTGCCACCATCGCAGGGGGAATCCAGGTACCGGCCTCCCTTTCGGAGTAGTGAATCTGCTGGTAGTCCTCGGTCCAGGAGACGTGGGGAACATCGTTTGGGTCCACGGTGAGTTGGGGCCAGCAGGAATTGATGTTGCCCGTGTCGATCCGTTCTGGAGTCGACCAGGATCCGCTGCAACCTTGCCCGGCGGAGAAAACCGCATACATGATTTTTCGACTCGCCCCCAGCTCCTGGTGCCAGACCATGTGAAACCGCCCCTGGGAGTCGGCCTCGATCTTGGCGAAGTCCTTGGCAATGGGTGCGGTGTCGTGGCACGGCTGGGGCGCCGTCCAGTCGGTGCCGTCGAAACAGGTATAGATGATCTGCGTGGGATTCAGGCTGTAGTCGCTCCAGACCACCATCACGCGGTCCGGAAAAGCCGCCGCCACGGCCGGGAAGGTGCAGTCTTCCCCGCAAAACTCAACGGGCGCGCAAGGACCGCAATCCTCCGGGCAGGTCAGGCAGTCTTCGCTGTCTTCACACTGCTGGTTGGGGCACAAGTCGACCGATCCATCTGGGACCCCCGCGTCGTATGCTGCGTCCCAAGCAGGGGCCCCGTCAAGGGCCCCGTCAAGGGCCCCATCCGCCATGGCTCCATCCGACGGCGGTGTGTTGGACGCTGTTCCACTGCAGCCCGCAAAGTGGGCAAGGACCAGGGTTAAAACTGCCGTTTGTTGCATCCAACGCAACCCTTTTCGGCTGATGTTCATTTTGTTTCCTTTCGTGAGTCATGTCCGGGATGTGGAGGCAGGAGACAGGCGATGTGTCACTGGCTGTACGGCATGGTTCATTGGAGTCCGGCCCCTCTACGTTGTTTCCGTCCACGAGGCGTACTACGTAGCAGTAGTTGACGCCGTTGCTGACGGTCGTATCCAGGTAGTTGGTCGTGGTCATCGCCAGAGTTGTCGCCCGATCCTCCCGGCTTCTCCGCACAGGAGGGCGCGATCAACAGCGCAGCGCACGCAAGGCAATTACCTAGTTCTACGCCCCGGAAGTTCGTTCCGGGTTTCGCAGACTCCGAACGTCGATGGCTGCGTTGCTCCTCAGTTGAATACTCCCGGTATACGCCTTCGTCGCGCCTTGCCCTCGCCGCCCGGCGAC
>Ga0272441_10005131_pt1 | contig 23071 bp, 18 predicted proteins | sample SSMProp6N_FD_193582 | JGI IMG/M metagenome (GOLD analysis project Ga0272441, IMG submission 193582) | Marine sediment archaeal communities from Little Sippewissett salt marsh, Falmouth, MA, United States - SSM-Prop-6N | ecosystem: Environmental > Aquatic > Marine > Wetlands > Sediment ...
CCTTAATTATAGATCTAGAGGCCAAATGTTCTGTCTCCTCAATTTCACTTCCAAATTTCTGAACAACTGCCAATACTGCTCCAAGATAGTGAAGAGGAGTGTTTATTGAGAATTTATAAATTGGTTCATAAATCCCTGCATTTCCATTTATGATGGCTTCATGGATAACGTTTCTTAGATGTGGAATAACAATCTCATATCTAAATGAATCAGGTTCAATTTCTTGTACATCCTCAACAATCAGATGAAGCTTGCGAATAGGAAAACCTTTCAATGGTCCTCTTAGAATAGCGTTTCGAAAACCTTCTCTAAGGAGATCTAACTTCTCTTCTGTTGCATTCACAAGGTTTACTTCTAAACAGTTATCTCTGTAATCACTGTATACACAATCCTTTTTCTTGATTATTTCTTCATCATAGGGTCTGCATATGGTCGATATCTCAAGCAATTCTAATTGATTCATTCTCTGTAAGACAACCTCTTTATCAATTTGTTCGACAAGAGTTACTTCTGGATCGGATACTTCTACTGCAATAGAAGCCTCTTGTATTTCTCCTTGTATAATCTCTAATTGTAATTCTCCTATTCCGAATATTTTGATTTCTCCAGTATTTTCATCAATATTATAGTTGAAGTTAGGTTTGGTTAAAGACAGAACATCTAGTATTTTTGTTAGCTTAGGAATATCAGAAACTTTCCTTGGTTCTATTCTCTGAGAAATTACTGATTCTTGGAGGTAAGGTATTTGCTTGAAAAGAATATTGGGTTGGTCAGGAGTGTCTTCAATAAACGTATCACCAATTTGGACATCTTTCAGACCGATAATAACAGCTATGTTACCAGCACCTACAGAATCTATGGTCATTAAGGATTGGCCTTTATAGATACAAACTTGTTGTATTCTTGTGATATTTCCGGTTCTTCTATTTTGAATTTTTAATCCTGATTTAACTGTACCTGAAAAGACTCTACTGACAGCAATGAGTCCCCTATTATCTTCATAAAGGAGTTTTCCCAAACAAACAATAGTTGGCTCATTATCTTCACATTTGCTAAGAGCATCACTTGATTTCTGATCTAAGAACTGAGTTATATGTCTTGAACGGTTTTTTTGTCCTACTTGAGGAGTTGGAATATTATCTATAATTGATTGCATAAAAGAGCTTATGATAGAATATTCTTCTTTTAAAACACTCACCTTATTATCCAAATGATACTGGATGATTTTTTCAAAAGGAGGAATATTTCTAGTATAAGATGAGAATGCCCAGCCGTTTAATGCAGATCCTATCAAGACTGTACCTTTGTTAAATCTTACCTTCCATTCTTGTTTAAAGGCGTCTAAAGCATATTGTTCAATTAGTTCATTTACCATCTGAATAATATTACTAACTCTAGTTTCAATGTCTTCTTTAGGTAGTTTTAATTCGTTTATCAGTCTATCAATTTTATTGATAAAAAGAATAGGTCTTAAACATTCATTCATTGATTGTTTAATTACAGATTCAGTTTGAGCCATTACTTGTTCTACTGCATCTACAACAATCACTACACCATCAACAAGTCGTAGTGCTTGTGAAACCATTCCTGAAAAATCAACATGACCAGGAGTATCTACCAAATTAATTAAAAAATCATTATCTTCCTCTGTATAGATGAAAGAAATATTAGCAGTTTTAATCGTGATGCCTCTTCTTTGTTCTTCTTCTAAGTAATCAAGAGCTCTAGCTGTTCCAGCCATAGTTCTAGAAATTAAACCTCCTGCTTGAAGTAAATGATCTGATAAGGTTGTTTTTCCGTGATCCACGTGACTAACAATACTCACATTGCGTATGAATTCCTTATTAGACATTGAATCGGAAATCTTTTTGGTGTAAGAACTCATGCTTGTTTGTATTAAACGCTTAAAGGTTTAAAGATTTACCTTAACTTAGTAAATTTATAGGCATTTCCGTTAATGTTTTAAGTTTAAAAGATATAATCTATAATAGTTATCTAGGTTAGCTAGAAATGATTCATGAGGTATAGTAAGATGTATGACACAAAAATTCCAGGAACAAGATATTCTATATCCCTAGTCAATGTAAAAGGTCAATGGATGCTTCAAATAAAGTTAGATGAAATTGTGGAAGCAGAAGTAGGTGTAAAGGATCTTAGTGAGAGGGGTATTTTTGAGAACATTAAATCAGTTGTATCGGAAGTGAACCTTTACTTGAATGATTTCATGCTTGATCAAATAACCAAAGAAATAACTGAGCAAGCGAATATTCTGTTCAAGGAAGTATCAGCAACAGCAGCAACCACAAAACAAATAGCGCAAACATCTATGTCAGCTGTAGAAGAAACGTTGATACAAATTGTAAAAAGAATCGAAGTTTTGGAACAACGTATTAAAAGACTAGAAGAAAGTTCATTACCCTCAGAATAATAGTAGAATGCTGTTTAAGCAATAAAAGACTAGATTTTAATTTTCATACTTAAACGAAATCTTCTTAAAACCCTCAAGACTTTTTTACAAAAGGTGAAACAATGGCTCAGAGAGCTAGAATTAAATTAATAGGTAATGACCCCCACTCTCTACAAAGAATCTGTAATCAAATCCAAAAAATTGCAGAACGAACAGGAGTACGTATTAAAGGACCAATTCCACTCCCTTCCAAGAGAATCGTGCTTCCAGTTAGGAAGTCTCCTTGTGGAAATGGAACTGCTACTTATGATCATCTTGAGATGAAGCTTCACAAAAGAATTATTGATATGGACGCAGAGGAGAAGAGTATGCGACTTTTGATGAGGATTCACGTGCCTGAAGATGTTCACATTGAAATAGCCATTGAAAGAAAATAAATATCCCAAATTATCTATTTTTAGGGATTTTTGAAGTTAAAAGAAGGATAGTAGTATTTGACATAAGATAATAGTTGCTCAGGGTTAGCGATATTAGAGTTACCATATGTAGCATCTCTAGTAAACTTAATCATGGATTCAAGATATGTCTCGATATCTTTCTTTGAGATAAGTATGTTATAGGGATATTTTGCTTTGCCATCTAATATCTTGGATAAGAGTAATTCATTCAAGTTATCAAGAAGATTTTTTGAGACTTTCCCTTTCATATTGAAGAGGACATCTTTGAAAGATGCATGATAGCTCTCAATATAGTTTAGTTGTTTGAGGATTGTTTGACTGAAATTCGTTGTACTTTGTGATTGATTTTGACCCAGTTCGAGTATTTTTACAAAATAATGATTTTCATTCATTAGCTCAAATCTAGATATGATAAAATCACTAAAATCATTACTTCCTTCTAAGATCACTAATTTATCCAGTAAATTACTAAGATCACTAAGGTTAGAGTCAAACTTAAGTTTCTGAAGGAAACTAGTAATAGTATATTTGTTGAATGGTGGAAGTGGGTTCTTCAGAATCAAGCTAATAGTATTCTCGTTTTTCTCGTAGTGATCCAATATGGCAGTTAATCTCTTCTTTTCTGAAGATAGATTTTTTATGTAACTGAGGTCAATCTCAGTTGCAATTTTACCAAATTTCCCATCGGAAACAACGGTTTCCTTCTTCTTATTTTCGTAGCAATACCCATTAGTTATAGTAAGCTTCAAACCAACCAGCACATCATTAGAAGCAGAAACAGTGTCATTCAGTTTGTAAATATAATCTCCAAATTTAGTTCTAAGCTTGCCAATGAACCCCCATTGATTGAGTCTAACAGTTAGGATTTCACCTTCAAGATAAACAATTGTTTTACCTGGTTGTGGGGGTTCAGTGTTGGCTGTTGTCTTTTTACTATACATTTTATTCATATCTAAAATATAGTATGATGAGTTTTGTCATATTAGTTTATTCATCTAACATAGTTGTACATATTTCATAGACGATGTGAGTGTCATTCCTCGTGAGTCTTCTCACATTCTATGGGGGTACATCACATACCCTCCTACCCCGTTCACTCTACTTAGAAGTAAAGCTTTCGGATCGCTTATTGTTTTCATATCCGTAGATGGAAACATAGGATAGGATTTCATCTCACTTGTACCTTGACCACAATCCATGGTGAGAGGTGGTCCCGAAGTCTACAAGAGCGGTAAATTCCATTCCAATAGTTAAGTAAGTTTTATCTATATAAACACAGCAAAAAGGTTGGTAACCAGAAATAAGTTCCTTTACAGACTTATTAGGTTAGCACTATAAATCTGAGATTGAATCGTATTTGAATGGTATATCGCTATTTTTAAGCTTTAATTGAATATAAGCAGCCATCTCCTCAGCTTCCTCCTCGTTACCAATGGGACAGATAATGTGTTGATTATATTTCATTTTTGAAATAAATGTACTTACTTCAAACCAAAGGCTATTCAACATTTCTTCAGAAATGATTGAAGAGAATACGTATTGACTGAAAGGGAAAGTTTCCACCAATTCAATAGGAAGAAGGCCAATAAATGGAACAAGAAACGCGAAATCGTATTTGTCTGAAAGAGATAAAATTAACTTTTTCAAATCTTGCCTGGAGTACAAAAACTCTGTTGGATTCTTTTGTCCTGATGAAATTAATATAACCAAGTTTGAGTTTTTTGGTTGGAAAGTTTTGTATAATTGGGTTCTAGCTCTTGTATATTCTGGTCTGTAAAATGAATCTTCATCATAAACCTTCAACCCTATCTGTTTTGTTACAGGAGTTCCATATTCCAGAAAAGACCCCTTGTGTTCATCTATTATATATTTAAAAGCCTTAAACAGCGAAGGATGTGATTTGGCTCTTCTTTCTAGTAATTCCCAAAGGTTTCCATCATTTATACTGACCTTAATATTCTTAATTTCAGCTTGTGAGACATACAGATTATGAATAGCAATATTACGCGTTCTAGTTTCCTTATCTAATTCTAATAATTCTTTGGGAGTCCATTTCGAGCAAATCTCACAAGAACAAGGAAACTCTATTAGTTCAGACAAATGATATGTTCCAGAAGTAGTCATATACCGATCTTCTTTTGCATACAAAATATAGGCGGCGCTATCGAATGTGTCACTACCAAGAGCTACAACAAACGGAAAAATCATTGGATGTCCAGCACCAAACAAGTGAAACGGTATATTGTGTGGAAGCATCTCTCGAGCAGTTTTTATCATTGAGAATAAACTTGTAAAATCATATTGAGACATAATAGGTGCCACACTTCCAAGAGCGTGAAAATTGAAAGCTTTAATCAAATCCTTTTGTTTGATAGTTTGAATATATTCTCTAAGCAAATGAATGTTTTTACCGCCTTGGATGGGGAGTGTCCATATTATTTCAGGATGGGTTTCAATATATGTTAAAGAACCTTCAACACGTTTGATAGTTTCCACAATTTTTTCTTTTGCTTGGGTATACGCGTCAGTGGGGGGTGTAGGAACGTCTAGTATAACCCCTACATCTGTTTTCAAGTTAGTTTGGATGGTAAGTGATTGGATAGGATCTATGTCTACATCACCATAGACAAGAACTTGATATGCTCCACTGTCCATCATTATGTTTCCATCAAAGTTTAGGGTTTTATGAATATCATCGGAATTTGAAGGCATCCCAAATCGCTTATAGTAAAGATATGCACTTGTAATAACAAAATTAAACCCAAATTTGTTTATCATATCTTGAGGTGGGATAATATTCTCTTTAGGATCAATGACGGGTAGGAGTGTTGGTGTGATTACATCTCCTTTTGGTAATGATAACTTAGCTATTCTGCCGTGCAAATCTGAGGATATTACTTCAATCATCTTTCTATACCTACATTATTGTTAAAAAAGTAAAAAACAGATATCTTAAATCTAATTATTAAGCTTTTTCTGCCTTGTATTTATCATAGATTTTCTGAATTCTTGTAGAAATAGGTCCTGAACCTTCAACTCCATCTTCACTTACAGTAAATCTATCCAATACTCGAATTATTGCAGCTTCCTCGATGACCTTAACATTCTGAGGTTGAAACATTTGAGCTAATTCACTAGCCAATCCTTGTAAATCAAAGGGTTCCTCAGCGAGAGTAATTTCTATTATATTACTTCCAGTGATGAAAACTCTGTAATAATATTCCTTGTCACAAGATGCATCAGCTAAAACTACATTGAGAGAATTGTCCTGTACTCCTCGTAACACCCCAGTGTATATTTTGCCATTGTTCATAGAGAGTTTTACTCTTTTGTTTACAAGTCCGCTTAATTCTAGCAGAAACTCACGATTTGGGTTTGCTGGCATAATTATCAAAGCAAGCTCAAAGTCTGGATAAAAAAAGGTTATGATTTAAGATAAGGAAAACATTAGGAAATAAACTCTAGTAAATCCTTAGTAATAATAGTTTTTTTGATTTGATTTTTTATATCTCTATGTACAATTGTTACTATCGGACAAACTTCGGAACATCGATTACATTTAATACAATTGTCCTTGTCTACAACAATCGTATTATCTTGAATTATGATAGCTCCATATTCACATTTTCCTACACATAAATTGCACCCAATACACTCCAAAGCTCTAAAAACAACATAAATAAAATTTTCAACGGTTTTACGAACTTCTAGGTCTGTGAGCTGTTTCTGTTTTCGAAAACTAATTTTAAATGTCCCATCAGAATACAGAATTATAGAGTTCTTCTTATTGAAAATCCTGAGGAAGTTCATTTTTTGATTTACTTTTACTCTTCCTATCATATTCATAGCACTTGAAACTTCTTTCAAATCTATTATATTTGAGAAATTACCAATGATGCTTAATGGCATGGTGACACAATCACTAATCTCTATCTGAAGTGCAGACAATTCATTAGAGGGAGATACTGGGTGAATGGAAGAATCATTAAGTCCCAATGCGCTAATAATCTTTCTAGGTATATTCTTAAATCTCCATAGACCATATCTCCAATAATCCTCAGATAACCCTTTTTGCTCTCTCCATTTATCAACAGCTTTATGCAGCTTTTCGTATAAAGCTTTATGGTTTTCTTTTAGAATATTTAACTGAGCCATATCAGATGATGGACATGCCCAACACCCTATCCTCTCATATCCTGTATCATAAAGTGGATTATATGGTAATTTCTTCCACATAATATAAAACCAGATCATAAGAGAAGTCCAGTTTTGAATGGGTGAAGCATTGATCTGATTGGAAACATAGGTGTTCTGCCAGACATCAGAACCTGTTCTTTGGAAAGACTCATATCTTCTTTGACCAACAAAACTAATACATTGCTCTCCCTTGTAGAGTTTATCGATTGACCGCTTAATTGGTGCTAATTTTGCAAATTTGCAACAATATCTAAAATCTCTTCCTGGGGGACCAAACATTTCAAAAGCTTTCCAAAATACTTTCGTGGAAACTTGTTCTATAACTAATCTATCTTGGAAACCTAGAATCTTACTGCTCTCCCTAACATACTGAACAGTTTCAGGAAATTCTATTCCTGTGTCCACGAAAAGAACTTTGTATTCTTCTTTAGGTAAAGCTTGATTGACTAAAGAATATGTTACAAGGCTATCTTTTCCTCCGCTATAAGAAATTAAAACAGGTAAATCTAGATCGTTTTTCATTTTTCTTATGAAATCAATCGCTATTCTTTCTAGTTTTCTTAATTCTTCTATATTTAGTTCTACAATTTCATCCCATGAATAGTTAATAAAATTAGGTTTGAATTTTTTGGATACTGACAAGTAGTTTTTTGCATATACTCCTTTAGTTTGTAGATGACGATCCCTTTCATCTATTCTAGCAATACCTCCAGCTATTACGTTGAATTGACTATCAACAATTGCAATATAGTCTCCAAATAGAATTTCCGGATCAGCATCGATAACTCCTGGGATGAGAACATTAGCTCCTTGAGAGATTTTTTCTTTTGCGACCTCGTCAACTTTTACCCATCGTTTTGAAATCTTTCCACTTAACAGTGACAAACCACTTTCGTTAAGCTTGATTTGCCACTTATTCTCTTTCAAGTCATATCTTCTTGTTCCAATACTGTTTCCATATAAAATAATCTCTTCCATCTGGTCTTCAGAACCAACATGATTAAGAAGAATAATGTCTTCTTTATGTATTATATTAGTATTATCTCCAAAGTTATTTTCTATGAGATTCTTTATGTGGAGGACTTCTTGTTGATTTGCTGGTCTGACATCAAAAGGAGGAGTTAGCTGAACATTTTCTACTGTATTCTTACATACTGGGCATGTTCTTGATACTATAATTGGAAGAGAGCAATGATAACAATAGTAAAGAAGATTGGGTCCTAGGTAAGGTATGTTTTTCTTCTTCTTTTTCTTACCAGATTGAATTTTATGCACCCACTTACAGTTCTCTTAGTAACTTCATTAGAATTCGTGGAATTTGTTTATGACTTGAAACTTCGGCATATTTTCCTCTACCTAATCTAGCAAGATCCTTACATACACGTCTTCCCCAATCATGCTTGCTAGGTAGAGAGATTACATGCAATTTTGGAAAGTACTTCAAAAGTTGTCTTGGATCTCCACCCCGATTAAAGGCACCATCAGTTACAAGAACTCCAAACTTGTTTCTCTTTTTAATTTTCTCCAGTTCAAGGCCTCCATATCTTAGACCTTCTGCAATATTTGTATATCCTGCACTTTCGCTTTCTAAAATACGATTAATTAATTCTTCAGAATTTAGTTTCTCTTTCATTCGTTTGACTATATAGGCTTTAGTGTTGAATAATACTACGCTGAAGTTGTCTCTAGACAAATTGTAAGCCATTACAGCTACAGTAAGAGCAGCGGTTGTAAATCGCTCACCATAAAGAGAACCTGAAGTATCAAACATCAGAACAGCTGTTTTCATTCTTTCTTTTTTCTCTAGGCTTACAATATCTTCTGTATTTAATATCCTGCTTCTATTTTCTAAAAAGCGTTCCATAGTCTCATCAAGATCAAATTCTTCCAATCCTGCCTCGTATTCAGTTTGTTCATAAACCTCCCCTCTGATTCCTTGACTAGTAATTCCTGTAGCTGTAGTCATTATTACTTGTCTGGCTAATCTGCGAAAAACTGGGCGCATTCTATCATCCAAAGCCGTTCGTAGCATAAAGAATAATTCCGGAGCACTATTGTCTCCTTTTGACGCTCTTCGAGCAATCATCGTATACCCTTTCTTTGTATTTAGAGCTTCGGCAACAGCAAATTTATTTGATATAGCCATACCCTGAATAGCGGGCATATTGTCAACATCTATAGCTAGTTCTGTCTGTTTCTTAATTTCATAATAACTCATTCCTTCAGAAAGGTTAGAGTAAACAGAAGGATTCCTCTTACCAGCTACAATTTCTGCTTCTAGTAATCTTCCTTTATCCATTTTGCCGCGAAAGACAAAAGGTTTTTCGAACTCTTCTGGATGGTCGCCGCTCCCATCATCTATAAAAAATCTAAATCTTTGAAAGTACTCGTAACTATATTACGAATTACATCCTCGATTTGACTTTCGACACCATCTTCTAGTTCAATCTTTGTGGCTAAAGCCATTATAGAACCATCTACCCAAGATTCCATATCATTAACTTCAAGGAAACGAATAATTGCTGCTAAATCTATTGCTCCTCGTATTGAAGATCCTCTTCTTAAATCAGGCCAATCCCTGGTTTGTCTGACTATCTTTACGGCAATAGATACTATTTTATCATCATTAATACCAGTACGAACACTAACAATGTTTTTCTCTTCCTCTTCAGGTTGGTATTGCAACCTTATCCAAACAAAACGATCTCTTAATGCTTCACTTAAAGGAGTAGTAGCAACAAGTTCTGCTGGATTCATTGCACTAATAATAAAGAATCCTTCTTTAGCTTTAATATCGCCTAGTTTTGGAATAATTATTGTTCCTTCATCCATTGCTGCTAGTAAAACATTCTGAGTTCCTTCTGGCATCCTATTTAATTCATTTAGAAAGAGGATTGCACCTTGTTGCATGGCTTTCGTTAAAGGACCTGTTACAAAAGAATCCCAAGAATATCCCATTTCAATAACCATGGGTGGGTCAAAATGACCTACTAGTTTGGCAGAACTATATCTTTCATCACCATCAACACGTTCAATATCTTGTGTGAAATATGAGGCTAATGCATGGGCAAGAGTTGTTTTGCCTACACCAACATCCCCCTCTAAGAGTATATGTCTATTAGCTAATTTTGCTGCTAAACATTTTCTAAGCTCTTCAGTTCTACCTACTATATTATACTTTTTTTGGATGTCTTCAATCATTTCATCAATAGTTTTATCTTGCATTACAGTGCCATCCATTCTTATTACTACCCTTAGTTTTTAAATTTAATTTCGAACAATAATCTTACTATGAAGAGTTTTAAATACTTTTAGATGTTTGGGTTATCCCAAAATTATTTTTGTGAAAAATCTATCTGTTAAAGTGTCATTATTTTACAGATTGCACATCAGCTGTCTTTCAGTGCTATCAATATAGCTGATTGTATATTTTTTGAAAACTTTTTACCATAATTCAGTGTTTTCGTTTGAGATGTATAGTCTTCGTTAACTACTTCTATAGGAATCTTTTCATGGAAAATTTCTTTCAATCGCTTTACGATTTCGTCTTTAACTTCTCCTCCCCCCTGCCCTACTTTTACAACCATATAAGATGTTTCTATATTAAAAAAAACAGAGATTACCTCTCTTACAGTATCTACTGCTGTATAAAATTCAGCGCTACCAAGTATGATTTCTTTATCAGTTAACACTACAAACCCTGTAGTTTTCCCAGGATCTATACCTATGATGATTTTATCGAAATTATTTCTTTCTTGAGAAAGTAGGAGAATATTAGAAAACAAATAATAAAGATTGAAAGCTTTAGGTACAAATATCTTATTAAAGCTCAAACTTCCCTTTTCGATTTCTGTAGTTATTATTACATCGGTATTAGGAGGAATTGATTGATTAGGTAAAATGTGATTAGTTTTAATCTCTTTCACATCAGATAGAATTTCGTTAAGTTTATACAAAAACCTAAAATTGTTTGTTGCTATAATAACGCTAATCACAAACTAGACAACTTACTCATGTTAATAAAGCTTTATCACTTGGAGAAACTGAGCTCATTTAAGAAGTGAAATATCAATAAAAAACTAACTGATAATTAGAACGCATTTCAGGAATGGTGGATCAAATAACTCATAATGACAACCTATCAATCAATATGCTATCATATTTTGATTTATTGAACGAACAGCTGAAAGAAGTGTCTAGTATTGCTGCTAAAGCTAGAAAACAAGGCTTGGATCCTGTAACAGAAGTAGAAATTCCTGTCGCTAAGGACATAGCTGATAGGGTTGAAGGTTTAATTGGTCCGGAGGGTGTTGGTAAGAAAATTAGAGAATACGAGCAAAAAAACTTCTCTAGAGAGCAAGTTGCGTTTAAGATTGCTGAAGATATTTGCAAAGGAAAATTAATGCAAGGATCTAAGGAGAAATTAGCAGAACAAGCAATAAGAAGTTCCCTTGCTGTTATAACTGAGAGTATAACTGCAGCCCCCATAGAAGGTATTGCTAAAATAGAGATTAAAAATAATTTTGATGGCACTGAATACTTAGCAATCTATTACGCGGGCCCTATTCGATCTGCAGGTGGAACTGCTGCAGGAATGAGTGTTTTACTTGCCGATTATATTAGAAAGAATCTTAACTTAGCTAAATATCAACCAGATCAAAGAGAAATAGAAAGATATGTTGAAGAGTTGGAATTGTACAACAGAGTGAGTCATTTACAACTCCCTACTTCAAAAGATGAACAAAGATTTGCAGCTGAAAATCTTCCTATAGAGATTACAGGAGAACCCACAGATAAAGTAGAAGTATCGGGAAATCGTGATTTGAAAAGAATAAACACAAACAGGCTTAGGGGTGGTGCATGCCTTGTGTTTAATGATGGACTAGTTGGACGATCAAAGAAAATCTTCCGCAGAGTAAAGGAAAATAATTTGGAAGGTTGGGATTGGCTAGATGAGTTAATTAAAATTCATGAGAAAGCTGGTCATACAGTTAATGAAGATGAGATACGAGATCATTTTATAGATGAAGAGGATTTGGAAGTGCTTTCAGATGAAGGTTATATCAAGGATGTAATCGCTGGTCGTCCAGTTTTTGCCCATCCTTCTGAGATAGGAGGATTCCGAATCCGATATGGTAGATCAAGAACAACTGGATTGGCAGGAATGGGGATTCATCCTGCTTTGATGGGGGTTACGGATGATTTTCTTGCTTGTGGAACCCACGTAAGAACTGAACGACCTGGAAAAGGGGCAATTGTTATGCCTGTGGACACAATACATCCCCCCATTGTTAAATTAAAAAGTGGGGATGTAATTAAAGTAACAAGCTACAAAGAAGCTAAAAGTTTACAAAATAATATCAGCGAAATACTATTTTTGGGGGATATGCTTTATGGAGTTGGAGAATTTAATCAAAACAGCTATGATTTAGTTCCTTCTGGGTATTGTGAAGAATGGTGGTCACAAGAGCTGGAAGAGCAGTATACAGAGATTACAGATGAGGAAAAAGTTCTTCTTTCAAAAGATCTTGTCTCTAAGATTAAAAAATTTATTAAAAATCCAAACTCAAACACTCCTGATCCTGGAGAAGCGATAGCAATTTCAAAGATTTTGAATATTCCTCTGCATCCCGAATACACTTATCATTGGACTAACATTACTGTAGAAGATTATATGTCCCTTAGAAACTATGTAGCAAGAAATTTTACTAAACAATCAACTGAATTGGAAATTCCTTTCGATACTAAAATAAAAGCGCTATTGGAGTGTATATTTGTTCCTCATAAATTGGAGAACAATAAAATTAATTTTGGGATTTACAGTTCTTCAATGCTAATTTCTCTAGGTATCCATGATGGTAACCTAAGAACACTTGGGAATGATGTCGATAAGGTTCTAGACTTGATTAATACTGTTAGCGGCATAGAAATAAGAAACAAATGTCAATCCTATACAGGAGCTAGAATGGGGAGACCAGAAAAAGCTAAAGATAGAAGAATGAGACCTCCTGTTCATCTTCTTTTTCCAATTGAAAATAAAGGCGGAAGACTCAGAGATCTGTATAAGGCTTCTGAAAATCAAACGATTGAGATCGATATAGCCGACAGATATTGTCCGACTTGTGGAAAATCAACACACGCTCCGCTATGTGCTTCTTGCGGGTCGGCAACAGTCTTCAATCATAGATGTAATTCATGCCGTACGAAATTAGAAGGAGACATCTGCCCAAAATGTAATAGAGACTCAACCCCCTCTAAAAGAACAGCCTATCCAATAGAGGCAAGAGTAAAAAGTGCACTTAAATCTATAGGAGGAATACCCCCTAAAAACGTAAAAGCTGTTAAAAAATTAATGAATAGACACAAGGCTCCGGAATTAATTGAGAAAGGTATTCTAAGATCCAAACATGGAGTTTTTGTTTACAGAGATGGAACAACAAGATTTGATTCAACTGATGCTGTTTTAACCCATTTTAAACCAAGTGAGATAGGAATTACCATTCAACAACTTCATAAAATTGGATACATGACAGATGTAGAGGGTAAACCAGTAGAGGATGTTGATCAGCTCATAGAGCTTAAGATACAAGATGTTGTAGTGAACAATGAAGGAGGAAAACACCTACTAAGGGTTGCCAATTTTATAGATGAGCTTCTGGAAAAAGTGTATAAACTTCCTCCATATTATGAGGCTAAGAAACCAGAAGATTTGATAGGACAAATAATAATCGGTTTGGCACCTCATACCTCAGCAGGAATAACAGGTAGAATCATAGGTTTTACAAAAGGAAAAGTAAACTTCGCACATCCATATTGGCATGCAGCAAAAAGAAGAAACTGTTTAGCAAGTGATGAAGAATTAATTATTTGGGACAATGAGAAATCAGAGATTATACGTAGAAACATAGGAGATATAGTTGAAGAGTTAATTTGTAAAGGTGCAAATCAAGATATTGTAGATGATTTTGGTACTGTTACAGTAGAAAATCTTCATCCCCACTGGAAGGTGATAAGTATAGATGAAACAACGAATTCCTCAATACTTCAACCAATCAAACACTGGGTAAAAGGGCATAGTGAAAACTGGGTCCGAATTAGAACCGAAAGCGGGAGAACAATAACTGCTACTCCTGATCATAATATGCTTATTTGGAATGAGAATAGCAAATTATTAACTAAGACCAAAGCGAGATTATTATCTACTGGCGATTATCTTCCCATAGTCAAAAAGCCCAAAATACCATCAGTTAAACAAATTTCAAGAGTCAATGTTCTAAGAGAATTGGCTGAAAATCTTCCATCCAGTAGAAAATTCCAGCAATTTAAAAACCAAGTACGTTTAAGAAATGCAGGACAATGGATGAAAGAGAAATTAAACCTTCATGTTCTGGAGAGATATGACACTAGTCTTACACCAGAGAGGAGAATTCCCTCAAGAATAAGACAAATGATTGTAGAAATGCTACCAAGTAAACCTTATAGAAACCCTCTTTATTTTGACTGGTACAATTCAATTCCTCTAAGTCATCTTGAAGTTTTAAACAATGAAGGCGTATTTGAGTGGAATGAAATTCCTTCAGATGCAGTTATTGGTATGTCTAGAGATGATAATGTCGTTAAACCATATATTGATTTCAACAAAGATTTTGTTAGGCTTATTGGATATCTCATATCTGAAGGATATATTAGAGATGAAAGCAGTTGTTACCAGATAAATTTCAGTGTTCCTAATCCAGATATTAGAAATCATGTTAAAGAGTTAATAAAATCTGTACTAAAATCAGATCCCTATCATAAAAAGGACAACCATCAACTCGTTCATTCAGGACGCATTCATACCTATTTATTTGCATACGCATTTGGAATAGGAAAGGATGCGTATACCAAAAGGATACCTTCCTTCTTGTTTTCAATATCTGATTACTACAAATATTCCTTACTGTCTGCCATGATTGATGGTGATGGCAGCATTCCTTCTGTTGATTCAAATATTCTTTATTACTCTGTTTCAGAAAAGCTTCTAGCTGATCTTGAAATACTTCTGAATACATTGGGTGTTTTCTGTAGAAAACGAAAATCCTCCCCAGCAGGGCACTATGGAAATAAAATCCTCAAACGGTATCAGGAATTAGACAGACCTCCAAAAGAAAGCATTGTTAACAGATTAGCTATTAGAGGACCAGATTTGTGGATACTTAATCATTTGGAGTTTTACAATCAGAAGAAAAAGAAAAATGCCCAAAGAATGATTCAAAAAGGTTTTTCTCAAAAAAGGAAGATAAGAAAACAGAACGGTAATTATACATACATTAAGGAACATTCTGATCTACTACTGGATCAAATATCTGAAGTCTCACATCAACAGAATGTAGAACCATCATATTGCTTGACTGTTGATACAAATCAATCTCCTGCCAGCTATAATAATTTCTCAACAATTAATTGCTTAACAGTTAACTGCGACGGAGATGAAGATTCTATTATTCTTGCTCTTGACGCTTTTCTAAACTTTTCCAGATTCTATTTACCTGAAATTCGTGGTGGTAAAATGGACGCTCCTCTCATTTTAGTTGCCAACCTCAATCCCCATGAGGTTGATGATGAATCTCACAATGTTGATACATGCAACAAATATCCTCTAAAATTCTATGAGTCCACTTTAAACAGATCATCTCCCAAATCCGTACTTCCTTTGATAGATATGATAAGCAACAGGTTAGACAATCAAACAGCTTATGAGGGATTTTACTATTCTCATGAGACTTCTTCAATTTTTGATGGCCCTAGTTCTACCGCGTACAAGAATCTAGAAACAATGGAAGATAAAGTAGAAGCACAACTAAAAGTAGCTAGTTTGGTCAAATCTGTCGACGTTAAAGATGTTGCAACACGAATTATAGTAAACCATTTTATTCCAGATCTTATCGGGAATATGAGACGATTTGGTTCACAGAAATTTAGATGTACAAAATGTAATAGAACATACAGAAGAATTCCTCTGAGTGAAGTTTGTCCTAACTGCAAGATGCCTAATCTGAATTTGACTGTTCATGAAAAATCTGTAATTAAATATCTAGGGATGGCTCAAGATTTAGTGGACAGATACGAGCTTTCTGAATATCTTAGAAATCGTTTAGATCTTATAAGACATAATGCAGAAACCCTATTTGAAGGTGGTGCAGAACCTACTCAGAAGAAACAAGCTGGTAAAAGAAATAAAGCAAGTAAAATAGCAGAAGGCATGGTTAAATTATCTGATTTTTTTGTTAAATCAGATAACAATAATAAGGAAGATTCAGTCTGAAATTTCCTTTGAGCTAGTTTTAACATAAGAATAACTTTTTAATTATCTGCACTTTTCTGATTTTGAAGGATAATGGCTGATTCTAACGACATCCAAAAGTCTCTGAACATGAAAACTTTAACGGATTTGACAGGAAAAAGAAAACATGTTTATTCCTTACTATCATTTGCAATTGTAGTAGCATTAACTCTCATCTTGTATCTTGTTCCAGACTATTATTTTCTTGAAGAAATGACAAAAGAAACTGTCTATAAAGTACTTGAATTGTATCAGTTCTCTGTTGGAGATGGCATTCCTTATCATGAGTGGGACTATGATAAAACAATATTTGTAATTATTACAAACATATTTGTTAGTCTAGACGGTCATGGGGGGATGACACCAGTAATTAGTTCTTCTACTGCTGTCAGACAATTTGCTGTAGTCCGTGCTTGTACAGGTATGCAAGCAGGAGCTTTGTTAATGGCTTTAATTGTAGTAACTCCTGCAAATATAGAGAAGAAAATTAAAGCCACTTCTTATACTCTTATAGCATTGTTTATTGGTAATTTACTCAGAATAGCTATAGTAATAGGTATGACCATAACCATTCAAGTAGCATATGGTGCAGATTATAGTTCTGCGTGGTTCTGGGGACATGATGTTTTAGGAAAACCTATAGGTTTTTTTGGTACTATATTTTTTGCTATGATTATTGAGAGACAAGGCGTACCCATTCTCAATACAGTTAGCCTTTGGATCGATTCTTTTCTAGACTTGCTAAGTAATGTATTTAAGAAGGTTAAGAAGGTTAAAAAAACAGAGAAGTAAAATTATACCATTTAGCTTCTTTTTTAAAATTTTTCATGATTTCTATCCAGTGGTAACTTTCGATAACTTTTATTAAACGTATGAATATATATAATTCGAATATAGTTTGAGTGTGAAGCTTAATGAGATATTTAGAAGTCCATGAAGATGGTTCTTTAGCAGAAATGACTGATTTAGAACTGGGTTCTGAAAAAGTTCTTATCATTGTTGATGAAGAAGATAAGAAGATGTGGCTATGGAAGGGTTCTAATTGTCCAATTAGAAAAAAGTTCATTGGTAGTCGTGCATTATCAGATTTAAGAAAGAAAGAATATGGATTTGCATATGTTCCCCAGTCGTGTGATCAAGATGATGAAACAGCGGAATTCGTTACAATGCTTCAAAAAATTGCTAAAACAGATTTGGTATCTGAAACAGTAATGAATAGGGCGCAAGAGATTATAGATAGACAAAGTAGAATTAACGTATTTGAGGAATCTCAAGAAGATATTCCTTCTACCTCACCCCCAGTAAGTTCCTCTGTGCCTGATGAGGATGTTCAACTTAAAGATCGTCCTGCACAAGTTCCTTCGTCCGAATTGCCATCTCATATGGCTAAAATGGGTGCTCCAGGAAATAGGCCTATGCCAACAATTCTATCGGCTTTGGAATCAGAATCCATTGAGATAAAGGACGCTGAAGCAGTACTAGAACCTAAAAGCGAAGAGGTAAAAGTTAGCAGTGCAACACCTGCTGTTGCTGCACCAGTAGAATCAGTTAAAAAAGATAATGTTCTCGAAAAATCCTTCAGTGTTTTGAGAGATTTGGGAGCTCCAAAGGGTTTCTACAGAGACTTAGTCATTATAGGTAACAAAGTTTATACAGAAACATACACTGGTGGTTTTGAAGAATTAGATGAACCTCCAGAAGGTATTTTCTTCTCTAGCTCACATGTTCCACGAATGATTTGTGAAAATGGATTAGTTAGAGCTATAGAGTTCCTAAAACCTGAAGAAGGTGCTGAGTTAAGTGAAGAAGACGAAGCCATAGCTCAAGATATTGAAGATTTACTTGGAATGTTTGAAATTGAAGTAGGGTAAAATCACCCTTCTTTACTTATTTTTGGTGATATTTCTGACAGATTTTAAACTAACTCTTCTTCTACATCCTTCTATTGGTTCCATTAATAGTTCGCTATCTGGTATGATAAAAAGTGATACTAGAATTTTAGAGGGTATTATTTCTGTTATTGAACAAGATGAAAGTGTAGCTAATCTACTTGTGATTGACAAGGAATTAAAACCTGGCTATTTGTTTATATCTAACAAGAGAGAACTTAAGACAACAGGAATCATTAATGAAAAGATTACTTCTGATATGGATGTAAGAATAATACCAATATCTCACGGGGGATAATGTTTTTACTGTTCAGTCGATTTTTAGTTTGTCTTAACTTCTTTAGATATATTTTTAATTACATTATTCCCCTTACATGTTGCTTAATCAAATATTGCCAGGATAGCCAAGCGGACAACGGCGCTGGTCTTGAAAATCAGTTCCTTATAGGATCCGGGGTTCAAATCCCCGTCCTGGCTCCAACTCTCTAGTTCATAGAAAGGTGTTAATTATTGTCCTCTATAGAAACTCCTTATATTTTGGGTATTGCTGAAAAACCGCAAGCAGCACGAAGATTAGCATATGCTTTAGATGCAAAGAATAAACCCTCAGTCAAGAAAATAAAAAACATCTCTGTGTTTGTTTGTAATAGGGACAATAAGAAAATCGTAATAGCTCCTGCTGTTGGACATCTTTTTACTCTTTCTCCAATAGGTAAAACTTGGAATTATCCTGTATTAGATTACGAATGGGTGCCTAGTTATACGGTAAATAAAAATGCAAGAACAAAGAATTTTACAGATGTTTTCAAGTCTCTAGCAAAAGGTGCTAAAGATGTCATCATTATGACAGATTTTGACAGAGAGGGGGAAGTTATAGGTTATTTAATCCTAAAATATCTAATTGGGCGAACAGATGCAGAAAGAATGAAATTCTCTACTTTGACTGTTAGAGATATTACTCAAGCTTATGATCAAAGAGACAAATCACTTGATTTAGGCTATCTTAATTCAGGACTAATAAGACATTACGTTGATTGGTTATATGGGATCAACTATTCAAGAGCATTAAGTTTAGCATTAAAAAAAGTCTCAGGACATTTCAAGACTATATCAATTGGTCGTGTTCAAGGACCTACCTTGAATTCTGTTGTAGACCTAGAAAATAAGATTAAAATGTTTTTACCAATTCCATTTTGGACGATTGAAAGTGAAGCAATTCTAGATGGGAAGAAATACAAAGCATTCTATGAAAAGCCAAAAATAGAACAACAAAAAGAAGCGATTAAAATCATAAACGATTGTAGTGGTTTGCTAGGGAAAATAACCAACATATCTGATGAAACCTCCTATCAATATCCCTTTCCTCCTTTCGATTTGGGGTCTCTTCAAAGGGAAGCTTATAGATATTTCAAATTCTCTCCAAGTAAAACTTTACAATTTGCAGAAAATCTTTACTTGAAAGCGTTGATTTCATATCCAAGAACTGACAGTCAAAAACTTCCAATGACTTTGGGACATAAGACAATCTTGTCCAAGTTGAGTGCTCAAAACGATTATACTACTTTTGCTAATGAAATATTAGCAAATAAAAAATTCAAACCTAGAGAAGGAAAACGGACAGATGCTGCACATCCAGCAATCCATCCCACGGGAAATATTCCCGATAATACACTTTCTGCTTCTGAAAGAAAAATCTATGATTTAATAGTCAAAAGATACCTTTCTGTTTTTGGAAAGAGGGCAGAAATTTTGAAGGGAACAATAGATATTCAAGTTAATTCTCATAAATTTGAAGTTAGAGGGAGTAAGATAATTGATGAAGGCTGGATTAGATATTATAAACCCTACTTCTCGTTATCTGAACAAATTCTCCCTAATGTACAACTCAACTCAGATGTTAAATTTTCATATATTGATTCGAAAGAAAATTTTACATCTCCTCCTAAAAGATTTAACGAGTCTTCTTTACTAAAAAGAATGGAGACAGAAAAAATTGGAACCAAAGCAACTAGAGCCGGGATTATAAAGACGCTCTTTGATAGAGGGTATATAGCAGGGAAAGAGATTACCCCAACTCCTCTAGGTGAATCTGTAGTAGATGTTCTACAGAATCAGTATCCCATTCTTGTAAAATCAGAAATGACTAGAAATCTAGAAGAAATAATGGATGATGTAGAAAACAAGAAAAAAACCCTTGATAAAACAGTTTTCGATATTAAGAGTGAATTGAAAGATCTTTTGATTTTATTCCATGAAAAAGAAGAGGAAATTGGTCGATCCCTATCAACAAATTTACGCTTATCTCAAAAATCCGAACTAGTAGTTCTTGGTAAATGTCAAAAATGTAAGAAGGGAGAGTTAAGAATAATAAAATCTAGAAAAACTGGTAAAAGGTTTATTTCATGTTCTGCATATTTTGATAAAGAGGTAAAATGCACTGCAACCTACCCAATACCCAATACTGGAACAATAAAACCAACGGGGAAAGTTTGTGAGCATGATGGTCTTCCAATAATAGAATGGAAAAAAGGGAAAAGAGTATACAAAATGTGTATCTCACCAACATGTCCATCAAAGAAGGAGGGTGATTAAAATAAGTTCAAAGAAAAGTCCGTCTCTTTGCCCAATCTGTAAAAAGACTAAAGAAAATACTGTAGACAAATATTGTAAAAATCACAACATTGCCAAAAATATGCTCAAAAAAGGCTATGAATCATGGTTAAGGGCATACGGTTCAATCTCATGGGACGATTATTTAAGAAACCTACTGGAATTGGAAGGTTTAGTGGGAGAGTTTATCAAAGAAATTGTTGAATACGAATTTTATTTTAAATAGAATCTCTCTTAAATTTCCTCCACATTTTTCCTTTACGAAAATAGAGCGCTATGTATTTGTTCCTTATCGGGTAACCCTTCAATCCTAGTTTGTCCAACAAATATAGTTGGTAAAGATGAGATTTTAAGTCCCCTGTCTGGCTGAAATTTTATGCTCTTATAATTAAAAAGTCCATCATATTCATCCAGAACTGCTTTTAGTATCTTTTCTGCTACTGTACAATACGGACAGTTTTCTGACGTAAATAATACTATTTGTTTCATTTCATACATTTATCTATGTTAGAACATTATAAAAGCAACAAAAATTTTCTGCCTAGCTTGGATGACATTGTCTTAATACAATCGTATGTTTGGCAAGGGAAACTAAAAATCGTTAAATTGAATCACAAGTGCATGGGTTGTTTGAACACCTTGGGCATGAACCAGAATATTTCTCGAAAAATGCTTTGTTAACGTTTGTTTCTGCAAGATTGGCAATACTATATGTCCAAGCAATAACATCAATAATTTCCTCTGTAATTTTTAAATCATTTTTTAGTAAAATAGCTTCTGCCAATTCTCCTATTTCCTCTGTTAATTTTAAAAAAGTTTTTTCAATTCCTCTTGCTTTGTCTTTACTGTAAAAGAGATCTTTCATTAATTGTTGAATATCATTAATAAAAATCACCCCAAGTTTTCATTTGATGAGGTTTCATGAAGCAGCATAGAAAAAGTTACCTACTATAACAACAATAATTAAAATTATACTAAAAGCAATAACATACCAAGGACCAATTTTTACTCCTGGTAAATCCTCATCGTAATATCTCATTAAACCAGCACCTGTAGCTGGCATAGGACTTGTATCACGTTTTTGTTTCTTTCTTTGAGAACTTCTTCTACTCATATTGCTCAACTGGTTTTTGAGATAGAGATATATATTATTTGTTATCTATAACTTTTAGATAACTTGATAATGTGAAAATCCATTGTCAAAATGAAACCCATCATCAAAAAATTTAAGATATGATTAAATTCTTTGAAGATAACATTCAATGACCCCGTAGCTCAGCAGGATAGAGCACCAGCCTTCTAAGTTGGGGGTCGCGAGTTCGAATCTCGTCGGGGTCGCCATATTACACTCTTTAGAAGTAGGAAAAAAAAAATTACTTCTTTACAATTAACAATGTTGCCTAGTCATGAATCCATCTAAAAAGCTTCGAAATTTGGTTGCTGAAGGTTATCAACTTACCCCTGAAGCCTTTTCTTTTCTTAATTCTCTGGAAAATACAGACGAAATAATTGACGAGATAATCTCCTCTAATCTTGAAAAATTAATTCTATCAAAAGAAGATATAATGAAAATAATAGAGAAAGAAGATAAAGTTGAATCTTCTAGTCCATCCATTGATAAAGACAAACCAAACTTGATAGAATCAGAAAAACCTGAAAAGCAAGAACTAACTCTAAAATCAAGAACGTTTACGTCAGATGACAAGATTGTTACAACAAAAGAAAAGACAATACCATCTGAACAAAAAGAAACAAAACCAAAAATAAGAAGAGAGAAAGATTCAGCAGACATAGAAGTAATTTATTCGCCTCAAGTTACAAAAACACCAGCTTCCGCTGATAGTTTTAGGAAGTATTTTAAAAATAGATATGAAGTAATCAAATCATATTTTTCGAAAAGGAGAGACATAACCAACAAAGTAACTATCAGTGACTTGAACCCGAATATAGTAATTGATAAAATTTCACTAATCGCAATTGTCACCAAAATTCAAAGATTTAATAGTGGTACCGTTTCATTAGATTTAGAAGATCCTTCAGGACAGATTACAGGAATCATATATTCGTCAAACCAAGATCTCGTTCAAACATCACAGTTCATATTAGAAGATTCAGTTTTGTGTTTTATAGGTAGATGGAAAAATGGAAAACTGAGTGTCTTTGATGTTCTTTGGCCAGACATCCCCTA
>Ga0272441_10005132_pt1 | contig 23069 bp, 21 predicted proteins | sample SSMProp6N_FD_193582 | JGI IMG/M metagenome (GOLD analysis project Ga0272441, IMG submission 193582) | Marine sediment archaeal communities from Little Sippewissett salt marsh, Falmouth, MA, United States - SSM-Prop-6N | ecosystem: Environmental > Aquatic > Marine > Wetlands > Sediment ...
GCCTGTACCTGAAACCTCCCTCTCAGTTTCCCGTTGACCTGTATCACGATGGTAATCTCCTCTTCGGCCGCCAGGTCAGGGTCGTATTAAGGCCAGGAAGTCTCGTACAGCCGTCCTTCCTTCCCGAGCATTTCCCAGAGTTCTTCCGTTACGTGGGGAACGATGGGCGCAAGCAGCACGACGACCGTCTCGATGGTCTTGCCGATGACGGCATGGGCCATCCGGTCATCCTTCCGGGGGCGCTCGATCTGATAGAGCGTATTGACCAGTTCCATGACGGCACTGATGGCCGTATTGAAATGGAACCGTTCTTCTATATCGGCGGTTACCTTGCGGATCGTCTGATGGGTCTTCTTGATCAGTGCCTTCAGGTCCCCATCGAGATCGGCACCGTCGTCGAGGGGAGAAACATCTCTGATATCATCCATGTAATCCATGACGATCCGCCACACCCTGTTGAGGAAACGAAAGGAACCCTCCACTCCCTGGTCGCTCCACTCCAGGTCCTTCTCGGGGGGAGCGGCGAAGAGGCAGAATATCCGTGCCGTGTCGGCGCCGTATTCCTCTATGAGGTGGTCGGGATCGACGACGTTTTTCAGCGATTTCGACATCTTTTCCGTCTTGCCGATGATCACCTGTTCATTGCAGTGGGCACACCTGCCGTCTCTGACATCATCGGGATGCAGATAACCGTGCTCCGGACACTTCATCGTCTCCTTGCAGACCATCCCCTGCGTCAGGAGATTGGTAAAGGGCTCATCGACGCCGACGACACCGAAATCCCTGAGCATCTTGGTGTAGAACCGGGCATAGAGGAGATGCAGAATGGCGTGTTCAATGCCCCCGATGTATTGATCCACGGGCATCCAGTAGTCAATCTTTTCCCGGTCCAGTCCCGGACTGGTGTCGCAGTGGGCGGAACAGTAGCGGTCAAAGTACCACGAAGATTCGACAAAGGTATCCATCGTATCAGTCTCTCTCCGGGCGATACCACCGCATGAGGGGCAGGTCGCGTACAGGAAGGTCTCGAGCCGTTCCAGGGGCGATCCCCCCTCTCCCGTCAGTTCCACATCCCGGGGCAGTACCACGGGAAGGTCCTCTTCGGGAACGGGGACGATGCCGCACTTCTCACAATTCACCACCGGAATGGGTGCGCCCCAGTACCTCTGGCGGGAGATCCCCCAGTCCCTGAGACGGTATTCGACGGTCTTTCTCCCCCGGTTTATAGATTCCAGGTACTCCGCTATGTCTTCAAGGGCCTTCAGGTTTTCCATGCCGTCGAACCGGCCCGAATTGACGAGCACCCCCTGATCCACGTATGCCTCGGTCATGGTCCCGGCATCGAGGGGATCGTCGGGATTCTGGATGACGACGACACGGGGCAGGTCGTATTTCTCCGCAAACTCGAAGTCGCGCTGATCGTGCGTCGGCACGGCCATGACACATCCCGTTCCGTAGTCGGCAAGGACAAAATTGGCGGCATAGATGGGCATCTTCTTATCCGTCACGGGATTGAGACAGTACGATTCGAGGAAGATACCCTCCTTTTCATAGTAATCCGACGTCCGTACCAGCTTGTCCTGCTTCTTGACGTGCTCCACGAAGTCCTTCACATCGGCCTCGATGGCCTTCCCCTTCACCAGTTCCATCACACGGGGATGTTCCGCCGCGATGAGCATGAAGGTGGCACCATAGATGGTGTCCTGCCTCGTCGTAAAGACCCTTATGGGATCACCCTCCTCGGCCATGGGAAAAACGATTTCACAGCCGTGACTCTTGCCGATCCAGTTTTTCTGCATGGTAAGGACACGCTCGGGCCACCCGGGGAGTCTGTCACAGTACTCGAGGAGTTCCTCGACATAATCGGTGATGCGAAAGAACCACTGGTCAAAGTACTTTTCGGTGACCTCCGTACCGCATCGCCAGCAGAGCCCCGCCTCCACCTGCTCATTGGCCAGGACGGTCTGACACTTGGAACACCAGTTAACGGTACCCCCCTTTTTATAGGCCAGTCCCTTTTCGTACATCCAGAGGAAGAAGAGCTGTTCCCATCGGTAATATTCCGGTTCGCATGTCGATATCTCCCGATCCCAGTCGTAGCTGAATCCCATGCGCTTCAATTGCTTCCTCATGGCGGTAATATTTTCATTGGTCCATGTGGCCGGTGGAATCCTGTTTTCGATGGCCGCATTCTCGGCGGGCATGCCGAATGAATCCCATCCCATGGGATGGAGGACGTTGTATCCCCGCAGTTTCTTGTATCGTGCCACCACGTCTCCGATGGTGTAATTTCTCACGTGGCCCATGTGGATCTTGCCCGACGGATAGGGAAACATCTCAAGGAGGTAGTATTTTTCTTTCGACGGATCTTCCGTGACCCTGAATGTCCCGGTCTCTTTCCAGTGCTTCTGCCATTTCTCTTCGATTCGTTGAGGGTTGTATCTCCTGGTCATAAATCTCTCCGCTCGCAAAGTTGATATATCTACGGAATGTCTGTGCACTTCTATCATAATTTTTCCAACAATTAAAGAGGATTGTATGCGTTCACAGAAATTACCCGTCGATTGCCCCCGGCACATGTCGACTGCACCCGTCGGTACACAGAAATTCTCACGGCGGTGAAGCGTCCCCCCTGCTTCAGCCCGAAGGATCGAGCACATTCCCCACGGCACAACCTTTCGGGGTATCGTCCGGTTTGTGTAACACCACCCCCGGTGACCCGCAGGGAAACCGTGATGATTATATGCTGGCAATAGCGAACGCCTTCATATATAATGAAACTACAATTGAGACTGGCATCCGATGACTATGCATGCAGTCTTTTTCGTTGCACTTCCCCTGTTCACGCTCCCCCGCTCAATCGCACCTGTACCGACATTTCGTCCACCCATGCGGCGTACGGACCTTGCCGACCCTGTACGCAGAAATGGGGTATTACCCCCAGGTCAAGAAAGGAGGAGTATATGCCTACAAAAACAAAAGAGATTCAGAAAAAACTGACAGAAACCATGAAACGGTGGCAGAAGATAGAAAATGCCGCTGTGGCTTCAACAGGCAAGGTCATCGAAAAGACCGACAACCCTGTTGTCAGCCTCATCATGGAGCTTATCCAGCGGGACTCACAGATGCACTATCGAACCCAGCAGCTCATCATCGATAGTCTGGAAAGCAAGGCAATCTCCCTCATGCCGCAGGAACTGGGTGACGTGTGGGATATGATCAAATCACATATCAAGCTGGAACAGGAGACCGTCGAACTGGCCAATGAGGCGAAGGCCGCACTGAAGGGGAAACAGATGGTCGTCCAGGAATACCTCATCGACTATCTCCTGGTCGATGAAGAAAAACACAACCACATCCTGGAAAACCTATCTATCATCAAAAAGGGCATGTATCCCTACGGATAAGATAGGTCCGCCATGACCACGTTTACAGGGAGCATCCCCCCGGGGATCTCCCTGTAAAGCGGTAACCGGGTTCTCTGGAATGGGGGGCGGTGGATGGCATAAAGGGGCCAAACGTGCCATCCACCTCTCTACATAGGTAAAAGGGAAGGGATTTTCTCATGGGGGAATAGGAAAAAGATCCTATCTGGCAAATCACCGTTGATTATGTTATAGGTCGTATAAACCTATTCCCCCGCAAGAAGAACTGAGGGAAGTGTATCCATCGAGGGTGTAATGAAAGAAACCTCCCCTTAGCAGGTGGTTCACACTTCGTATCGTTTCAGTATGCCCAGGTAATGACCGCTTCAGAGTGAGAGCGAAGAAAAACCACCTGCTCTTGCCTGTATTATCATACACAAACCATGCCAGAAGAGGGAAATGATTCGCCATGCCGGCCCAGTGGAAGGCCTGCCATTCCCGGAGATACAGTAAGACCGGGAGACCGGCGCCTGCCGCCACGAGACGCGGGGAGCGGTACCGGTGATTCGATCATCCTCTCTGCAACAGATACCGGTTATAGACTCCGCTGCAGGGGGATGAATTGAAGACGCAACCGCGTCATAATGGCATACCAGCGGGTGGAATTGTCTGTAATAGTCATCTTATTGCAATGACTTGCCGCGGATAGGAGCGCAGGATATCCGCTGTGCCACTTTGGCATGGCTGTTCAGTCATCCAGGGTCTTTATTTTTCTCTGGAGTGTCCTGAGACCGATGCCGAGGATTCTGGCGGCATGGGTCCGGTTGTTCCCCGTCGATTCAAGGACCCTGCGTATATGCCGTCGCTCCATTTCCTCCAGCGGCAGCAGCCCCTCTTGCGAATCCTCCGACTGAAGGGTTGCATACAGGTCACTGTCGGACCTGACGGTGAGGGTATCTCCCTCCTCGAGGAGCACCGCCTTTGCGATGATATGTTCCAGCTCTCTCACATTTCCGGGAAAGGAGTACAGAAGGAGCAGATCGGTCAGGTCGGATGATATGGATGTTATCCTCTTTCCGTTCCTGCGGGCATGTTCCCTCAGAAAATGACGTGCCAGGGGAATTATATCACCCCTCCGTTCCCGCAATGGCGGGATGTTTATATGAAACATATTGAGACGATAGAAGAGATCCTCGCGAAAGATTCCCTCCTGTATCGACCGTTTCATGTCCCGGTTGGTGGCCGATATGATCCGCATGTCGATATCCCGCGTCTTGGAACTCCCCAGCCGGTAGAGTTCTCTCTCCTGAATGACCCGGAGCAGTTTCCCCTGCAATCCTTTTTCCAGTTCGGTTATCTCGTCAAGGAAGAGTGTCCCCCCCTGGGATTCCTCGAAAAACCCCTTCTTTTCCCTCAGTGCCCCCGTATAGGCGCCCTTCACATGGCCGAAGAAATCGTCTTCGAAGAGGGACCGGTTAAAGGCTGCCATATTGACCGCTACGAAGGGACCCTCTGCCCGATGGCTCAACCGGTGAATGATGCGGGCAAGCATCTCTTTCCCCGTCCCTGACTCCCCGGTAATGACGACATTGTAATCCGTTGGCGCCGCCACTTCGGCCTGATGAAAGACCAGCGCCATTGCCTTGTCGGCACAGACCATCTCCCTGAATGCCTCCGCGTTCCGGAGATCAGAGAAGCTCTGACTCCCTTCGAAGAGGGTCAACTTGTTACGGAGATCATATCGCTCCAGGGCACGGGTGATGGTGATGATCAATTTTTCACTGTTCAGCGGTTTCACCAGATAGTCGTATGCGCCGAATTTCATGGCCTGAACGGCCGATGAGGTGTCGTCAATGGCCGTCACTATGACGCACTCGATGGCGGGGAATTCCTCCTTTATTTTTTCCAGGAGTTCGATGCCCCCCATATGCGGCATGATCAGATCGAGAATGACAAGATGAAAATCATGCCTTCGGATGAGGTCCAGGGCGGACCTGCTGTCGGAAAGGAGTGCGGGCTCCATGATGCCCGAGCTCGTTATGGTGGCCTTGATACTTATCAAGAGGGCTTCGTCGTCATCTATTACCAGAATGGGGGTCTTTTCCCTCGGCATATGTTCCATATTCTACAGGACTCCGGTATCGCTGTTTCAGAAGGCGGGGAAGTTCAATACAAAGGTCGTCCCCTCTTGTTCGTTTGCATGAAAGGTAATGCTGCCTCCATGGGCCTCCACGATGTTGTTGCTGATGGAAAGGCCCAGCCCCGTTCCCTCCTTTACGTTTCTGTCGGTCACGAAGGGATCGAAGATCTTGTCGGCAATAGAGGGATCGATGCCACGGCCGTTGTCGGCGATGGTGACGGTTACCCGGTGATCGTCGGGATGGCGTCCGCTTGTAACGGTGATCCTTCCTTCATCGTGGTCGATGGCCTCTATGGCATTAACGACTATATTTACAATAACCTGCTCGATACTCTGGAGATTCCCTTCTATAACGGCGGATGCATCACGCTCGTCTTTGAGGAACACCAGATCGATGCCCCGTCTGTCCAGGGTTGTCTTTACGAGTCTCAGTGCATTCTCAACGGCCTCATGTATTATCATGGGTTTGCGGTCATGGATATTGGAATGTTTCGAAAAATCTTTGAGATTACTCACTATCCGTGACAGCCGGTCGGCCGCCATATGCATGTCCGCAAGGAGCTGGGGCATATTTTCATCGATAAACTGGTAGGTCAGCCCCCCATATTTCCTGCCCGGCTCTACATCCCGGTGCCGTTCGAGCAGGGGAAGCACGTCGATCCATATTTTCTGTAACAGTGGAATATCGTAAATGATCTTGTTGATAGGATTATTGATCTCGTGGGCCACACCGGCAACCAGTGTCCCCAGGTCCCTCATTTTCTGCACGTGGAAGAGCTGGTTCTCAAGCTGCCGTTTTTCCCGTTCCGCCCGCTTCTGTTCGGTAATATCATGTACGATTCCCGCCATGATCAGCGGTTTCCCGTGGACGCGACGACGTATCTCCCCCTTGGTGTGGTGTATACGTATCTCACCATCCGCTCGCAGGACTCTGTGTTCCGATTCGTAGGGCTCCATAGCCTCCAGCGCATCCTGTATAGCCCCCGCGACACGATCCTTGTCATCGGGATGGATCCTGTCCAGGTAGGTCGCAAAGTCTATCTCCCGTTCCTGTGGCGCCCACCCGAAGAGTCGATAGGTCTCATCGGACCAGACAACCTTATTCGTCCTGATATCCCATTCCCAGCTTCCGAGATGCGCCATCTGCTGTGCCATGGTGAGGTTCTTCATGGTCCGCCTCAGATTTGCCTCTGCCTTTTTGCGCAGCGTAATGTCCTCACCATGGGCAATGGTCGCAATCAGCGTGGTACCGTCCTCACTGTATATATTTGATGAGTTCCAGCGCCCCACCCTGATGTTACCATCTTTCCCGACGATGGGAATCTCGGCGCCTTCACGACTCTTTCTGTTCTCCATTGCCTTTTCAATCCTCTTCATATAACCCGCACGGTATTTGGGCGGAAAGAGCATACTCAGGGGTTTCCCCAGCAACTCCCGCTCCGTCCGTCCGCTCATCCGCACAAAGGCGTCATTAAAGAGCGTCACATTTTTCTCCGGATTGATTACCACGATCGGGGCATTGGCACATCGGATCAGATTGTTGAGATAGTCGCTCGTCTCTTTCAGCTCTTTCGTCCGTTCCTCCACCTTCCTCTCGAGGAGGGCGGACCATCGGTGGGCGGAAATAGACAGGAAGACACCGGCGCATGCCAGTATAAGCAGGACGAACCCGAATGAATACATGGCATGGAGAGCCGAATTCCGTATGATCAGATCCACTTCTTTGACAGGCGCAACGACTGCCACCGCCCACACCCTGTCGATGACATAGGCGGGCGCATAGGCAATGAGCTTTTCAACCAGTCCCGTCACTCCCCGGTGCCGACCCGATAGATATCGACCGATCCCCTCCTCTCCGGCAATGATTTTTTCCTGTATCCTGTTAATAGAACTATATGATACGCCAGCATTTTTTTCCGCCCTGACCTTGAGCGAATTTCGCCCGATAAAGCTCTTATCGTGGTGGGCGAGGAACGTCCCTTCCTGGTCCGTCAGCCATGCATATCCCGTCTCACCCGATGCAATGTGTGAGATAAAGGTATCGGCAAGGACATTCAGATCGAATGAAATCGCCAGGACTCCGGTAAACTGATTTGCATTATTCATGCCACCATCGGCATACACAGGAATCGCCATCCTGATGCGCTGCTCATCCTTCTCATTTCTGACGACATCTGAGACAGACATATATTTGCCTGCTGCGGCCTTCCGGAAAAAATCGTCCTGCCCGTAGTTGGTGCCCACAATGTCTGCACGCCACCCTTCTGAGGGATAGATAAATCGCAGGACTCCCGTCTCATCATACCGCCGTACCGATGTCTTGGGAATAAAGCCGCCATACATATGCTGCATGTAATAGAGACAATCATCTGTCATGTGCCGTATTGCCGGAATTTCGGTTGCCGACGACAGGACGATACTCGCTTCACTGAAATAGGTTTCCAGTCCCCGGGCGGCCGAACGGGCCAGAATCAACTGCTGCCGGTTGAACTGGTCCAGTGCCATGGTCCTGTTTGCATCGTAGGTGCGGTATCCCAGGATGACCGTTATGATAATGGCTGCAAGGGTAATCACGATGATGGCAGTCTGTGCCCTCCATGACGGTCTCCGGATATGTTCGTACAATTCGGTCTTAAATTTCGGCTCACCTAACTCCCGATTGACAACCATACAACCCTCCGTGATACACCTTGTTTCTGTTACACATCATACAATCTCCAGGAGGGTCGCCCGGCGGGGGAGTCCCTTGTCCTGCATCATACAATGTCTATCAATATATTATCTTTTCCAAAATTCAGGGACAAATAGAATTATTACCGTGTAAATCTCAAGTCTCCCTGCCAGCATGCAGAATGATAAAACCCATTTCCCGAAAGAGGGGATATCGGCGTAGGTCGAAAAGGCGTTGACGGCCCCGAAGCCGGGACCGACATTTCCCATGGTGGCGGCTACGGCAGAAAAGGCCGTCATCATATCGAGACCGAGTGAAGACAGAATCACAGCGGCAACCACCGTCATGGTCAGATAGAGCATGAAAAACCCCCAGATACTCGCCATGACTTCATTAGGTACCGGTTTCGAATCGAGCTTGACACCCCTGACGGCATGCGGATGGATCAACCGATAGAGTTCCATGTAACTATGTTTCAGTATGAGTAAGATCCTCAGACATTTTATGCTTCCGCCGGTTGACCCGGCCGATCCCCCGATAAACATCAGGAAGAGAAGAACCATCTTTGAGAGAGCGGGCCACTCGTTGAAGTTTGCCGTTGCATACCCGGTTGTCGTCACAACGGAAACTACCTGAAATGACGCATACCTGAGAGCCGTACCCGCCTCTTCAAAGACATGCACTCGCAGGTTGAAGGTGACGAGTATGACGGCGCCAATGATCATCGCCAGATAGAAGCGCAACTCACTGCTTCTCTTGATGAGTTTCAATCGACCCATGAGAAGGGCATAGTGGAGGGTGAAATTTATCCCGGCAATCAGCATGAAGGTGGTGATGACGATGTCTATATAGGCGCTGTGGAATCCGCCGACTCCGGCATCACTGGTTGAGAATCCACCGGTGGCCATAGTGGTGAAGGTATGGCAGAGGGCGTTAAAGACATCCATGCCCCCGAACAGGAGGAGTATAAATTCTACCGTAGAGATAATGATATAGACGATCCAGAGAGTACGCGCCGTTTCCTTCACCCGGGGGGTTAATTTGTCCTTCACGGGACTGGGTAGTTCTGCCTTGTAGAGCTGCATCCCCCCCACACCGAGAAGCGGCAGAATGGCAATGGAAAGGACGATTATCCCCATACCCCCCAGCCACTGCGTGAGGGACCGCCACAAAAGGATACCGTGGGGGATTGCCTCAATGTTGTTCAGTACCGTCGCACCCGTAGTCGTAAATCCCGACAGGGACTCAAAGAAGGCATCACTAAGGGTGGTAACGACACCCTGGAAGAGATAGGGAAGCGATCCGAAGATCCCTGCCAGAAACCACCCCAGTGCCACCACAAGGAATCCCTCTCTGTGGGTTAAGGCGATCTTTCCTTCGGTGGGTCTGCATAGCAGATAGAGCAACGCACCGGCCGCACAGGTAATAATAACGGACAGGAATATGGCCTGAAGATCCCCATCGCCAAAGTAGACGGAACAAGCCAGGGGAAATACCATGGCAAGACCCAGAAAGAAGAGGAGTGTTCCCACTATGGAGAGGATGCTGCGTATGTTCATCAGAAATAATCAAGACTGACGGTGACAAGCTTTTCCACTGCTGGAATGGCAGAGCGGATCGCCACAAGAATAACATGGTCGCCCGGTAATATGACCGTGTCCCCCGAGGGGATGATAACCCTGTCATCCCTCAGAATCGCCCCCACGATGCTTCCCTCTGGAAATGCAATATCCCTCAGCGGCCTGTTTATGATCTTCGATGTCTCCAGTGCAACAAACTCGACAGCCTCTGTATTTTCGTCCCCCACAGGCGTTGCCGAAATGACCTTGCCCTTTCTGATATAATGGAGCATGGCACCGATGGTGGCGTGCCGGGGATTCATGACGCCGTCGATACCCACCGTGGATACCAGCGGGGTATAATCCACCTTCTTTATCAGGGATATGGATCTTTTTGCGCCAAACCGTTTGGCCAACAGCGCTCCCAGTATATTTGCCTCCTCATCATCGGTAACGGCGATGAAGTAATCGGCGTCCTGTATGTTTTCCTCTTTCAGGAGATTCTGACTCGTTCCATCACCATGCAGCACGACCGCCCTGTCGAGCGCTGAGGCAAGTGTTTCGCACCGGTCCTGCCTCTTTTCGATGATCTTGGTAAATATGCCTTTTTTTTCGAGGGCCTCTGCCAGCATAAGGCCGGTGGTTCCGCCACCCATGATGAAAATTCTCTCTGAAGCTTCCGTCGACCTGCCAAAGAATTGGAGGACGTCTCTTATCGTTGACGACTCGGCAAAGACAAAGACCGTATCATGTTCCTCTATCACCGTTTTCCCGGTGGGAACAAAGGGTTCGCTCTGTCTGGTAATGGATGCAACGAGGAGATGCCCCTCGAACATTCCATTGAGTTCCCGAAGCCTCCTGCCGACAGCGATACAATCACCCTCGATGGGAAAGGCGATAAGCTTGATGCGCCCCCCGGCGAAATCGATAACTTCGGAGGCGCCGGAATACTCCAGGAGATTGATGACATGCTTGACCGATTCCCGTTCCGGATTGATGCACAGGTCTATATCGAGATGTTCACGATCAAAGATGATAGAGTCCTTGTTCAGATCGGGTGCCCTGATCCGGGCGATCTTGAAGGGAACCTTCGACTGGGCGGAGGCAATGAGGCAGGCTACAATATTGGTTTCATCACTGTCAGTAACGGCCAGTATCATCTCTGACTGTTCGAGTCGTGCCTTCTTGAGGACCCGGGGACTGCTGCCGCTTCCCAGGATCGTTTCCACATCCAGGGTGTCGGATAAGACCTTCAGTCGCTCTTCATCCCTGTCAATGACAATAACGTCGTTTCCCTCCCGTGACAGGGTGTCGGCGATGTTAAACCCTACTTCGCCGGCACCTACAACGACTACCCTCATACCAATGCCCCTCGAAATATATCCCTTGCCTCTTCCTGTTCTCGATAGTTCTTACAGCCGAAACCGGTGAGAATGTCGCCTCACGACTCACGAATGGTGATGTGTGCCCCCTTCCCCGCAGCAACCTTGAATGTGTGCATGCCCAGGATGATTTCGGCCATGTGATCCTCATCTCCCAGTATTGAAACGGAAAGGGTATCGTCGTCACGCACGTCATTATCCGCCAGGCCCTCGGTGAAACCTGATACCACCGCCGCTGCCATCTGTGCAACATCGAGTTCGCACTTTCCCGTCCCTGGAATGTCAAAGGCATATTCGTCGCAGGCCATGTCGCTCAATGTCTGTGCCATGGTCCGTCCCGTTGTGTATAACGTGTCGTAGGTCAGCCGGGCCAGGTCTCCCAGCCCGATCAGTAGTACCTTTGATAAGGGCATACGCCCGTTGGGTGAGATAAGCACCTTCTCCAAAAAGGTGCCTTCGATCCGCCCCTGCGCCATCAGGGTCGATATGATTCCGTTGAGGCGCCAGTCGAGCTGGCCACAATACCCCCGTGGCGGTCGTTCGTCGGAAAAAAATCCCAGTGTAAGGACATCATTTTTCAGCCGGTCTATCGACTCCGAGAATATGTTGATTTCCATTTTCAGTTCGCATCTTCGCATAGAGGGCGTCGAGAATACCGTTTATGAAAGAGCCCGAATTTTCCGAACCGTATTCCTTTCCCAGATCGATGGCCTCATTCAGTGTTACCTTCGGGGGGATATCGTCACAATAGAGCAGTTCGAAGACCGACATCCTGAGGATACTCTTATCTACTTTGGCCATCCGCTCGAGGGACCAGTTTTCCGAACAGTTCCGTATCACATCGTCTATACCCTCGATGCGATTCCAGGTGCCCTCAATGAGATGGATGGCAAAATCATTGACATTGTCGGGAACCTCAAAGTTGTCCCAGAAGAGCCGGATGGCCTCCTGCGCATCCATCTTCGAGATGTCCATCTGGTAGAGAACCTGAAGGGCAACTTCTCTGGCTTTTCTCCTGTGTCCCATCAGTTTTCCTGATCAAATAATCTTAAAGAGGTTCGCCATTTCGATGGCCGATATGGCGGCATCAAATCCCTTGTTGCCCGCCTTGGAGCCTGCCCGCTCTATGGCCTGTTCAATCGTATCGGTGGTAATCACGCCGAAGGCGACAGGGATCTCCGTCTCCAGCGTCACCAGTGCAATGCCCTTGGATACCTCGGCACTGACATATTCAAAATGGGGGGTAGCCCCCCTGATGACGGCACCGACACAGATGATTGCATTGTATTTTCCGCTCTTTGCAAGACGCTTCGCAACCAGGGGTATCTCAAAGGCACCCGGCACCTTGACGGTATGGATATCCGTTTCATCGGCCCCTGAGCGCTTCAGGGCATCCACGGCCCCCTCGATGAGTCGCCCGCAGATAAAATCGTTAAAGCGGCTGGCTACAATGCCGAACTTGAGACCCTTGGCAGTAATCTTACCTTCAATGACTGTGGACATGATAGCTTCTCCCCTTGTCTAGATTTCCAGTAAATGCCCCATCTTCTTCTTTTTGGTCTTCAGGTAGTGCACGTTGTTCTCATTCGGTTTTATCTCGATGGGCACCCGTTCCACGACCTCCACATCGTATCCCTCGACGCCTACGATCTTTTTCGGGTTGTTGGTCATGAGCCTCATCTTCCTGACTCCAAGATCGACGAGGATCTGGGCGCCGATTCCATAATCTCTCAGATCGTCTTCAAAGCCGAGTTCCAGATTTGCCTCAACCGTATCCAGCCCTTCTTCCTGCAGGTGATAGGCCTTTATCTTGTTGGCCAGTCCTATCCCCCTGCCTTCGTGGTGCATATAGACGATGACACCCTTCCCCTCCTGTCCAACCATCTCCATGGCCCGGTGGAGCTGGTCTCCGCAGTCGCACCTCAGTGATCCGAAGATATCGCCGGTCATGCACTCCGAGTGCACCCGCACCAGGACCTCGTCGTCGGGGGTGATGTCTCCCATGACGAGTGCCACATGTTCCGCCTTATCGACATCATTCTCATAGACAATGATCTTGAATTCTCCCCCGTATATCGATGGGATCATTGCCGATGCCACCCTCCTCACCAGGCATTCGTGCTGCATCCGGAACTTGATGAGATCGGCAATGGTCACGATCTTCAGACCGTGTTCCCGCGCAAAGACTTCGAGATCGGGCCGCCGCGCCATCGTTCCATCTTCCTTCATGATCTCACAGATAACGCCCGCCGGTTTCATGCCCGCCAGGCGTGCAAGATCGACTGAACCCTCTGTCTGACCGGTCCTGACCAGCACCCCTCCCTTCTTTGCGCGAATGGGAAAGACATGCCCGGGACTGACCAGATCTCCCGGTTTCGTATCGTCGGCAATGGCCGTTGTTATCGTGGTGGCCCGGTCCTGGGCCGAAATCCCCGTGGTCACCCCCTGCCGCGCCTCGATGGAAATGGTAAAGGCCGTACCGAACCGCGACCTGTTGTCTCTTACCATGGGAGGCAGTTCCAGTTTCTGGACGAGATCATTTGACAGTGCCAGGCAGATCAACCCCCTGCCGAATCTCGCCATGAAATTGATATTGTCGGCCGTCGCAAATTCCGCCGCTATGCAGAGATCACCCTCATTCTCACGGTCTTCGTCATCAACGAGGATGATCATCTTCCCCTTCCTGATATCCTCGATAGTCTCTTCTATGGTACTTCTAATCATGTTCTACTCCAGAAACCCATGCTCCGACAAAAAGTTCATATCCATCTCCTGTTTCGGATGGAGCATCTTCTCTATGTATTTGGCCAGTATATCGGTTTCGATATTTACGAAATCTCCCCGCTGCTTGAAACCGAGCGTCGTCATCTTGGCCGTATGTGGTATAATATTAACATAAAATCTGTTATTTTCATACCTATTTACCGTCAGGCTGATACCGTCAACGGTTACCGATCCCTTTTCCACGATGTACCGGTCCAGCCCCCTGTCGATTTCCACGCCGAATATGATGGAATTGGACCGCACCTCTTTTTCACATATCCTTCCGACGCAGTCGACGTGACCCAGCACCAGGTGCCCTCCCAGAAAGTCACTCATTCGCAGGGCCTTTTCCAGATTTACCTTCTCCCCCACCCGTAATCGTCCAAGATTGGTCTTGGAGAGCGTCTCCGCCGACACATCGGCAGTAAAGAGACCGCCCCTCAGCGTGGTGATCGTCAGACAGGCACCGTTCACCGCCATGCTGTCACCCGGCTTCACGTCCGTCATGTCGAAGGGGACATCTATTTCCAGTGAGGAATCATCCCCCCGCCGTATCAGGCTTTTCACGCTGCCCAGGCCTTCGATAATACCGGTAAACATTACGTATTCTCTACCTTTTTTCCCAGGAGGTCTTTCAATTCGTCGAGGAACTCATTGATATCCTTGAACTGCCGGTACACCGAGGCAAACCGGACATAGGCGATTCCATCAAGGGTATGCAGTTCACTCATGATCTGTTCTCCGATAATGGATGACGGGATCTCCCTGCTCTGCATTTCCTGACAGGTGCGTTCTATCCTGTCTACCATATCCTCTATAACATCGGCACTGATGGGACGTTTTTCGCAGGCCTTTTTGATCCCCGTGCTGATCTTTGTCCGGTCAAAATTCTCACGCCTGCCGTCCTTTTTGATGACCATGGGGAGGACATCTTCCACATACTCGTAGGTGGTAAACCGCTTCCCGCAGCCCACGCATTCCCGTCGCCGCCTGATGGCGTCGCCATCCTTGCTCAAGCGGGAATCGATGACCCTGTTTTCACTATGGGAACAGAAAGGACAATTCACAGTTTCATCACCTCTACGCCCGCCTCCTCCAGCATCTCCCTGGCCAGGTCATCACTATAGTCTTCTTTGTAAATGACAGTGGTAATCCCCGAATTGATGATCATCTTCGAACATATGACACAGGGATGATTGGTACAGTAGAGTGTCGCCCCCTTGATACTCACGCCATGGAGGGCGGCCTGTATGATGGCATTCTGTTCGGCGTGGAGACCGCGACAGAGTTCGTGCCGTTCGCCCGACGGCACATTGAACCGTTCCCGCAGACACCCGGTCTCGGAACAGTGACGCACCCCCGTGGGGGCGCCATTGTATCCCGTCGTCAGGATCCGTTTGTCCTTGACCAGGACGGCACCTACCTTCCGTCTCAGACAGGTGGATCTCAGGGACACCAGTTCCACGATGTCCATGAAGTACCGCCCCCAGCTGGGACGCCCATCTTCCCCTTCCCTGATCTCCATTGTCCACCGTCTCAGTCGTACGTTTAATTGTGCGTACCAGGCACGTTTGTCAACCCAGATCCCCGTGAAGGGGATTTCGGCAAAGAACCCTCGTTCAGTGGCTGTCCTGTTCTATCCTCGCCCGGTACAGGGGAAATCGCTCACAGAGATCGGCCACTTCAGTGCGCACCGCGGCGATCCCCTGTTCATCAGAGATATCCTTGATGATGTGGGCAATGAGCCGGCCGATGGTCCGCATCTCTTCCTCTTTCATGCCTCTCGATGTAATGGCCGGTGTCCCGATCCTGATGCCGCTCGTGACCTGTGGCCCCTTGGTATCGAAGGGAATCCCGTTCTTGTTGACGGTGATGCCCGCCCGGTCCAGTGTCTCTTCGGCCTCTTTCCCCGTGATGCCCTGGGTGGCCACATCGATGAGCATGAGGTGATTGTCCGTGCCGCCGGAGACGAGACGCAGCCCCTCCGCCGTCAGTGCATCGGCCATTGCCTTCGCGTTGCTGACGATCTGTCGCTGATAGTCGGCAAACTCCGGTGCCAGCGCCTCTTTGAATGCCACGGCCTTGGCGGCAATGATGTGCATGAGCGGCCCTCCCTGACTGCCGGGAAAGACACGGCTGTTCAGGACCTTTGCCACCTCGTCCTTGCACATGATCATCCCCCCCCGGGGACCGCGAAGCGTCTTGTGGGTCGTCGTGGTAACAAACTCACAGAGGGGAACCGGTGAGGGATGGAGCCCCGTTGCCACGAGGCCGGCGATATGGGCGATATCGGCCATGATGACGGCCCCCACCATGTCGGCTATATCCCTGAAGGGCTTGAAGTCGATGGTCCGGGGATAGGCACTGGCCCCGACGACTATCATCTTCGGTCGGTGCTTCTTCGCCTGATCTTCGACTTCGTTAAAATCGATGGTCTCCGTCTCGCTGTCGACACCGTAGGACACCACATTATAGAGACGGCCCGAGAAGTTGACGGGACTGCCGTGGGTGAGGTGTCCCCCGTGGGAGAGATTCATACCCAGCACCGTATCTCCCGGCTGAAGTGCGGCGAAATACACGGCCATGTTGGCCTGGCTCCCCGAGTGAGGCTGGACGTTCACGTGATCGGCACCAAAGAGTTTCCGGGCCCGTTCAATGGCCAGGCTTTCGGCTATATCGACGAATTCACACCCGCCGTAGTATCTCCTTCCCGGGTACCCTTCGGCATACTTGTTTGTCATGACACAGCCCTGGGCCTCCAGGACCGCTTCACTGACAAAATTTTCCGAGGCGATGAGTTCCAGCTTTCCCGCCTGGCGTTTCGTCTCTTCCCGTATGGCGCCGGCAATCTCCGGATCTTCCTTCCACAAAATAGACATTATGTTCTCTCCTCTGGAGTCGTTTGCATATCCCTGCAACACGCCGCAGGGAATCTCCGATTGTTACGGAAGCTTATCCGCTCTATTCACTCGCTAAACCGGCTACAGGCCGCCGGGATTGCGCTCACTGTCCACTTCTAATGCTTTGATCTTGTCCAGACGCCGCTGGTGACGACCACCCTCGAAGGCCGTGTCGAGCCACGCCTGCAGGATGGCCTCCGCTTCGTCGCTGCCCGTTTGCCTCCCTGCCAGGACAAGGATATTCGAATCGTTATGCTGTCTGCTCAGCACCGCCGTCTCCGCATCGCGGCACAGGGCGGCCCGCACCCCCGGAAATTTGTTTGCCACGATGGACATCCCGATACCGGACCCGCAGATGAGTATGCCCCGCGCCACCCTCCCCGCAGAGACCGCCCGGGCGACCTCGCTGCCGTAATCGGGATAGTCGACGGACTCTTCACTCCCCGTGCCGGCATCCACTGTCTCGATATCCATCTTCCCGAGGAATGTCTTCAGTTGTTCCTTGAGTACAAAGCCTGCATGGTCCGAGCCGATTGCAATTTTCACGATGGCACTTTCCTATTCTTCGAATTTCTTTACTATGACGGATGTATTGACACCACCGAAACCGAAGGAATTTGACAGGACGGCCCCGACATCTCCCCTTCGTGCATGGTGCGGCACATAATCAAGATCACACCCCTCACCGGGATTATCGAGGTTGATGGTGGGGGGGATGATTCCATCCCGTATCGTCATGACCGAAAAGATCGCCTCTATGCCTCCGGCGGCGCCCAGGAGATGACCGGTCATCGATTTGGTCGAACTGACGGGCAGCGAACTGCTGTGCGGACCAAACACCCTCTTGATCGCCGCCGTTTCATAGAGATCGTTGAGCGGTGTCGATGTACCGTGTGCGTTGATGTAATCGATATCGGCAGGTTCCATCCCTGCATCGTCGAGGGCACGTTCCATACACTTTGCCGCACCGGGATGTCCCTCCGGCGGCGCCGCAATGTGGTAGGCGTCACAGGTCATCCCTGTTCCCGCCACTTCGGCATATATCCGTGCGCCCCGGTCCAGTGCCGTGGTCATCTCTTCCAGAATCAGTATGCCGCACCCCTCACCCAGCACGAATCCGTCCCGGTCTCGGTCGAAGGGCCTGCTCGATCGTTCCGGTTCATCGTTGCGCGTTGAAATGGCACGCATGGCATTGAACCCCGCAATGGCCAGGGGACTGATAGCCGCCTCCACGCCCCCCGTAATCATCACGTCGGCATAGCCGTGCACGATGGCCCTGAAGGCATCACTGATGGCGTTATTGCCGGCGGAACAGGCCGTGACGGTGCAACTGATGGGACCCTTGGCACCGCATCGGATTGCCAGGTTCCCCGCTGCCAGGTTGGGCAGTGCCGCAGGAATGGTAAAGGGAGAAATCCTCCTCGGGCCGGCACTGGAAAGGACACTGGTCTCCTTTTCTATGGTGGCAATCCCGCCGATCCCTGAACCGAGGATAACACCGACACGATCGGCATTCCCGCTGTCTATGGTGAGGGCCGCGTCATCGAGGGCCATCCGTCCCCCCGCCAGCGCATAGATGATAAAGTCATCGAGCCTCCGGCGTTCCTTCGCCTCGATAAAATCGAGGGGATCAAAGCCCTTCAGCTCGCCGGCGATCTTCGTCTTATACGCCGAGGCATCAAATTTCGTTATTGTTCCGATTCCCGGTTTCCCCTCACAGATCCCTTTCCAGCTCTCCTCGAGACTGTTACCGAGGGGATTGACCGTGCCCAGTCCCGTTACGACGACCCGTCTTCTCATACCCATCCTACGATTTCTGTTTTATATATTCGACGACATCTTTCACGGTGCGGATGCCGGCGAGATCTTCGTCCGATATTTCCAGATCAAAGGTGTCTTCCATCGCCATAACCAGCTCTACTATGTCGAGGGAATCGGCTCCCAGATCATCGCCGATAGCCGCTTCAAGCACGCATTCCTCTTCCGTGACGTTCAACTGTTCAATAACGATTTCCTTAACTTTTTTTTCGATATCAGCGGTCATTCAGAATCCTCCTTCACGTTTCTCATCCTTTCCTCTACATATAGATTCCACCATTCACACGGATGACCTGTCCCGTAATGTAATCTGCGGCACCGGAAATCAGAAAGGCGACCACTCCCGCCACATCTTCCGGCGTACCGGTTCTCTCCAGTGGTATCTGTTCTATAATCCTGCTTCTCATCTCATCGGTCATTGCCAGGGTCATATCGGTATCGATGAACCCGGGGGCGACAGCATTGACGGTAATATCTCTCGGGCCCAGTTCCCGGGCCAGTGATTTCGTCAGACCGATAATACCCGCCTTGGATGCCGAGTAAGCGGACTGCCCCGCGTTGCCCGCCTCGGCAACGACGGACGTCATGTTGACGATACGGCCCCACCGCTGTTTCATCATCTGTCTGGCGGCTGCCCGGCAGCAATTGAAGGTCCCCTTGAGATTGGTCCCCACAACGGTGTCCCAGTGCTCTTCTCTCACCCGCGCAAACATGCCGTCGATGGTCACGCCCGCATTATTGACCAGGATATCGAGGGCCCCCGTCTCGTCCACAATGGCAGCCATGGCCTCTCGCGTCTCTTCGAAACGAGCCACATCGAAGCGGATCAGTTTTCCCTTTCCTCCCCCGTCGGTTATACGTCGGAGTGTGTCCCGTGCCGCCTCTTCATTGGTACGGTAATTTATATAGGCAACGGCGCCCGCATCGGCCAGTTTCATCGCCACGGCCCTGCCGATCCCCCGGGAACCTCCCGTGATCAGGGCTATCTTGTCTTTGATGCGGTCCATACGCTTAGTCCTAAGGTAACCAGAGGATTGGCCATTGTCAAACTTTGTTCAGTAATTTAACGGCCTTTTCGAAAGAGGCCATGTCCTCCGATTTCTGTCAACACGCCTTGTAAGACCCGACAGCGCATCTTTCGGTCCCAGTTCTATCATGGTGTCGAAACCCGTCTGGACCATTTTTTCTATGGTCTCTTTCCACCTGACGGGAGAAAGGAGCTGTCGTGTCAGGAACTCCTTCGTGGTTTCTCTGGAATGGATCCCTTCGGGATCGAGATTGGGGATGACGGTACCTGCCCCGGGTCTTCACCTGCGTGTCCTCGGTCATGTCAAGCTCTTCGGCGGGTCCGTCGAAACAGAGCCGCGAAACATCCTGATGCAGCACCCTGTCTGACTCCGTAAATACATCCCGCACGTCTTTACAATTCCGGCACAGGTCCGCGCCCATGCCGGTATACTGAGAACACTGACGGGGAAACACAAGCCCTGGACTGTTCATTGCTTCTGTCCTTCAATGATCCGATTAACGAACGAGTCGACAACATCATTCCGCCTCTTTCCGGCAGGCGGTCATCGCATCGAGGTACTGGTCGGTGAGCATCTGATCTCCCCACGAAAGTACATCCGTCAACCCAGTTCCCTCCCGGGGATCAGGACACCTTTTCAATGGAAACGACTTCCCGTCCCTTGTAGGTACCGCAATGGGGACATGCCCGGTGGGGTACTTTCGGTTCATTGCACTGCGGACACACTGATAGTGTCGGGGGAGTAAGGGCATCGTTGGCCCTTCTCTTGTTCCTCCTTGATTTTGAATGTCTCTTGACTGGATTAGCCATGTCATTTTCCTTTCATGATTTTGAAATCTTTCAAATGAGCGAAGGGACTGCTGATCGTCTCCACTTGATGGTCGCATTCTACTACGTTTAGGTTAATTCCGCAAACCTTGCACAGTCCCTTGCAGGACTCGCTGCAGAGCGGCTTTACGGGGACCTGGAGGATAATCTGTTCAATGACGACATCGTCTAAATCGATCACGTCATCCCGGTAGTAATTCATGCCGAGTTCTTCGTAACTCAGTTCCAGATCCTCATCGGCTTTTCTCGGATCGGGGGAAAAGGTGTAGTTACATGAGGCCCTCACCGGCAGTTTAAAGCGCTCCAGACACCTGCAGCATTCCAGCTCGATTTCGGTAACAATCTCACCGGTGACCGTGACGTTTTCACCGATCTTGTGCAGCTCACAGTCAATATCGATCCTGTCCAGGCCAAATTCGCGCCTGTCTTCCGGTCGCAAGAGCTGAAAAAACCAATCGCCCCCTTTGGAAAAACGGACCCGCAGTCCATCCGCCGGGATATTTGTAAGTTTTACTCTCAAAACTTGTCCCACTTGAGTGGTAGTATATGAATGTGGGAAATAATTACAAAATGTGTCTCCTGTCAAGTAATTTTTGACTTTTACCGATAATTTAATACAGTATCGATGGCCGGATGGACTCTGCCGTTCCATACAGGACGCCGGGCTTTCGGCTACAGGTCGCACCGCATGTGTGACTCCGGTCATACCAGGGCTGTGGGGCGGGTTATAGAAAGGGAAAAAATCTAGCTTGACAAAGAGCCCTGTTGCCATATAAATTGTAACAGATTTAGAGAAGGGTAAATAAATTGTGACTGTTAGAACGAGATTTGCACCATCCCCAACGGGATTTTTACATATCGGGGGGGCACGGACGGCCCTCTTCAACTGGTTATTTGCGAGGCACCACGGGGGCACCTTTGTGCTGAGGGTGGAAGATACCGATCAGATACGGTCGACGGAGGAATCCACCAAGGCCATTCTGGATGCCATGGAGTGGCTTGGCCTCGATTGCGATGAAGGCCCCTTTTTTCAGGCTGAACGGGTCGACCTGCACAAAGCGATGGTCAAGAAACTTATCGATGCAGGCAAGGCATATCGATGCACCTGCAGCCCCGCCGACCTGGAAGCAATGAGAAAAAAGGCATTGAAGGAGGGAAGAAAGCCGAAATACGACGGTACCTGCCGTAACAAGAATCATCCACCACAGCGGGGTTCGGTGGTGAGATTCAAGTGTCCCCAGACGGGTATCACCACGGTCAATGATCTCGTCAAAGGACCGGTACACTTCGATAACAGTGAACTGGATGACCTGATTATCGAACGGAGTGATGGATATCCTACGTATAATTTTGCCGTCGTTGTCGATGATGCCGAGATGAACATTACCCACGTCATGCGGGGAGACGATCATCTCAACAATACACCGAAGCAGATCCTCATTTACGAGGCGCTGGGATATGAGGTCCCCCAATTCGGTCACGTCTCCATGATCCTTGGAGACGACAAGACACGGTTGAGCAAGCGGCATGGAGCCACATCGGTGATGGCCTACCGGGACATGGGCTATCTTCCCGAGGCACTGGTCAATTACCTGGTGCGGCTTGGCTGGTCTCACGGCGATCAGGAAATCTTCTCGAAAGAAGAAATGATAGCTCTCTTCGATCTCGGTACCGTGGGAAAATCGGCGGCAGTATTTAATCCCGAAAAGTTGCTCTGGCTGAACCAGCACTATATACAGCAGGGCGATCCGGCACGGCTGGCTCGTGAGATCCGTCCCCTGCTGGAAAAAATGGGAATCGACGTGAAGGACATGACCTTTCTGGAGCAGGTAGTCGATGACCTGAAATCCAGATCCAGGACACTGGTTGAGATGGCAGAATCGGGTTCCTTCTATTTTTGCGACGAGATAGAGTATGAAGAGAAGGCGGCACAGAAGTTTCTCACGGCGGAATATGCCGGACATCTGCAGGCAGTGGCAACGGGATTGCCGTCAGTGCAGGACTTCACGAAAAAGGGCATCGAGACCTTTTTGAGACATATAGCCGATGAAAGGGAAACAAAACTCAAATTTATCGCCCAGCCGATGAGGGTTGCGCTGACCGGCAGGACAGTGAGCCCGGGAATCGATGACGTTATGATCACCCTGGGGACACAGAGGGTCATTGCCAGGATAGAGAGGGCCGTCGATTATATCGCGAGACACTGAACAGCCCATCGCTTCACCACCGAATGGGTGGGCACGTGACCTGACAGAACGACACAGGAAATCCGGCACATGGCAGGGATTTCACCAGATATGCAGTGGTACATGATCGTTGTGGTTATATGCGCCTCATGGTCGTCAATGTCTGGAAGGGGGGGGCATGTCGTCACGGAATCAATCGTTCATGTGATATAAATCATTCATATAGGAGGCGATCATGCACATATTCAGATCCCTTGCACGTGAGAAATTCAGAAAGCTGATCTTTATATTTTTTGCACTGTCCTCTCTCCTTCCCATATTGCTGATTATATTCATTGGGGTCAACTATGTGCTGCCCGATCTCAGCCCCGATCAGGCCGACAGACTTCGACCGGCCTTTGTCTACGCGCTCTGGATCATGCTGCTCTTC
>Ga0272441_10005134_pt1 | contig 23065 bp, 18 predicted proteins | sample SSMProp6N_FD_193582 | JGI IMG/M metagenome (GOLD analysis project Ga0272441, IMG submission 193582) | Marine sediment archaeal communities from Little Sippewissett salt marsh, Falmouth, MA, United States - SSM-Prop-6N | ecosystem: Environmental > Aquatic > Marine > Wetlands > Sediment ...
CGGTTGTGATGGAGTCTGGGGGGCGGGGTTACTCTGCGGCGCGGCGGTGCCCTTCGAGGGGGCGAGCCCGCGCCTTACGATTGTGGGAACCGTGTCGGATACCGCGTGCTTCCGAAGCAAGCTTCTGCGATGTATGGTCCTCGCGCCGGCCTGGTGCGCGGCAGTATCGGCCTGGGGCCTCTCGCCCTCCGAGGTAGCCGTCGTCGTCAACGACTCCTCGCCCGAGTCGGTTGAGATAGGCCGTGCCTACTCTTCTCGGAGGGGCGTTGAGTGCGTCCTGCACATCTCGACCGAGCCCAAGGAAACCATCATCCGTCCTGTCTACGACCGTGAGATCCGCGATTCCCTCGTCGAGCAGCTCCGTGAGATCGACGAAGGTCGGCGTCCCCGCTGTCTGGTCACGACGAAGGGCGTGCCTTTGAGGATAACCGACGAGCTGGTTCGTGCCGCCTCGGTCGACTCGGAGCTGGCGATGATTCCGGTGATCTTGCGCGGCGGCAGCTACCCCATTCTGGAGCAGCGTGCGAATCCCTTTTTCATCAGTCCGCGCGTCCTCGCGGAGCGGCCTGCCCCGGCGCTGATGGTCTGCCGGCTGACCGGCTACACTGTCGCTGACGCTCTTGCCCTGGTCGAGAGGGCCGAATCGGCCGTGGGCGAGGGGCTCTTCGTGGTGGACATGACGGCGTTCCGGCGACTTGCCGGTAACGTGTGGATGGCCGAGGCGGTCCGCAGGTTGCGGGAGGCGGGGGCCGAGGTGACCTACAACAGTGGGCCCACGTTCATTCTTCGGAAGGAGAGCGTCATCGGATATGCGGGCTGGGGCTCCAACGAGGCCTCATGCCCCGAGCGCACGCCGCTGTTCTCGTGGAATCCCGGCGCGTTGGCTGCGGTGTTCGTCTCCTCGACGGGCCGGACGTTCGTTGAGCCCCCGGCCGACTGGGAGGTCGGGTCGTGGAGTGACGATCCCGACTCATTCCATGCGGGTACGCCTCAGTGGCTTCTCGGAGACCTCATCCGTGAAGGCGTGTCGGGAGCTTCCGGATATGTGTTCGAGCCCTACCTCCGGCACACGGTCCACCCGGAGGAGCTGTTCTCGGCGTATCTTGACGGCGCGAGTCTGGCCGAGGCGTTTGCGGTGGCCACGCCGGTGCTTTCGTGGATGACGGTTGTCGTGGGGGATCCCCTTTGCGCTCCGTTTGCGGATGGGGCGGAGGAGGAAGCTCCGGATGGCGGTTCTGTCGGGGAATGACAGGAGCGCGGCCGCAATGTGTTTGCCGACCGCGCCCTGCCGTAAGAGGCGTTGCACCCGGCCCCATGGCCGACTCGGGCAAGCCGATCCGCTGGGGCTGCTCACGCGGGTTACCCCGGGGCCATGCTTCAGGTCGCCCGGCTGCAGGCTTGTTCTGACGTACGGTAATCGCCGGACCCGGTCCGTACGATCTCGCATCGTCGCGGGCCTTGCCAGGCCCAAAGCCCGGGTGCCCCCACCCCTACGTCTGTTTCGGGCTTCTTTCTAGGATGAGGATGAGGCCGCGGCGGATGGACTTTTTTTCTGGCGCGCTGCGCTGCCCGCTGCTAACATCATGTCGAGGATGGGAACGCCGCCACGAGCGGCCAAGAGGCGGGGAACATGGCTCCTGAGCACAAGGTCTTCCTGTTCATATTGGCTTGTGTGGTATCGCTCTTGCTGGGCTTCGGTCTGGCGCGCGAGTTCCAGGCCCAATCGCCCCTGGAGGATGAAGAGACCGGGCGGATGGAGATTCTCTACTTCGAGGGTCACGACAGCCTGTTCAAGCTGCGGTTTGCCGATCGGGTGGACAGGCAGCAGTGGACGCTTGCAACGGACAACGTGACGCAGGGCATATTCTCGTTGAGGATCAGCTTCCCATATGAAGGCGGTTGGTTCGTCACGTCCGGCACGTTCAATCCGGACTGGAGCTCTTACGGGATGTTCCAGGCCGACATAACCAACCCCGGTGTCGAGCGGTTGCAGTTCGCCGTGATCATCCGTGACGATGAGGCCCCGCGCGAGTTGCCGCCCGCCCTGGCGGCGGGCACGGAGATGGCCGCCGCGCACGAGGCCCTAAGGCAGCTCGCCCGCGAACCGCATACGTTCGTCTACTACCGCGCCGAGGGTATGGAGTCGGGCCAGTCGACCGAGAGTTTTGCCGTGCCTACGATGGCGGCGGCGGGCGTCAACCCCCGCTCGGTGCGCGACCTGTATTTCTACATGTTCCCCTCCGAGCTGCCCCAGGTCGTCTTCCTGGACAACATCCGTCTTGAGGGTGGTGCAGACGAGGTGGGAGGGGCCGCCGGCTTCTGACCGGCCGCGGGGGGCGGGTAGCGTGTGACAGTGGAGGTGCCAGGCGGGGGCGTCAGTTGGCGCCATGGGGCGCGTGGTGGACGGGGGCCCGATGGTGTGCAGGGCGGGCAGTGGTGCGTGGGGGGTGCGGGCGATCGCAGGCCGATCTTGCCTCTGACGTCCCGACCTATGCTTCTGTTTCCGTCCTCTCCTTGCCTCAGTCCTCGGTAGTCTCTTCCGGCGCTTGGCTCTCGTCGCCGATGCCCGGCAGGTAGTCGGGCACGATAGGAAGTGACATCCGCACGAACGTCTGCAGGAACTCCCAAGCGTCCTCATCGGTTGTGACAACGGGCGTGGTGTATCTGATCATGGCGCCACTGGCGGGGCGTCCGCCCAGGCCGTCGAGCATGATGTTCATCTGCTGCGTCATCCAATCGGCGGTCATGGTCCGTCGGCAGGCGTAGAGGTTGGCCATGACCAGCCGCACCTTGTGGTCGGACCCTCTGCGGTCCTGCATGGAGAACACCATGTAGTTGAAGGGTTGCTCGCCGATCCCCGGCACGTCGATGGTTCTGGTCTCGTCCACCACCAGGTTGGATCCCACGCCGGTCATGCAGTACTGCGGCTCGTGGAATGCCTCACGGTTGTTGACGGCGAAGACGATAAGCAGGTTGACGAATCGGTCGGTGCCCGGCTCGACGTACTGCCTTTCCAGGATGTCTTCGGTTCCCAGGATCTCTATGGTCAGCTCATCAGCCTCGAGGAGCTTGGATGTCCAACCTCCTATCTCGACCGGGAACTGGTGTACGGTGAGCGACTGTGGAGGCAGCTCTCGCGGCTTGTCAAGGTACAGGCGCGCGAGTGCGCCGAGACCCAGTATACAAACGGCGGCGGCGTAATTGAGGCTAGGCTTCCTTATCATCGGACTTCTTATCTCCCTCAGACTTGCTCCAGTTCAACAGGCCCCAAACCCCTGCGAATCCAAGCAGGGCGACTATCCACAGAGCGAATCCGGTCCCGTCGTGGCCGATCTTCCCGGGCTCGATGGCCTCCAGCCCGTACCAGTAGGACAGCAGGGTGAGCATCGCGATGCGGGTAATGTTGGCCAGCCAGGATACGGGGACGGACGACAGCACGAGCGTGGTCTTCTTCCAGCGCGGGGCCTCGATGATATAGACGAAGAAGAAGGATATGGCCAGGAGCGCGATGAGCGATCTCATGCCAGAGCACGGGTATCCGACCTCGACCGGGGCGCTGCGGTTGGGCAGCCAGATCTCGCTGGTGCCTCGGAGGGAGGCATCGATTCCCATTCGGCGCACGGCGAAGGCCCCGACGTGGGCGGCCACCGACTTCATGTGAAAGGTCACCTTGAGCATCACATGGCGCGGCAACGGCAGCATGAAGACGATGTAGGCCAGCGGGTAGTATGCTTGGCGGACGAAGGCCGGGCCGAAGAAGTGGAACGCCAGTCCGAAGATGACCGGCGGTATGGCGAACGCGGAGATGAAGTTGATGCCGGTTGCCATGCCGAAGAGGTGCATGAGTATGCCGGCGGCCATGAGGGCGGCCCCCCAGCCCAGCGTGTAGAGGAGCGCGCCCACGCCGATGATGATAAGTGGTGGAGGGATGAGGATGATGTTCACCCTCAGGATGTCGGGGACGAGGGGTCTTCCGAAGGTCCAGAGCACGGCGGCGGTGACGGCGCCGAGCAGCGCCACGACGATGCCGGTGGCTTTCGCGGGCCGGCAGGGCGCCTTCTCGGCGGCCGCGATCTCTTGTCGGCGGAAGAAGAGCATCAGCAGCATGACCGCCGGTACGAGATACCCGTGCGAGTAGTTGGACTCTGGCGCCTCGAACCGTTGGACCATCGACGGCGTGACGGGTTTGAAGATGATGATGAACAGGGCTGCTATTGCGATGACCTGCACGGTGATCGTCGGATTCGCTCGTGCGCGGTCGACGACCTCGCCGAGGAACTGTTGCAGCTCCTTCAGCAGGCTGCCTCCGGCCTGTTCCGCCTTTGCCTCCACTTTTCCTATTCCTCCCCGTCTTCTGTGAGGTCCTGAGCCGGTCCGTTGCGCTCAGCCGGCTCGCCCTCTTCGTCGCTCTCGGTGTAGCAGAGCTGTCTTATCCACATGCTTGACACCAAGAGCGTCAGTACTATCGCCACGAAGGCCACGGTCCCGCGCATCTCTGGGTCGGTGAACGCGAGGGCGATCATGCTATACGATGCCGTCAGGAAGTACAGGCGTTTGACGACCCGCGACTGATCGCCTCCCGGATCGCGCAGCAGCATTCTGTGGTGGATATGTCCCTTGTCGGCACGGAACAATCCCTTTCTTTGTACCGCGCGACGGACTATGGCAAGCGTTGTGTCGATGAGGGGGACGGCCATGGCGATGACGGGCACCAGGAGTGCGGTGCCAACCGTGGCCTTGGCGAACCCGAACGTGGATATGGTCCCCAGCGCGAACCCGAGCGACAGGCTGCCTGTGTCTCCCATGAATATGGACGCGGGGTGGTAGTTGTAAGGTAGGAAGCCCACTGCTCCACCAGCCATGGCGGCCGCGATCACGGCTATGCCGACCGAAGGCGTCCCTTGGCGCATGCTGCCCACGGCGATGGTTGTCAGCACTATGGCTGCGACGCCGGCTGCAAGGCCATCGAGTCCGTCCAGGAGGTTGATTGCGTTGGTTATGCCGACGATCCAGAGCAGGGTGAGAGGTATGGCCAGCGGGTGGAGGTTGAGCACCCCGCCGAAGGGGTTGGACAGCTCGGCTATGCGCAGTCCGCCCCCGAAGGTGACGGCGCAGGCGGCCGCCAGTTGCCCGCCGAGTTTGACGAAGGCTGATAGCCCGCGGATGTCGTCGATCATGCCCGTGAGGCAGATTATGCCCAGTCCCACGGCGAACCACACCAGTTGTTCTCGGTACTCGGAGAAGGGGCACTCGGGCAGCACTAGCGAGCAGAAGACGGCAGCTGTGCCGAAGCCGGCGAGTATGGCCAGCCCGCCAAGTCGCGGAGTGGAGGTGCCCTTGTGGATCTTGCGGGCGTCGGGCTTGTCTATCCACCCCTGGGCGAGGGCGAGGCGGCGGACCATGGGAGTCAGCAGCAGGCTCACGACTCCGCTCACGGTGAAGGCCATCAGGGCGGACAGCGGCGCTCTCACTCGGTCTGCCCTCCTGCCTGCCCGCTCGCGGCGGCGCGGTTCGATTCGGGTGTTTCCCACACGCCGCGCTGTCTGCTGGTCAGCGCGTCGAGCAGCCCGGCTGCCGCGCCCAGGTTTATTATGCTGTAGTAGTAGGGGATGCCCAGGAACTTGGGGATTCTGCCTCGCCGCGAGAGCAGGGCGCCCGCCCCTGCCGCGGCGTAGAAGGCTACCTGCAACAGGGCGAGTACGGCAAGTTGCGGCGACCGGCCCATCCCCGCCAGAGAGGCCACCATCGCCCCGGCCAGCCACACCGGACCCAGCCAGCGGATCATCTTGTGCAGAGCGAACTGGAGCGCGTGCCCCGGCCCGCCCGCGAGTATGTCGCTCAGCATGGCCGCCGTTGCGATCCAGCCCTGCGCGATTATCCGCCTCTTGCGCCTGAACTCCTCGGATGATTTCTCAGCCAACCGCTCCCACGCGATAGCGTCCTGGCAGTACGTGACCTTGCTGCCCTGGGCGGCCGCCTTAATGGGGTTCACGAAGTCGTCCGCCAGTCTGGGGTCTATGGGGGAAAACAGCGGCTTACGCATGGCGTATATGGGCCCGTTCGTGACCAGCACGGCGCCGAGCTGTCCCTCCCATATCTTGATGAGGCGCTCGTACTTCCAATACAGCCCTTCGCCCTCGCCGGACGCCGATCTCCCCCCGGCCGATTCGTATCTGTGTTCCCCGCAGACGCAGCCCACGGAGGGGTCTTCGAAGCTGGCGACGAGCTGGCCCACGGCGTCCGGCTCGAACATCACGTTGGCGTCTGTGAAGACGAGTATGTCGCCAGTCGACATATCGACGGCTCTGTTGAGCGCCGTCATCTTGCCCGAGCGTGGCTGGGAGAAGTGCCGGACTCCGCGCTCCTCGTAACCGCGGACGATCTCCTCGGTCCGGTCCGTGCACCCGTCCATGGCAACGATGATCTCGAGGTCGGGGTGGCTCTGTCCCAGGGCGTTGTCCAGTCTATCTGCGATGACCTGCTCTTCGTTGTGCGCGGGTATGATGAGTGTCGCGCGAGGGGCGGCCGCGGTCTCCTGCAGGCGGAGTGTGGTCGTGCGGCTCTGCAATCTGGCCAAGAGGGCCAGCAGCAGGGGATATCCCGCATATGAGGCCAGCAGAAGTCCCGTGCAGATCCAGAAGAGGCCGAGCCACATAGCGTTCCAACTCCGGGCGGAAGGGCCCCTCGGAGGTCTCTATGAACGTGCCTTCACGGGTTATCGGTCGGAGTTGTGGCGGGCTTGAGCCCGCCCTCCTCCAGGTGTGTCCTGGAGCAGTCCGACCAGCTTGGAGATCTCTTGGGCCAGGGCGGCACACCGGCTATTATACTCGGCTGGGCGCCAGAATCCAGTCGCCGTGTATGCGGCCAGTTCGGTGTCCACCGAGTCGAGGAGTCCGTCGAGTTGGGTCTGCGCGGCCCGCGCGGGCTCTGTGAGGCCGGCGGACCGGGCCTCCTCGACGTAATCCGTGAGCGTCTGTATGTACCTGGGGTCGTTGACCCCGAGCCGCGCCTTTTCCCACTCGATCGTCGGAATGATCCCATCGAGAGAGGGCCGGCCCCTCCACCATATACGCCACCAGCGACGGTTGGCGGAGAGCTCCTTGAACTGGTCGGAATTGCGGCGGGTATAGCCCTCCTTGGTCGATCCGGACGCCCACATGTACCAGCCTCGCATGGACCTCACCGGCTCGGAGCCGGAGGGGCGGAGATAGTACTCCACTCCGGCCTCGGTGAGTCGTCGGGCCATCTCCTTGCCCAGGGGCATGTTGCAGTTTGCGGCGGCCGAGTCCAGAACGTCGTCGAGCGCCACATCGGGGCTTGCCCGGGCGAAAGCCTCGAACTGCTTCAGCTCGGCCGGTCCGAAGTCGAAGGCTTGGACGCCGGAGGCCGCTGCGGACGTTGAGCGGCACAGTGTCTGGAGCAGCGCGGCCGTCAACAGGGCATGTCTCATGAGGTCTCCTGACGTGGCGGGGAGAGCTTGCGGCGTGGTGAGGAATTGGCCGACCGACTGCCGCTGCGGGATGCCGGTCCGCTGACGGCGCTAATGCTTCGCCCCGCCGGCCAAGAGTTCTGCCAGCAGTCGGCTGAGCTTGCGGGCGTTGTCCTCGAGGTCGAATTCGGACTCGACCCTGGTGCGGGCGGCCCTGCCGAGTCTTTCTCTGAGCGACTCGTCGTCGGCAAGCCGCTGGATGGCGTCCGCTAGGGCCTGCGCCTGGCGCTCGGGGACCAGCAGGCCGCCCACCTCATCCTCCACCAGCTCGGGTATGCCTGATATCCTGGTCGCCACTACGGCAAGGCCCGAGGCCATGGCCTCCATGAGCGCAACGGGTATACCCTCCTTGAGGCCGGAGGGTAAAACGACGCTCGGCATTACGAAGATGTCGGCGTCGGCGAAGAGCGGCATGAGGTCCTCTTGCGACAGCGGCCCCGGCATTCTGATAACGTCGCTGGTGCCTGTTTGGTCAATCAGTCTCAGCAGTTCTGTCTGTAGCTTCCCGCCGCCGACGATTGTCAGCTCGAAGCCCAGGCCTCTCTTGTACAGCGCCGCGCACGCTTTGATGAGGTAAGAAAACCCCTTCATGGGCGCGAGCCTTCCCACGGAGAGGAGGCGGATCGGACCGGGTCGACGCTCGCCCTTTCTGGGCCGGAAGCGTGTGGTGTCGGCCCCCGTGCGTATGACGTGAATCTTGCCGGGGTCGAGGTCGGGGACAAGCTCCAGCACAAGCTTCTTGTTGAACTGGGATATCGCCACTATGAGGTCGGCCGCGCGAAGCTTCTCCGGTAGCATTGTCTGGTCTACATAGATGTCGTGTGCATGAGCCGTGACGCTGTAGCCTATGCCCGTAATACGCTTGGTTATGAAGGCTGCCGTGGCGGGGTGTGTGGCCCAGTGAACGTGCACGTGGCGGACCCCGGCCCGCTCCATCATGCGCGCGTAATGGACGGCCTTGGGCCATAGGACGAGGCTCTTGAGCAAGAAGTGGGGGCTGGGGAGCATTCCGCGTGCGAGTGAGGCGAGTGTCCCCCAGTATCTGCCGGGGCGGGTTATCGCCATGGCGAGGTTGTCTCTGAGGATGGCGGTGGAGACGAAAGGTCGTCTCACGACGCGGCTTTCGAGTTGGTGGGCGGCGGCGTGGCGCGCCGGCTCTCGAATCCGGCGCAGCGTATAGATGCAGACGTCGAAGCCGGCTCTGACGAGGAAGAGCACCTCATAGAGGATGAAGGTCTCGGACAGCTTGGGGAAGGCAGAGACGATGTAAGCGGCTGGGGCGCCGGAAGGGGTGGAGATGGGTGCTTCGGCCCGCGGGTTAGGCCTTGTCAAGCTGCCTCCTCCGCGGACGCCTCGGCGGATTCCTTGGTCTGGGAATGGGCGTACTGAGCGGCCGTGCGAACGGCGGCGCTGATGCCTGCGACTATCCAGAAGAAGTAGTTGTAGAGTCCGCCCTCCGTGGCGTGAAAGGCGAGGGCCACTACAGTCGAGAGGACCATAGCGCGCACGATGAGCAGGAACCACAAGTCGTTCATGTCTGAGGCCAGGCGGTGTGCCTCCGCGAAGCTCCGCCCGATTCCTACCAGTACGAGGATGAAGCAGATGAACGCGGGAATCCCGTGATTGGCCAGCGCCTCGTTGTAGATGCTGTGTGCCGCATGAAAGGTCATGGCTCTGCCAGCCCATGGCGGGGCGTAGTTCCTGAACTGCTCTCGGAACCCCCCAAGCCCCATGCCGGTGAGCGGTCTGTCGAGAGCCATCCTCACACCGGCGTACAAGGCCGCGAGCCGGTTATTGATGGATACCTCCTCCACGTCCGTGGACGTCTTGGCGCGTTGCCAGAATGTTTGGGGCACCAAGGGCAGTAACAGCATGAATACCACGGCAAGAGCGATTAACCTGGGCCACCTCTCTTTGGCCCCTTTGGTCACATAGACAGCAGTTCCCATCAGGGCAATGAGCGTGATGGCCAACCCGGAGCGAGAGTGGCTGACGATCACACCGGCGAGGATGACGATTGATGCGCCCAGGCACAAGTAACGCAGCGGCATCCTGGCCCTGTTGGTGAGAAAGAGCCCCAGCAGGACGGGGAGAACCAAGACGACAGCCAGGCAGTAGGTGTTGGCGCCGACAAGGGTCCCGCCGGCTCGGACCACTCCTTCGTACATGACCTTGTGACCGAACATGGCCGTGCCGGTTTTGTACTGGTAGAGAGCCACGAGAGATGCGAAGAGCGCCCCGATGATGAGGCTCGCGACCAGCACGTTGACGTGCTTGGGCGTCCGGGTGAGGTTGACTATGACCACGTACATCCCGACCATCTGCACGACCGGTGGGAGCGTGTCCCGGTAGGTTGGGGACGGATTCATTACGCAGGATATGGCCATGAGCAGGCATAGGAAGAAGATGGGTGTGTGGTGCGGTGCACGGATGAAGGTGAAGTCTCGTGCCGCCGTCATCTTCCATATCCACGAGCCGAAGGTCAGCAGGGAGAGCAGCTTAACGAGGTGTAGATCGGCCACCGCTGGGAACCACTGGGGGGCCATGAAGTAGGGTGCGGTGACGATAACGAGCAAGCCGATGAAGGGGTCGATGATGGTAGCCATGGCGAGCAGTGTGGCCATGAACAGGGCGATGAGAAGTTCCAGAGGCATGAGAAGCAGCATGAGCGCGAAGATCACGCAGCCGAGAGCCAGCAGGCGCGGGGCGACGGTTCGGACCTGTTGGTCCTGTTCGCCCAACTGCTCCATGTGTTGTATTCCGGTGGCCTCAGGCATCAACGGTCTCCACCAGTCCAGGTAAGCATGCTGAGCAAAGGGGGCGCCTGTCGTCTGCCAGGCGCAATAGGCGACCGCCGCGCCTTCTGGCCGCTCTAACGTGTCCATCGGCACGTAGCGTCTGGGACGGCAGCCGAAATGTCGTCACCGACCCCTGCCCCGTCTGTTTCGGGTCTCTTCCACGATCGCCTGGTAGACGTCCGTCATACGCTTGGCGAGGGCCTGCGGTGAGAACTCCGTGCGGGCCCTTTCTCTCCCGGCCTGGCCGAAGCGCGCCGCGAGCTCGGAGTCTTCGAGTACTGTACAGACGGCATCGGCCAGTGCCTCCGGATCTTCCGGCGGTACGATGAGGCCGGTCTGGCCGTCGTCGATGACGTCGCAGACGGCGCCCACTCGGGTACTGACGGCGGGCTTGCCTGCCGCCATGTACTCCAAGAGTGCGTTGGGTTGCCCCTCGGACCTTGAGCTGAGCACGCCCACGTCGCAAGCAGCCAGAAGCCGCGGTATGTCATTCCTCCTGCCCAGCAGTTGTGCCGAGTCGTCCAGTCCCAGTTCGGACATCAACGCCCGCATCTCGCCTTCCAGCGCCCCGCGTCCGGTCACGAGCAGCAGGGCGTCCGGGTGCCTGCGCCTTATCACGACGAATGCCCGGAGGAGGACGTCTATTGCCTTCTCCACGACGGGTCGGGATACGCACAGGACTACCTTGGCGTCTTGCGGCAGACCCAGCTCCTCCCTGACCTTGTCCTTGGGTGGCAGGGCCTCGAACCTCTCCATCTCTACGCCGTTGTAATTGATGAAGAACCTGTCCGGTTCCACATTCAGCTTTCGAATCAGCATATCACGCAGTTGGAGCGAGTTCACCTCGTAGCGTACGGCCAGGGGGAAGGCCAGCCGGTGAGCGAGTGCTATGGCCCGTGCCCTGTCTGGTGCGCCCAGGCCCTGCTGGGTCATGATCAGCGCCGTGTTGCGGAGCCTCCATGTCGCCAGGGCCGGAAGGTAGTTGTTGAAGTGGCAGACGTTGAGTATGTCTATCCGCTCCCTGATCAAGTATCGTCTGATGTCCCACAGCACCTTGAGAGTTCGTGGGTGAAGCACCCTTCTTGCCATGGGGAACTCGACTATAGGCATACCCAGAGATTCGGCCTGTTCCAGGAATGGCCCCCGCCGGAAGAAGCAGCCTATGCGGCTGTCGAACAGAGAGCGGTCCAAGGCCCTCATCTTGATCATCAGGTTGGTCTCGACTCCCCCGCTGGAGAACGTGCTGGTGAAGTGCATGACTCTTATCCGCTGATCCGATGATGTCATTTCCGTCTTTCCTGCATGTTACCGGCGTCGGCTTCGCGTGAGGCGCGCCGCTGGCGGAGCCTCGTTCGAGCGGCCTTGGCCGATACCTTTCCTCGACGCCTGCGCGCGATGGGCCACAGCGGTGGGTTCCTCCCCTCCGCTCGGGGGTGGATTCGTTGGGGGCGCGATGATCAGTCTGTTTCCTGTCCGTCGTGCGGCTTGGCGCAACGCGTAACGCTGTGCTGCCCACAGTAAGGCAATAGCCAGTAGAGGTACTTCTCCAAAGAGCGCCCCACAGAGGCGAAGGCACGCGCCAGCCAATCCGGGCGGCCTATGAACACGTCCTGCGGCGGGATGAAGACGGTCGTTCTGAAGACGTCGACGGTTAGTCCTGCGCGGCGGAGGTATCTGCGGAAGGTCCATGGGTGCATGGCCTCGTCGTAGGATGCTACCGTCTCGTCATGCCGCTTACGCAACACCAGCCGATAGATGGCGCGCGGGATTGCCCAGAGTTGGATCGCGACGCGGCAAGGGGTAGAGGCGCAGAGCTTTCCACCGGGCCGCAGCACCCGACTCATTTCGACGATGGCCTCGTCGGGTCGGGGGATGTGCTCCAGGACCTCGGTGCAGCAGATGTAGTGAAAGGAACCGTCGCGGAAGGGCAGCACCTCGCCGTCGCCGACAACGCACACCAGGTCCCGCCATGCCTCGCGCACCTTCATCTCGGCGAGGAATCGCACCCGCAGGGGCACCACGTCCAAGCCGACCGAGCCGTACTGGGTTCCCTCGTTGCCGCGGGCGATGTCGCGAAGGAAGTAGCCCGAGCCGCACCCCACGTCGAGCAGAAGCTCTCCCTGATCTGGTCTGAGCCATTTCAGGAGCCTTCCCTTGACACTGGGGTAATCGTAGTTGGTTATGCTGCGAGGGACACCCAGCTTGGCACGCCACTCGTAAGCGCTCTGCTCGGCCCCCAATCTCTCGTATGTCCTCTCGAAGTTCTCCAGCTTCCATTCCCGGCCTGCTGCTCCCTCCCTATTACCGGTCGTGCAAAGGTAGAAGACGTAGTCCTCGACGGGGTACTCCGCCCCGCAGCCCTCGCAGCGGCAGGTTCCCTCCTTTACGCCCAGGTCCGTAGTCTCCGTGGCGTCCACCGCTAGGGCGGCCCCGCACCCTGGGCAGGCCAGGGTGTTGAGCAGCTCATCGTGTAGCATCGGCCGGTCCCTTCCTTGTGCGACGGCGTCCCAGCGGTCCCAGTGCCTGGCGGCCTATGTCCAGCAGTTCGCGGAAGCGCTTCGTGTCGACGGCCGCTAGGCAGAGCACGTAGCCGCAAGCGACCAAGGGAATGAATGATACCACATTCCACTTGGTCAGGCACCCGGCTTCAAGCAGCGACTGCAGCCCCCACCACTCCAGCAGGACGGGGGGAGCCGACGCCAGTGCCGGGGTCACCATGGCGGCGAAGACCACCCTTGCTCTGACGCCGATGAGCTTCCCCAGGCAGCCCAGGGATACAGCCAGCGAAACCGCTCCGGAGAGCAGTGTCACCCAGGAGAAGGCGTTTATGCCCGAGAGCGCTTCGGGGAACTGCTGTGTGGGCGTCAGCGCGTAGAAGGCCTCGGCGATTGAGGAGGCTCGCACAGCGGCGAACCCCCCGACGAAGAGGATGAGCACGGTCACCGTCGTGATCCAGTGTAGGTACACGGGCCTGCCCATGGCCTTGAACACATTACCCGAGTCCGAAAGGAAGCACTGGATGAGGCCAAAGGCGCAGAGAATGCGGAACGCGGTCATGCAGGGCTCCCATTTCGTCCCGTACATGACGAGGAAGAAAGGTCTTCCCAGGAAGAACAGGCCTGCGTAGGCAGGGATTGCGACCGCGGAGATGAACCGGACGGTCTTGTAGTAGGCGCGCAGCATGAGGTCTGGATCGTCCTGCATGCGGGAGTACGAGGGGAACATCACCCGGATGTTGACTATGTGTATCATCAGCCAGATCATTGTCGCGAAGTTGAAGGCCAGGCCGTAGTAGCCGAGTGCCTCCAGGCCGGTCAGTCCCTTGCCCAGGACGACCTTGTCGATGCTTTGCAGGGCGACGAAGCCGGCGGCGGAGGTGACGCAGAAGACACCGTATCTGAGGAATTCCCCGGCGATGTGCGGGTCGAACCGCAGTCGCGGTCGCCAGGGGCTGGCGGCGATGAGCAGGGCGTTCCGGACGCCGTTCATGGCGAGGGAGCCGGCGACGATGGCCCATACGCCGAGTCCGGCCACGGCGGCGGGCACGGCCACGATGAGGTCGGCTGTGGCGCCGGCGATGTCCGGCACCACCTTCTTACGGAAACTCATGCTCTTGGACAACAGCAGGTCGGACATGGCGCCGCCCGTTCCGAAAACCATGAGAAGGCCCAGGGCCCGGAGGACGGGTGTAACCCGGGGCTCCTCAAAAAACCGTGCCACCGCCGGTGCAGACGCGTACATCAGCCCGTACATGCATAGACCGATGACCGAGATCAGCACGAACGCGGTTCCCTCGACCCGGGGACCGCTTTCCCTCTTGTGTACAAGTGCGTGCCCCACCAACTGGTAAGGCCCCACTATGTTGGCGACATTCACCACCATCATGGCGATGGCGACCAGTGCGTAGTCGGTTGCCACCAGGTATTTGGGCAGGACGAGGGAGACGGCCATGCGGACGAGCCGCTGGGCGCCGAAGCCGATGAGGAGCCATCTGGCGCCCGCCACGGTGTCATACTGGTGGTCAGCGGCCGATATCTCGGCCCGTAGGTCGAGGTCTTCCCGGACCGGATCGATGGTTCCTGCGGAACCGGGGGCTCGCTCCATTCGGTCCTCTCAGCGCGCCGCGGGCGCGCGGTGCTGCTCTTCGATTGCGCGCGCTATGCGCTCTGCGGCGTGTCCGTCGCCGAACACGGGCGGTCGATCCGCCGTCGGCCTGGGCCTGGCGGCCGCTTTGGCGATCTTTGCGGGCTCGGTCCCCGCCAGGGCGTTCCATCCCCCGGCCAGAGTCTCGGTCCACTCGGTGTGCTTGCGCAGGGTGACGCAGGGGGTGCCCAGGAGGTATGCCTCCTTCTGAACGCCTCCGGAGTCGGTGAGGACACATCTGGCGGCGGCGGCCAGCCCCACGAGCGCGGCGTGTCCCACCGGGGGGACGATCCTCACGTTCGCCCACCCGCCCAGTCCGGCCCGCTCCATCGTCCCGCGCGTGCGTGGGTGCGCCGGAAACACGACGGGCGCGCCGAGTTCGTCGACGGCCCCCAGTATCCCCTCGAGAATCTCGGCCGAGTCGGCGGTGCCGGCCCTGTGGATCGTCAGCAGCAGGAACTCGTTCTCGTGCAGGCCCATTTGCCCGACGGCGTCGGTCTCTCGGGCGAGTCGTTTTGCCAGCTCGAGGGCGTCGACCATCACGTCTCCCACCATCCTCACGCCCTCGGTCAGACCCTCGGTGTGCAGGTTCTCCACGGCGCCCGCGGTGGGTGCGAGCAGCAGCCGGCAGAGGTGGTCGGCGACGATCCTGTTGATCTCCTCGGGGAGGTCCTTCTCGCCCGAGCGCATGCCGGCCTCGACGTGCGCGGCCGGGATGCCGAGCTTGGCGGCCGCCAGCGCCCCGGCCAGCGTCGAGTTCGTATCGCCGTAGACGATGGCGAAGTCCGGCTCGGTGTCTTGGAGGACTTCTTCGAGCCCGGCCAGCATGTCGGCGGTCTGCCGCCCGTGGGGGCCCGAGCCGACCCCCAGGTTGAAGTCGGGCTCGGCCAGGCCGCACTCGGCGAAGAGGTTGGCGGACATCTCCGGGTCGTAGTGCTGGCCGGTGTGGATGAGTATCTCTTTGTGTCTCTTGCGCAGCTCGGCCGAGACGGGTCCCGCCTTTATGAACTGCGGTCTCGCCCCGACGATCGAGGCTATCCGCATCGGCCCGGCGGTGGCGCTCACGCGCCGTTTACCACCTCGGCGATGCGCGCGATCTGCCCCTCGGAGAGCTCCGGGAACATCGGCAGCGAGAGCACGCGCGTGCATGCCTCTTCGGAGACGGGGAAATCGCCCTCTTTGTACCCGAGGGATGCGCAGACGGGCTGGAGGTGGAGCGCGACCGGGTAGTACGCGACGGAGGCGATGCCGGCCGCCTTGCAGGCCGCCTGGATGGCGTCGCGCCTCCCCGGCGCCGAGATGGTATACAGGTAGAACACGTGCGTATTGCCCTCGGGGACGTATGGCCGCTCGATGTCGGCGCCGAGGTGCTTATCGTAGAGCTTTGCGTTGCGGCGCCGCCCCTCGGTCCACCCGTCGAGGTGCCGTAGCTTCACGCGCAGGATGGCCGCCTGGACTGTATCCAGCCTGCTGTTGTAGCCGATGACCTCGTGGTAGTACTTCTTCTTCGCCCCGTGGACGCGCAGCATGCGGACGCGCTCGGCCAGTTCCTCGTCGTCGGTCGTCACCATACCGCCGTCGCCGAAGCCCCCCAGGTTCTTCGATGGGAAGAACGAGTGGCAGCCGATGTCGCCCATCCCGCCCGCGCGCCTGCCTTTGTACTCGGCGCCTATGGCCTGGGCCGTGTCCTCGACGACGCGCAGCTTGTGTTTGTTGGCCAGCTCGAGCAGGGGGTCCATATCGGCGGACTGGCCGTAAAGGTGGACGGGCAGCAGCGCCTTGGTCTTCTTGGTGATCCGCCGCGCGACGTCCTCGGGGTCTATGTTGTAGGTGTGCGGGTCGATGTCGGCGAAGACGGGCGTGGCCCCCACCTGGCAGATGGCCTCGATGGTGGCTATGAAGGTAAAGGGCGTGGTGATGACCTCATCGCCGGGGCCGATGTTGCACGCGTCGAGCGCGAGTATGAGCGCGTCTGTCCCGCTTGCGCAGCCCACGCCGTACTCCGTGCCGCAGTACGCGGCGACTTCCTTTTCCAGCTCGGCCACGTCGGGGCCCATGATGAACCGAGCGCTGTCCAGAACCTGCGCGATTGCCGGGTCCACCTCGTCCTTTATGCCCCGGTACTGGCTCTTGAGGTCAAGCAGCGGGATGGGTGTGGTGGTTTTCTCCCCGGTTGTGGTTGCCATTCTTCTGCCTCCCATGTCGTCGAGGTAGCGCAAATAGCGGGCGGCGCGTTATTTCTTGCTGACGGCGCCCCCGCGCTTGACGTATTTCCTGCCGCACTCGGCGCAGGTAGTCTCTCCGTTTGACGCAGTGTCGCCCGGGAGCTCCAGTCTTATACCGCACTCGCACATCCACCCGGCCAATCGAGCTGGGTTGCCGTAGACAAGCGCGTAGTCGGCCACGTCGTGTGTCACGACGGCCCCGGCCCCCACGAACGCGTACGTGCCGAGCGTTACCCCACACACCACGGTCGCGTTGGCGCCTATGGTGGCGCCTTTGCGGACGAGTGTCTTGTGGTAGTCGCTGGGTGTATTCCGCGGGGTCCCCGAGCGTGGTGTCAGCACGTTGGTGAAGACCATGGACGGCCCGCAGAAGGTCTCGTCTTCGAGCACTACGCCGTGGTAGACGGACACATTATTCTGTATTTTGACGCGGTCGCCTATGGTCACGCCGGACGCCACGTTGACGTTTTGGCCGAGTATGCAGTTCCGGCCTATGGTGACATCCTTCTGGACGTGGGAGAAGTGCCAGATCTTGGTCCCGTTGCCGATCTGGCACGGCTGGTCGACGTATGCGGATTCGTGGACGAAGTACTCGTTATCTGCCACGTTGTCTCCCCGGCGGGTCTTGGCAGCCCACGCCCGGTTGCTGTGGTGGTCGGCTTTCCGGCGGATTATAAGCTGCCGGGCGCCCGGTGTCCACAATTGGCGGGGCTGTACTGGGCTGGTTGGGCGTCGGGCTGCACGAGGGCAGTCTGGGTAGGGGGCCGCCGCCTGTTGTCCCGATGTCGTAGTGTGAGAGGGCGGCCCCCTGGGCCTGAGGCGGTGGACGGCTGTCACTATGGGAAAGGGCGTGCGGTTGCCCCCGTGGAGCGCTTGTCGTGCTCGGAAGCAGATGGGATGCAGCGGGATCCGACCTTGCCCCGGACTTCCCGGCTGCCACCCAGGTGTGAAGCACGTATCGGTCCCGAACAGGCGCCTGCCGCTTGTGCGGCGCGGATGTGTGGCCTACAATGCCCCGGGGGAGCATGCCGAGTGCGGCACAGGAGGCCCGATGTTCCTGACAGGGTTGCCGAACAGGTTTCGTGAGTTCGTTTACATGCGGCGCTATCGCCGCACGTGCCGGCTCGGCACAGGCGTGCGCATCTGCGACCACTACGCGCGCCGGCCGACCGCATTGCGCAACTACGGCCCGCCCGAGGCCCTCACGCTCGGCGACGGCGTCCGCGTCCTCTTCTGCGACATCACCGTCGATCCGATGGGCCGCCTCGAGATAGGCGACCGCACCTACGTCGGCAACAGAACGTTCATACAGTCGGCCCAGGCGGTGACGATAGGCGCAGACTGCCTCATAAGCCATCACGTCTACATCGTCGACAGCAATAACCACCCCATCTCGCCCCAAATGCGCCTGGAGATAACCCGCGGCCTGCGCAAGGTCGACCACTACGACTCCGAGATGGCGCCCATAGTCATCGAGGATGCGGTCTGGATAGGCCATCATGCGATGGTTATGAAGGGCGTGACGATAGGGAAAGGCTCGGTTATAGGTGCGGGTTCCGTTGTGACCTCAAGCGTCCCGCCATACAGCGTCGCGGTTGGCAACCCGGCGCGCGTGGTCAAGACCATAGAGGAAGGCCGGCTCGAGGGCGATTGATCCCCCGGCCGGCCTCGCGCTCGCAGCTTCCCACCGCTACTTGCAGCACATTGTCCTATACAGGCACCCTTGGGGTATGTGCGCCACGGGCACGTCGAACACTTTGCCGAAGTACTCGGCCATCCCGATCATGCCGGGCTCCTCGGCCGTTGCGTGGTCGACCATGATCACTGCCGTGTCGGTCTCCACGGCCCAGCCGGCCGTCTCCCACAGCCGCGTGCCGTCGTCGGTCAGCACGATAACGTCGCTGTCGAGCTGGTTGCCCATGAGCCGGGCGTGTGTGATGGCGCCGGTGCCGAGCGCTATCCTTCTCACCTTACGGTTGGGGTCGCCGATGTAGTGGACGGCCTCCTGGCCGATCGGCTTGGTCTTGTCCAGCAGCAGCTCGATCATCTCGCCGAACTTCGTCCCCTTCGGCAGGTCATGCGCGTTGTAGTAGCGCTCGGCCTTGTCGGCGGGCAAAGCGAAGCCCAGCCAGCGCGACCACGCGTCCACGATCCCCAACTCCGGAAAGACGTCCCACGTGTCGTGGCAGCGCATGATGACTATATCGTTGTCGTCGAGGAAGCGTGCCTTCTCGTCCTCCGACTTGGCGTGGAGCGGGTCGTCCTCTCGGTAGACGAACAGCCCCTCGTGAACCACGAAGAAGTTACGCCCCTCGTCCATGGCGCGCCTCAGGTGCGGCAGCGTCGAGCACCAGCAGCAGCTTATGCCGCTCACCTCGGTCTCCGGGTCGCCCCACAGGAAGTTGTCGCAGGTCTTGTCCCAATCGACCCAGTCCGCCACGGACTGGCAGTGTTCTCTCAGCTCTCGAGCTTTCACTTTTCGTTCTCCCCGGTCTCGGCCGGTTGTGTGGACAGCTCCTCGTGGGCCTGGCGCAGCAGGTCTCTTATGGGCAGCTTCTGGGGGCATTTCTCCTCGCACTGCCCGCAGTCGATGCAGTCCTCGATCGTCTTCTTGAACTTGGGGTACCGCTTTCGGGCCCAGTCGTGGAAGCCGTGGATTCTGTGGTGCTGGAGGGTTATGAGTATGGCGGGCACCTTGATCTCCTGCGGGCATGGCCTGCAGTAGCCGCAGGCGGTGCACTCCGGTTTCTCCAGCTCGTCCACGACCTGCTCCATCCTGCGGCGCTCGGCTTCGTCCGGTCCGGGGAAGCGCTCGCAGAGCGCCGTCAGTTCGTCCACCTCCCATGGGTAGTGGAAGCCGACGATGGCGCAGGTTATGTGCTCATGAGCCAGGAGGTAACGCAGGGCCGTCCCGGCCGTTGTCTTCTCCACCCCGGTTGCGGCCGCGAGGAACCTCTCGGACGGCGTCCCCAGCAGTCCCCCGCCGAGCGGGTTCATTATGACAACGCCCATGTTATGCCGGGCGGCGAGGTCTATCATGGGCGCGTCGTGCCTCTTGATGAGGTTATACGACAGCGTCACGCTTTCGAACTCGCCTGTCTCTATCATCTCGGTCACGATATCGTGTGGCGCGTGTGTCGTGAAGCCGATGTGGTCGACGATCCCCTCGTCGCGCGCTTTCTTGGCGCCTTCGAGTGGTCCGCCGGGCGAGAGCACGATGTCCATGATCTCGCGCGTGTTGACGCCCCACATCTGGTAGAACTCGAGGTGGTCGACGCGCAGGCGCTTGAGTGACTCGTCCATCTTGCGCCGCAGGTCGTCGGCGGTCCGCTCGTTCAGCGCGTGGCTCTTCGTGGATATGATGAGCCCCTCGCGTCTGTCGTGGAGTGCCTCTCCCAGCTTGTCCTCGCTGTCGCCGTAACCGGGCGACGTCTCGAAGTGGTTTATGCCCGCCTCGACGGCGTGGTGGACGACGGCGACGGCCTCTTCCATCGTGATATGCGGTATCCGCATGGCCCCGAAGGAGACGACCGAGAAATCCAGGCCTGTGGCGCCCATTGGTCGATACTGCAAGGGGTTTCCCTTCGCTGTTTGGTGCTTGCGGGCCCCGTTGGTCAAAGCGTGGCATGTTAGCATCGCGGGAGCCGGCCCGCAAGCGGGGGCTGGGGGCTGGGGGCGGGGTGGTAGGGGGTGCGGCGGGTATAGACCTCTGCGGCCTCGGCGGGTAGAATGCGGGCGTGAGGAGTAGGGCCCTTGTCTGAACCCATTCGCGTGTTGCAGGTGATAGGCCAGTTGACGCTTGGCGGGGCCGAGCGTCAGCTCGTGACGCTGGTCGAGCGCTCGGACCCCGCCCGCACGGCCCATGTCGTAGCCGTTGTGCGGCGGTGGGGCCCTCTGGGCGACCGCCTGCGCGATGCCGGTCACGACGTCCGGTTCATCGGCAAGGGGCCGGGTCCCGACCCGCGGGCCCTTACGCGTCTGGGCTCCCTCATCCGAGAACTGCGCCCCCATGTCGTCCACACGTGGCTGTTCACGGCCAATCTCTGGGGCCGGCTGGCGGGCCTGGTGGGCGGCGTGCCGGTCGTGATCGGCTCCGAGCGCGGCCTGGTCGATGGCTATCGTAGGCCCTGGCAGGCCCGCATCGAGCGTTTCCTCGCCGTCCGAGGCAGTTGTGTCATCGCCAACTCCTGTGCCATCAAGGACTACGTGTGTGGGTGGGCGGGCATCCCGCCGGAGCTCGTGCGGGTGATCTACAACGGGGTGGATCTGCGGGCGTTTGCCGACGAGCCCGCTGCGGGCGTTGCCTCAGCCGGGAGGGCCGAACTCGGTTTGCCGGATGGCGTGCCGGTGGTTGGTACGGTCGGCCGTCTCCACCCGATAAAGGACCAGGCGACCTTCCTGCGGGCTGCCGCGCTTGTCAGGGAAGCCCTGCCCGAGTGTGTTTTCTTGCTTGTGGGCGGGGGCGAGGCCGAGGGCGACCTGCGGGAGCTGGCCCGTTCGCTTGGCGTTTCCGATTCGGTCGTCTTCGCCGGGGCGCGCACCGACGTCGGCGACCTCCTGCACCTCTTGGACTGCTTCTGCCTCACGTCGCTGTCGGAGGGCCTCCCCAACACGGTCCTCGAGGCGATGGCGGCGGGTCTTCCCGTCGTGGCGACTGCGGCGGGCGGGACGTGCGAGGCTGTGGAGGAAGGTAGAACGGGCTACCTCGTCCCCGTGGGTGACGCCGAGGCGCTGGCCGCACGAGTCATCGAGGTGTTGGGCAGTCCCGAGCTCTCACACCGGTTGGGCGATGCAGGCCGCCGCCGTGTCGAGTCGGTTTTCGGCCCCGACCGCTACATCGCCGAGACCGAGGCGCTTTACCGGGAGCTTCTAGGCGAAAAAGGCTAACGGCGCGTGGTTCATGGGATACATGGGTCAGCGTGTCCGGTATTGGCCTCAGTGGTCGGCTGGCATCCCGGCGGATTGAGACACGAGTCACGAAATGTGGTTCATGGAGGGGTAGGCAGTCGCGCGCTCACCTTGTGACGCCCCCCTGCGATTCAGACCGGACGACCTCACGACGAGTGGTTCACGGGGCGAGATGGCCGCGCGTTGTCTCTATTATGCCCGCCGAGTGGGGACGCCTGCCCGACGACATGAAGGCGAGTGGCTCACGGGAAGCGTCAGCAGCGGGCGTGGTGTGGATCTCTGTGGCCGACGGTCCGCCGCGGCTTGTCACGGGCAGGAGTCGACGATGCCTTTCGCTATCCTCGTCAGGTTGAACCTCTCCAGCATCCTGAGGCGGGCGGCCTCTCCCATCTGGCGTCTCTTCTCCGGGTCGCGCAGCACCTTCGCCAGGGCATCGGCCATCGCTTCCGCGTCGCCGATCGGCACGAGGTAACCGGTCTCGCCGTCCGCCACGATCTCCGGCACGCCCCCTACCGCGCTGCCCACGACCGGCACGGCGCACGCGCTTGCTTCCATGCACGAGTTCGGCAGCGCGTCGTGCCGAGTCGGAAACGCCAGAGCGTCGAACAGGCAGTAGTACGGGGCGATGTCGGTCACCATGCCGCCGTGTACTCTGCGGAAGCCCTCTGCCTCCTCCGGAACGTTCATGTTCCTCACGTCGCCGAAGTGCAGGAGCGTGAGCGGGCTGAACTCGGGCGTGAGCATGTCCATCGCCGAAAGCAGCGTGTCGAACCCCTTCGCCGGCTCGGCCCGGCCGGTGTACCCGACCACGGGCCCATCGCCCAATCCCAGCGACGCAGCCAGCTCCGGGTCTCGCTCTCTCGGCCGAAACCGCTCGGAGTTCACACCGTTGTAAGTCACGATCTCGTTTGGATCGCTGTAGCCGTAGTAGTTGTCGTGCCAGTCGCGGAGCCCCTGCGACACGAAGCAGACGCGGCTCATGCGCCGGCAGAGGAACCGGTGGAGTCGTATGCGCAGGGCGGACTTGGTGCCGGGGCTCGGCTTGGGGTCCGCTCCCATGAACCTCATGGTCCAGTAGACCCGCCGGCAGCCGGCCAGCCTCGCCGCCGGCAGCAGGTACTGTGTCATACCCGAGAAGTGTATGTGCACGGCCTCGGGCCTGATCCGGCGGAACTGTCGTGCAAAGAAGGTGAGGTTCCGCAGGCTTCCCGCGTCCGTATCGAAGGTATGCACGTTCGCGCCCGCGCCGTCCAGCTCGCGCGCCACCTCCTCGCACGGGCGGGTCGGCAGGAAGATGTGCAGGGCAATGCCCCTCGCCTGATACTGCTTTGCCAGGGCGATGAGAAGCTCCTCGAAACCGCCTCTTTTACCCGGCTTGCAGTGCGCGACTATCACATGTGGGCGAGCCTTTGCCTCTGGCATTTCCCCTCGCATCTCGCGGTTGTCTGCTAGGTTGTGGAGTATACCGAGCGCGCATTGGTAGGCCAAGGGAAAACGGCCGG
>Ga0272441_10005135_pt1 | contig 23065 bp, 17 predicted proteins | sample SSMProp6N_FD_193582 | JGI IMG/M metagenome (GOLD analysis project Ga0272441, IMG submission 193582) | Marine sediment archaeal communities from Little Sippewissett salt marsh, Falmouth, MA, United States - SSM-Prop-6N | ecosystem: Environmental > Aquatic > Marine > Wetlands > Sediment ...
TCAGCGTTGCCTGCGGCACGACGCGGCTGACAAGGCCCCATTGGCACGCGGTCTCAGCGTCTATGACGTCGCCGGTAAAAAACAGCTCGGCGGCCCGCGCGGTGCCGATGACGCGCGGCAGCAGCCAAGCGCCGCCGTCGCCAGGCACCAAGCCAATTTTTAGGAAGGTGGCGCCGAAAATCGCCGTATCGGCGGCAATGCGCGTATCTGCCAGGCACGCCACATCGTTGCCAAGGCCGATTGCCGGACCGTTGACGGCGGCGATCATCGGCACTTCAAGAGACCAAAGAGATTTCACGATGCGGTGGATGCCGGTGTAATAACCGCGCGCAATATCTACCCCCGGGCCGCCAAAACTGCCCGCCTTCTCTTTCATGGCCTTGATATTGCCGCCGGCTGAAAACGCGCTGCCGGCCCCGGTCAAGATAACCGCGCGTATATCGATATTGGCGTTTATCTCATCCGCCGCCGCGGCAAATGCCGGCCCATCCTCCGGCTCACCAAGCGCATTGCGCGCTTCGGGCCGGTTAATTGTGAGGGTGGCAATGTGGCCGTGCACGTCTAGCAAAAGCGGCGCATCGGGCATGTTCCGGTAATTCCCATCAAAATCTATACGGATTTCTGCGGATTTGCTTGGATTTCCATCGCGGCCGCACGAAACAGTTGTTAACACATTGCGGGCATACTTTCGAAGCGCTTGAGGGCCTCCTCCGCCCTTTCATGCCGATACCCAAGTGTTGGGAGCTGACGTCCGTGGTTGCGTCAACGCAAATGTCGCAAATCAGCACTGAACGCGCGCAACTGGACTATTTTGTCCAGAATACGGCGCAATATGTGTACATCCTGCCGATGCTGATCCTGGCTGTGGGCGGCTTCTTGCTGTTTTGGGCCCCCCTCGCAGGCGTCGCCATCTGGGCAATGGCCGCAATCATATCCTATTTGATATTTTACGCCCTAGCCCAGTCACCGCAACCGCGGCCGCAGGATCAAAGACCGGCTGACTTTAGACACTGGGCTAGGAGTGTCGTCACCCTCAATGCCATTACCCAGACAATATGGGTCTCTATGCTGCCGTTTTTCTGGGTACCGGACGATGGCGTCAATAATGTCGCTATGCTCGCCATTATTACCGTGCAAGCCACGGTTTTGGTCGGTTACTCTTCGACATACCTGCCGCTGCTCTATTCTTCGCTGGCAGCACCGGCTTTGGCACTTGTTCTTTGGCCGATATCCACCGGTGAGCCGTATTGGATGTATGTCGCGATGGTGGCGGCTGCCCATTGCGGGTTCCTGTTGTTTATGGGCTTCGGGCTCAATCGCACAGCCACCGCGATGCTCGCCTTGCGCGATGAGAAAGACGCTTGGATCAAGCAATTGGAAGCGGAAAAATCCATTGCCGAACACGAACGCGGCAAAGCGCAACAGGAAACGAAGACAAAATCGGTGTTCTTGGCCAGCGTCAGCCATGAGTTGCGGACGCCTTTAAACGCCATCATCGGGTTTTCCGATGTCATGCGCAACGAGGTGTTTGGCCCGCTCGGCCATGAGAACTACCAAAGGTACTGTAAGGACATTCACGGCAGCAGCCACCATTTACTGTCATTGATCGACGATATTCTCGACTTGGCGCGCATTGAAGCCGGCCGGGTCGTGCTCAATGAAGAACCGGTGGATTTGATGGAGGCGGCGGCGGAATGTCTGCGCATGATCGAGGTCACCGCCGATACACGGGGCATTGAACTCAAGACTGATATTCAAAGCACGCTTCCGCTCGTGTTCGCCGACGCCCGCGCCATCCGGCAGATTTGGCTCAATCTGGCGTCAAACGCAGCAAAATTCACCGATGCCGGCGATCAGGTTGTGTTCTTTGCCACCGGGGAACCGGATGGCTCGATCACGTTCGGCGTCGAAGACACAGGCTGCGGCATGGATGAAGAGGAATGCGCCAAAGTTCTTGATATGTTTGAACAAGGGCAATCGAAATCGCGCACCGGTGAACGCGGCAGCGGCCTCGGGCTGGCCATTGTCCGCGGGCTGGCCAAAGCCCATGGCGGCAACTTTGCACTGACGAGCAAACTTGGCGAAGGCACACGCGCGGCGATATCGCTGCCGGCGAAGCGGGCCATGGCCAATCCGTTCGAAAGATGGAACCGGTCAGCCTGACACGGGCGTAGCCGCCGCTGCCGGACCGCAACCGGATGTAGCGCACACGCGATGGGTGTTGAGGCTCAGATTCATACAACCTTTGCGTGTATAGCTATGATACACGGAGCGAATGTGTTGTTAACCCTTTCTCGGCATCCTGTAAGACAGGACAAATAGCGCAGTCCCATGCGTAATTGAGATGGTTAGGAGTTACTGCGCGTGACTTCCCATGTGGAAATATCCCGTCACCATGCCGCGCGGGCGCAACTCAACTATTTTATTGAGAACATCTCGTCGACGCGCTTCATGGTTCCTTTGGTGGTTGGGGGCGTCGCCGCCATTTTCGTCCTGTGGTCGGGCCTGGTGGGTCCGACGATCTGGGCTATTGCGACCGTTTCTGGCTATTTCCTGTTTTATTATGTCTGCACCCGAATGCAGCCAGACGATACGCGCCCGCAGGCCTTCACCCGCTGGGCCCGCTCGGTCGTGTGGTTGAACGCACTTTCGGAAGCAATCTGGGTATCCATGTTGCTATGGTTTTGGGTGCCTGGCGACATCCTTAACAACGCCGTCATCCTAGGCGTTATTTCAGCAAGCCTACCAACGGCGATTGGTAATTCAGCGATTTATTTACCGCTGCTCTATGGCGCTGTTTTTGTCCCCACCATCGGGCTTGTCGCGCGCTGCGTAACCACCAACGACCCGGTTCTGATTGCCGTCAGCGTCATCGTTGCGGTCTATGCCTTGTTCTTGCTGGCCATGGGCAAAAGCATAAACCGTACGACGACAGCCATGCTGGTGCTGCGCGACGAAAAAGACGCGCTGATAGAAAGGCTTGAGGCAGAAAAATCCGTAGCCGAGCGGGAGCGGGCCAAATCCGAACGCGCCAACCAAACGAAATCGGTGTTTCTGGCCAGCGTCAGCCACGAGCTGCGCACCCCGCTCAATGCCATCATCGGTTTTTCAGATATGATGCGTGATGAGGTCTTTGGCCCGCTCGGAGACGAGAAATATAGGCAATACTCCAGCGATATTCACGGCAGCGGCCACTATCTGTTATCGCTCATCAACGACATTCTGGATTTGGCGCGCATTGAGGCCGGCCGCGTTGAACTCGAAGAGGCGCCTTTAGCGCTAAACGAGGTGGCGCTGGACGCGGCGCGCATGATCGACGTTGCAGCCACATCCCGCGACATCCAGATAACCGATGACCTAGCGAACACCCTGCCACGCGTCCGAGCGGATGAACGTGCCATACGCCAGCTTTGGCTCAATCTGGCCTCTAACGCCATCAAGTTTACCGATGCCGGCGGCCGGATCACCCTGTTTACGGGCGTCGAGCCGGATGGGTCCATCGCTTTTGGCGTGGAGGATAATGGCTGCGGCATGGACGAAGATGAGTGTTCCAAGGTCATGGAAATCTTTGCGCAAGGATACGCTAGATCGCGCACGTCTGACCAAGGCACGGGCCTTGGCCTGGCCATCGTCGATGGTCTCGTGCGCGCGCATGGTGGCGATTTCGCGCTCTCAAGCGCTGTCGGGGTCGGCACGCGGGCAACCGTCCGTTTGCCGGCCGACCGCGTCATCGCCAATTACGCACCGGACATCCGGCAAACCGCCTGACATGCAGGCAGCGCTGAGGCGGCGGTCGCCCGCGTCATGCGGTCAAACCAGCCGCATCAGGCGGCGTCGGCGTAGCGGCGCAAATGATGGTCCACATTGCCAAGCTGCGTGTCGATCATCGTTAGCCGCTTGAAGTAGTGGCCCACGCGTAGCTCCTCGGTCATGCCCATGCCGCCGTGCAGCTGCACCGCCTGTTGGCCGATAAACCGGCCGGCCTTGCCGATTTGCACCTTCGCGGCGGAGGCTGCCTTGGTGCGGTCAGCTTCGCTTTCGCCAAGCTTCAAATTCACCATGTAATTGATGGACACGGATTGTTCGTGGCTCATGAACATATCCACCATGCGGTGCTGCAACACCTGAAATTTGCCGATCGGCACGCCAAATTGCTTGCGCGTCTTGCAATATTCGACGGTGTCATCGACCAACATCTTCATGCAGCCGCACGCCTCCGCCGCAAGCGCGCCGATGCTCTCATCGCTGATCTGTTCGATGAGCGCTAGACCGTTATCCACCTCACCGACGACCGCATCCGCGGCGACTTTGACATTCTCAAACGCAATCTCCGATGCCCGAAATCCGTCCACCGTCGGGTAGTCGCGCGCCGAAACGCCGTCTGCCGCCTTGTCGACGATAAACACTGTCACGCCCTGCGCGTCGCGCTGGCCGCCGGAGGTGCGGGCCGTCACAATCAGCTTGTCGGCCCACGGGCCGCCGAGCACGACGGCCTTGCTGCCATTGATTACATACCCATCGCCGTCCTTTTTAGCGGTGGTTACGAGATCTGCCAGATTATACCGGCCCTGCGGCTCCGCGTAGGCAAACGCCCACACGGTCTCACCGCTAACAATGCTGGGCACGTGCTCTTCGATTTGTGCCGCGGTGCCCCGGCGCAAGAAGCCGCCGGCCTGCACGACCGTCGGCAGGAACGGTTCAACCACAAGGCCCTTGCCGAATTCCTCCATCACCACCATCACGTCGATGGGACCGCCGCCGAGGCCGCCTTGCTCCTCGGAAAAGGGCGCTGCCAGCAACCCAAGCTCGGCCATTTGCTGCCAATTATCGCGGCTCCACCCCTCGTCGCTCGCAACGATCTTACGGCGGGTATCGAAGTCGTATTTGTCCTGGACAAACCGCTCCACCGAATTGCGTAGCAGGGTCTGTTCTTCGGAGAAGGAAAAATCCATCGTTCAGGCGTCCTTCCTGTGATCAGGGTGTTGTGGGTCGGCCGCTTGGCCGCGGCGACAGGCTTAGAGGTGAGAGTTTCATGGCCGTGCGCGCCGCGCAAGCAGCGCGCCTTGTGGTCATTGCCGATACACGGCGCCAGCGTCTTGGCGGGTAGTGATTAGAGCCCCAGCACCGCTTTCGCAATGATGTTGCGCTGAATTTCATTCGAGCCGCCGTAGATCGAGGTTTTGCGCATGTTGAAATAGGCCTGGCTTGCGCCCATCGCATAGTCGGGCCCGGGCAATTCGTTCGAGCCCTCGCCGTTGGGCGCGGCAAACGGATAGGCGTAATTGCCTACCGCTTCCATGGTCAATTCGGTAATGCGCTGCTGGATTTCGGTACCTTTGATCTTGAGGATAGAACTTTCCGGCCCCGGCCCTTGGCCCTTGCTTTCCTGCGCCAGCGTGCGCAATTCGGTATATTCCAGCGACGTCAGATCGATCTCAAGTTCAGCGATCTTGCGCTTGAAACCGTCCGTCTTGATCAACGGCTCGCCATCGATCAGTTCGGCACCGGAAATCGTCTTCAGCCGCTCAATGGCCTTTTTGGAGCGGGCAACGCCGGCGATGCCGGAGCGTTCGTTCCCCAGCAAAAATTTGGCGTAGGTCCAGCCTTTGTTTTCCTCGCCAATCAAATTTTCCACCGGAACCCGCACGTCTTCCAAAAACACCTCGTTGACCTCATGGCCGCCATCGATGGTGATGATCGGCCGCACGGTGATACCCGGCGTTTTCATGTCTATGAGCAGGAAGGAAATGCCTTCCTGCGCCTTTACATCGGTGTCCGTCCGCACCAGGCAGAACATCCAATCGGCGTGCTGGGCAAGCGTCGTCCAGGTCTTACCGCCATTGACCACGTAGGCATCGCCGTCGCGCACCGCGCGGGTGCGCAGGCTGGCCAAATCCGAGCCCGCGCCCGGCTCTGAGTAGCCCTGGCACCACCAATCCTCACCGGACAGGATGCGCGGCAAGAACTTTTCCTTTTGCGCGTCATTGCCATAGGTGAAGATCACCGGCCCGACCATCGCCAGGCCAAACGGCAACAGCGGCGATGTTTCCGCGCGGGCATTCTCCTCGCCCCAGATATAGCGCTGCGTCACGTTCCATTGCGTGCCGCCATATTCCTTCGGCCAATGGGGGGCGACCCACCCTTTCTTGTGGAGAATTTTATGCCAGGCAAGGATATCGTCTTTGCTCATTTCCTGACGCGATTTTTTCTCGCGCAGGTCGGCGGGGTAATGCGTGGCGATGAACTCGCGCACCTCGTCGCGGAACGCCACATCTTCAGCGCTAAACTCAATATCCATCTTTATCCCTCCACGGCGCTTGAACTCGCCGGTGCGCCGATGGACATGCGGGCCATAGACCCGCACCCGGTCCAGCAAGCGGAATTCGGTTGTCACGTTGCGCGGATATTAGCCCGCCTCAGCGGGGTTTCAAGACAATAGGCCCGCCCGCCTTACGCGCTGGAGCCAGGCGGCAGAGCAACGCACCACGGGTGGCGTAGGCGCCGATGCAACGCTAGGGTGGCCGTGACGCAACGTTTTCAGGCGCTTGGGCGTATCCCCCGCGCCGGATATATCCGCAGCTTTAACGGCAATAGCGGCTGATAATGACCTCATGACCGCACATCACCATAGCCCTGAGGATGACTGGACCTGGCGAGCCTGGGCCAAAGATCTGCACGCCGCATTGGCCACGCAAACGCGTCTGCCGGTCGCGCAGCTTGCAGCGGGCGCCGCGCTGAGCCCACGCGCGCGGCGCGCTTACCCGATCATCGGTGCGTTTACCGGCCTGGCAGCGGGCGGAGTTTTTTTCGCCGGCCACGATGTTGGCCTGCCGGTGGCGGTCAATGCGGTGTTAGCGGTGGCGGCGTTGATCTTGATCGGCGGCCATATGGACGATCACGGCAACCGCGCCGCGGCGCCGTTCATGGTCGCAACCCTGCTCAAAATTGCCTCGCTATACGTCATCGGCAATACCGCAACACCGGGTGGAGGCCCCCATATGGTGGTTCTTACCTTGGTGAGTGCAGGCGCCTTATCAAATGCAGCTGCCATTTTGCTGGCGCCGGCGGAGGAGCCTGACGACAGTGATGACCCGGAGGATGACCCGAAAGTCGTTATTCTGCCACCGGACGGCACGCACATACCCGGCGACGACACCGCGGAAGGCAATGGCCGGGATTTGGGGGTCGCCGCCACAGCCACGGCCATTGCCCTTGCCATCGCCGCTTTAGCTCTTGGGCTGATTGCCGGCAGCGTTGCCGCCGCCGGTGCGGCGGTCGGCGTATGGCTCGCGCCTAGGCTGCTGGCACGTGAAATCGAGGCGGAAACCTTGCCCTTGCCCCTTGCCTTGCAGCAATCCGGGGAGGTCTGGGCGCTGCTATCGCTGGCGATCGCTATGCAAATCTAAAATGCTATGCGGCCCCTAGACCACCGTCGCGTCTCTAGGACGCCGCGCCGCGGCGCACCTGCGCTGCGACGGCTGCGAGCGGATCGGCGGTCAGCTTGCGGCCTTGCGTCAAAGCGCCGAGCCAATCCAGCCCCTGCCGCAGCCGCACGACCTCGCCAATGCAAATAATCGCCGGTGCCGCCAGCCCCGCCGCCGCCACCTCTGCCGCCGCCTGCCCCAATGTCGTTTCCAGCACCCGCTGGGTGGGCAAGGTGGCGTTGCTCACTACGGCAACCGGTTCATCGGCACCGCGCCCTGCCTCCATGAAGCGGTGTGCGATCGTTTCCAGGTGCTGCATGGCCATGTACAGCACGATAACCGGCGACCCTTTGCCGATGGCGTGCCAGTCGAGCCCTTCCGGCACGTCGCCGGCCGCACCATGGCCGGTTACAAAGGTCACGGCCTGATTGGTGTCGCGGTGGGTCACGGGGATGCCTGCATAGGCCAGCCCGCCGGTTCCAGCGGTGATGCCGGGAATGGCGCGGAAGGGAATTTTCGCCGCCACCAGCGCCAAGGCTTCCTCGCCGCCACGGCCAAACACAAACGGATCGCCGCCCTTAAGGCGCAAAACCCGTTTGCCGGCGCGCGCAAGCTCTATCAACCGGTTGGAGATGTCGCGCTGTTTGGGGCTGGGTTTGCCCCCCCGCTTGCCGGCAAACACCCGTTGAGCGGTGGGTTTAGCCAAGGCTAAAATGCGTTCATCCACCAGCGCGTCGTACACCACCGCATCCGCCCGCGCGAGACCGTAAACGGCGTGCAGGGTCAAGAGGCCAGGGTCGCCCGGGCCGGCGCCCGCCAGCCACACCCAACCGCCTTCAAACGCGGGCAGGCCTAAGCGCTGATGCATTTGCTGCATCAAAACGCCCGCCGCCGGACGGAGCTCGGTGGGCTTGTCTGTCACAACAAGGGACTTTTATAAACTGTGTTAGCCATGGCACCATCTTTACCACATACCGTGTGACATAGTGGCAGCCGCGGCATATCCCAAGTGGAAATCCGGCCAGCGCACCGCATCCGGGAGGGTGAGACATGCACCATAACAGTTGGACATGGGTCGGGTTAGCCGGGCTCGTGGTCGCTGCGGTCATTCTAGTACTCACCTTTCGTACCGCCGCTAGTCTGCCAAACGCATATGATCAACCCCGGCTGGTTTATCTGGTGCTGCTATTGGTCGTAGTCGGGTCATCGGTCATCGTCGGCTGGCGCGGACACGCCGCCTTAGCCCTCAAGCAAGCGATGATCTGGTTCGCCATCGGCCTTTTGCTGGTGGCGGGGTATTCATTCCGCACTGAATTTCAAACGCTCACCACCCGCGTGGCCGGCGAATTGGTGCCCGCATCGCCGGTTGAGGTGGCGCGTGGCGAAATATCCCTCAGGGCACGCAACAATGGGCATTTCTATGCCGACGCCATGGTCAATGGCACCCACGTGCAATTCGTTGTGGACACCGGCGCCAGCGATGTATCGCTGACTAATTCGGATGCCCGCCGGCTGGGTATTGATTTTTCCAAGCTCACATTCAACCGAACCTACCTGACCGCGAACGGGCCGGTTCAAGGCGCAGGTGTGGTTCTGGATAAAATCCGTATCGGGTCGATCACGGTGCGCAACGTGGAGGCATCGGTGAAACGCGGTGACGGCCTGTCGCAGTCTTTGCTGGGCATATCTTTCTTAAGCCGCTTGAGCAGCGTCAAGATGGATGGCGGGCGCCTGGTCATGCGCCAATAGCAAACCGAAAGCCAGCTTTCTTGCTGGGAGATGAAACCCGCGTCAGGGCGTGCTAGGGACGGTGCACGTGCCGTCACCCGCTCCCCACCGAGGTCTTGGTCTTCATGTTGCCCATCCCCCGCGCCGATCTTGAACCCAACACGCTGGCATACGAAAACATCCCGCTCGTAGCGCCACAGGGCTTTCGCGAATACGACGCTCGCTGGCTGTTCGAACGCGAGATCAACCTGTTGGGCGTGCAGGCGTTGGGGCTGGGACTGGGAACCCTCATCCATGAACGCGGTGTCGAACCGCGCATCGCCGTTGGCCATGATTTTCGGTCTTATTCCACCAGCATCAAGCAGGCGCTGATCACCGGCCTGATGGGCGCCGGCGTGCACGTGCACGATATCGGCTTAGCGCTATCTCCAGTGGCTTATTTCTCGCAATACGCGCTTGATTGCCCCTGCGTTGCCATGGTCACCGCGAGCCACAATGAAAATGGCTGGACCGGCGTAAAGATGGGCGCCAACCGCCCGCTCACCTTCGGCCCCGACGAAATGACCCGCCTCAAGGAGATTGTGCTTAACGGCAAAGGCCTATTACGGCCCGGCGGCGGCTATGCCTATGAGGCGGATATGCGCACCCGCTACATCGCCGACCTTACCGACCGGCCGAAACTCAAGCGCCCACTGAAGGTGGTCGCCGCGTGCGGCAACGGCACCGCCGGCGCCTTCGTGCCGGAGGTGTTGCGCGCAACGGGTGCGGAAATCATCGCTCTTGATTGCGACTTGGATTTTACGTTTCCCCGCTACAATCCAAACCCGGAAGATATGGAAATGTTGCACGCGCTGCGCGATGCAGTGCTGGAACACAAGGCCGATCTTGGCTTGGCCTTTGACGGCGACGGTGACCGTTGCGGCGTCGTCGACAATACGGGCGAGGAAATATTCGCCGATAAGGTCGGCGTCATGCTGGCGCGCGACTTGGCAGCGCAATATCCCCGCGCCAAATTCGTAGTGGATGTTAAATCAACCGGCCTGTTTGCGACGGACCCGGTTTTGCAAAAGCTCGGCGCCACCACCGATTATTGGAAGACCGGCCATTCCTATATCAAGCGCCGCAGCCATGAGCTTGGCGCGCTCGTGGGGTTTGAGAAATCCGGCCACTATTTCTTCAATGCCCCCATTGGGCGTGGCTATGACGATGGCTGCGTGGCCGCCTTGGCCATTCTCGACATGCTGGACCGGGCACCGGACAAGACCATGGCGCAGCTCAAAGATGATTTGCCCAAGACGTGGGGCTCGCCGACCATGTCGCCGCATTGCCCGGACGATAAAAAATACGCCGTCGTCGACCGGGTGGTGGCCCACTACACCGCCCTGCGCGATGCCGGCGGCACCCTCATGGGGCAACAGATCCGCGACCTGGTGACGGTCAACGGCGTGCGGCTCACCTTGGAGGACGGCACGTGGGGCCTGGTGCGCGCGTCCTCCAACAAGCCGGGCCTTGTAGTGGTGGTTGAAAGCCCAGTATCGGACGACAATATGCGCGCGATGTTTGCGGAGATCGACGGCTTGCTATCGCAATACCCGGAAGTCGGCGCCTACGACCAAAGGCTTTGACATATGACAGGCATCCCCGCCGGCTGGTCGCCGATCCATACCTTCGACTACGACACGTTTGAGAAATTCGCCGGCCCGATCTACAAGCCGCCGCACCAAGACGATACCGAGCGGGTCTATGGGTTCATGGTGGAAAAACGCCATTGCAACCCTTACGGCGTGCTGCATGGGGGGATGTTATCGACGCTGGCCGACACGCTTTTGGGGGCGGTCGTCTATCATGCAACGGGCGGTGTCCGCATCGCGACCATTTATCTGAATACGGAATTTATCGCCAGCGCGCGGGCGGGCGATTGGGTGACGGGCCGCGCGGCGGTGCGCAAGAAAGGCCGCCGCGTTGTTTTTACGCAAGGCAATTTCTTCGCCGGCGATACGCTCATCGCTTCAGCCTCCGGCGCGTGGGCCATCCTTGATGCTTAAGCAGCAAAGACCCCGTACAGCATTCTAAGCGCCACGAGCGCAAGAAAGGCCGCAAACCCGCGCTTTAGCGTTTGCCGCGGCAACCGGTGGGCCAGCCGCGCGCCGATCGGCGCCATAATCATCGTCGCCGGAACGATGCAGGCAAACGCGACCAAATTCACATAGCCGATGGATAAAGGCGGCCGGGCCAGTTCACTCCACCCACTCGCAATAAAGCCAAGCGCGCCCGGCACGGCGATGATAAGGCCAAGGCCGGCGCTGGTTGCAACGGCTTGGTGCATGCTGCGCCCATACAGCGTCATCACCGTATTGCCAAACGTCCCACCGCCAATACCCATGAGGGTGGAAAAAAACCCGATAACGGCGCCGATGATATCGCGGCCGGGCCGCGGCGGCATGTCGTCTGCAAGCTTCCAGCTCGATTTGGCGAACCCCATATTGGCCGCCACCAATAAAGCAAGACCACCGAAGATGACGGTTAACGCGGTGCCGTCGATCATATCCGCCACCGCGGTGCCGGCGGCGACACCGGCAATCACCGGCAAAATCCACCCGGTGAGCAGTTCCTTATCCACCTCGCCCGATGTCAAATGCGCGCGCAAAGAGCGGATGGAGGTTACGACGATGGTGGCAAGCGACGTGCCCACCGCCATGTGCATTTTGACGGCGTCGGAAATGCCAAAGGCCGTGAACGTATAAAACAGCACCGGCACGATAACGATGCCGCCGCCGACACCAAAAAGCCCGGCCACCAGCCCGGCAAGCACACCGGCACCGGCGAGGGCGATGACGAACAAAGCGAAGGTGGACGGGTCGACGGCGGTAAGATCCATGATGCAGCCGTGTCTACACCGGGACCACCCCATATGCATCGTTTTTTCGCGTTTCGGACCGGCTAGTCGCCGGCGCACGATCGGCGCGCATACGCGGGACCTGCGCCATGGCTTCGGTGATGACCTCAAGCCCCGCATCATCGCGATACATGTGTTGCGACACATGCCGCCTGAAGGCGCGCGCACCCGGCACGCCATGAAACAGGCCCAAGATCGGGCGCGCCATCACCGCCAGGCGGGTGCCGGCGGTCAGCTCACGCTCCACATGCGGCAAAAACGCCTCCAGCGCCGTGTGGCGGTCGGGTGGCGTTGCGGCATCGGCAAAAATCTGCGCGTCTACCTGGGCAAGAATATAAGGCTCGTTATAGGCCGCGCGCCCCATCATCACCCCGTCGACATGGTCTAGATGCATCTTGGCCGCGTTGAGCGTGCGCACGCCGCCATTAATGCTGATCGACCACCCGGGGTTTTGCCGTTTGAGGGCATAGACCAGCGGATAATCAAGCGGCGGTATATCGCGGTTTTCCTTCGGTGATAGGCCCTTAAGCCAGGCCATGCGGGCGTGCACGATCAAACGGTCGGCGCCCGCCTCGCGCAGACGCGCGGCAAAGCGCGGCAGCACCTGCGCTGGTACCTGATCATCAACGCCGATGCGGCACTTCACCGTCACCGGCACCTGGACGCGCGCTTTCATGGCGGCAACGCAGCGCGCCACGAGGTCCGGTTCGCGCATCAGGCAGGCACCGAACCGGCCCGATTGAACCCGGTCCGACGGGCAGCCGACGTTGAGATTGATTTCATCATAGCCACAATCCGCACCGATTTGTGCCGCAAGCGCCAATTGCGCCGGATCAGCCCCGCCCACTTGCAAGGCCAGCGGATGTTCCACATGCGAAAACCCAAGCAGGCGCTGCCGGTCGCCGTGAATGACCGCCGCCGCCGTAACCATCTCCGTATAGAGCCGCGCACGGCGCGTCAGACAGCGGTGGAAGACACGGCAATGCCGATCTGTCCACGCCATCATCGGCGCAACCGAGAAACGATGAGAACTATCGCAGGTCATCTTTCTTCCATAGCGGCTTGCAGCCCCCGCATGCCAGCACTTTCGTTAGCCGCCCTTAGCCACCGCCGCGCGCGCTGTCTACGGCACAGAAAATCCTTAGCTTGCGTGGCCACTTCGCCTATTGTTGTGGGGCCTGCGCAACCCATCTTGGATACCCACGTGACCGAAGCTCTTGCCCCGGCAACCGATATAGCGGGTTTTGCGGTGCTCACCATATCTGACACGCGCGATGCCCAAACGGATACATCGGGCGCCTATTTGGCCCGCGCAATTGCAGAGGCCGGGCATCGGGTGATGGACACGGCTATCGTCAAAGACGAGCGCGCGGCTATTGCGGCCAAATTGCGCCAATGGATCGACGATCCGGCCATCAACGCGGTGATTTCCACCGGCGGAACCGGGCTCACCGGCCGCGACATTACGCCGGAAGTGTTTCATTCCTTCTACGACAAGGAAATTGAGGGCTTTTCGGTTGTGTTTCACATGGTCAGTTTTGAAAGCGTGGGGGTATCAACGCTGCAATCGCGCGCGACCGGCGGCATCGCCGGGGAAACTTTTTTGTTTGCCCTGCCCGGCTCAAAGGGGGCGGTGCGCGATGGCTGGGAGAAAGTCCTGAAAGCGGAGTTCGACGCCACCCACAAACCGTGCAACCTGATCGAGATGATCCCCAGACTTGGCGAGACGTAGCATTCCCCCCGCCCCTTCCCCCGCAAAGATGATGAGTCCCCCACACAGATGATAAGTGTTGAAGACGCGCGCGCGCGTATCGCCGCGGCGATGGCGGCGCTTGAGGCTGAAACCGTGGCAGCGGCGCGCGCCTTTGGCCGCACGCTGGCACACGACGTGACCGCTAGCCGCGACCAGCCGCCTGCCGCGGTTTCGGCGATGGACGGCTATGCGGTGCGCGCGGCCGATTTACCAAGCACGGCGTTAGAGCCCGTGGGCGAATCGCGCGCCGGTGCCGCCTATGATGGCGTCGTCACCGCCGGCACGGCTGTGCGCATATCGACCGGCGCGCCCGTACCCGCAGGCGCCGACCAAGTGGTGGTGCAGGAAAACGCCCGCCTAGACGGAACGCAGCTGCGCACCGAAGAGCACCCCCACCCCGGCCGCCATATCCGCCGCGCGGGATCAGATTACCGCGCCGGAGACACCTTGCTCAAGGCAGGCACCGTGCTGACACCGGCCAAGGTATCCTTGGCGGCAGCGGCAGGGCTGGGCAATATTCCGGTGATACGCCGCCCGCGCATTGCCATTCTCGCCAATGGGGATGAGTTGGTGCCTGCAGGGCAACCGCCGGGTGCGAATGAAATTGCGAACTCCGGCACACCGGGGCTGTCGGCGCTGGTCTTTTCGGTCGGCGGCCAGCCGCTATCGCTTGGTATCGCCCGCGACGACCCGGACGATGTGCGCGAAGCCCTCGCCGGGGCGGACGGCGCCGACCTGCTGGTAACCATCGGCGGCGCCTCCGTCGGCGCCCACGACCATCTTAGGCGCGTTTTTACTGAAGAAGGCGGCACGCTCGCTTTTGAGCAGGTGCGGGTTAAGCCCGGCAAGCCGACATGGTTTGGCCTGCTCAACCGCTTGCCGGTGCTAGGCCTGCCCGGCAACCCGGTATCGGCGATGGTAACGGCGCGGCTGTTTTTGGTGCCGGCGCTGCGCACCATGCTAGGCCAGCCGCACGCCCTAGCGCTGGGGTTTGAGACGGCGCTGCTGGGCGCGGGGCTTGAGGCCAACGGCGGACGGGAAACCTTTTTGCGCGGGGTGCGCGATGGCGTGACGGGGCCGGTGCGCGCACTTGGCAAACAAGAATCGGCGCACCTAGCCGCCTTGGCCGAAGCAACGGTGCTGATCCGCCGCTTGCCCGATGCCCCCGCCTGTGACGCGGGCGAACACGTCGACATAGTGCCGCTTTGACCCACAAAAACGGGCCCATGGATAGTACGTCCATGGGCCCGTTTATTTGCACACGGATCGCTACTTGCCTTTGGGCAACTCGTTGAACGGCACGGTCTTGTCAACGCGCACGTCTTGCGGCATGCCAAGCACGCGTTCGGCAACGATGTTACGCAAAATCTCATCGGTGCCGCCGGCGATGCGGTAGCCGGCCGCTCCCAGCCATTGGGCCTGAAAACCGCCATTGAGCGGGGCCACGTCACGGTCGGTGATGACGCCGCCCATGTCTTCTAAGTCCATGGCGAAGGCGGCAAGGTCTTGCATCTTGCGCGCCGACACGATCTTGCCGATAGAGGCCTCAGGCCCCGGCGCCGTGCCCTTTGAGAGCGCGGTTATGGTGCGGAAGCGGTTGAGCTTAAGGCCCTGGCTTTCCACGTACCAATCGGCAATCTTTTCGCGTACCGCCGATTGCGCAACGGCGGGGCCGGCTTCCATCTCCGTCGACCGGGCGAGCGCGAGCAGTTCGCCAAAATCGCCGGCGCCAGCGCCGCCACCAACCGCTAAGCGCTCATTCATCAGCGTCGTGATCGAGACCTTCCAGCCTTCGCCCACCTCGCCCAAGCGTTGGCTGTCTTTCACCCGCACATCGGTGAAAAACACCTCGTTGAAATTGGCTTCGCCGGAAATCTGCTTGATCGGGCGCACCTCAACGCCCGGTGCCTTCATGTCGACCCAGAACATGGTAAGCCCTTTGTGCTTGGGCACCGTGGGGTCGGTCCGGGTCACGATGATGCCGAAATCAGAAAAATGCGCCCCCGACGTCCACACTTTTTGGCCGTTGATGACCCATTCATCGCCATCCTTTTCCGCTTTGGTGCGGATGCCGGCCACGTCTGAACCCGCCGCGGGTTCGGAGAACAATTGGCACCAAATTTCCTCACCGCGCAGCGCCGGCCCGACGAACCGCTTGCACGTCTCTTCGTCGGCATAGGCCATGACCGTCGGCACGCACATGCCAAGGCCGATTTCAAAAACACCGCCCGGCACGGCGAACTTGGATTCTTCCTGGCTGTAAATCACCGACTGGATCGGCGTGCCGCCGCGGCCGCCCCATTCCTTCGGCCAGGTGATTTGCGCGTAGCCGGCGCCTGCCTTCTTCGCTTGCCAATCCTTAGCGCGGCGCACAAGTTCATCGTCCGACAGCGCTGTCCGGCTGCGGGCATTGTCGCCGGACGTGGATTTGAGCCGCGCATTGGCGCTCAACCAGTCGTAGCATTCCTTGCGGAACTGGGCTTCTTGCGGGGTATCGTCAAAATCCATTTTGTGGACCTCCTGTATCTCGGGGTTCCAGGTGGTGTGCTTGCGATCTTAGGCGGCGTTGCGCTGCTCAAGCTGGCGCACGATGCGCTCCTTCCATTGGCCGATGGCGCCAAGGGTTAGGCCAAGCAGCTTTGACCGCCGATAATAGAATTGGGTGTTGGCTTCCCAAGTATATCCGATGCCGCCATGGGTCTGGATATTTTCCTGCGCGGCAAAACGAAAGGCCTCCGTCGCCGCAACGCGTGCGCCGGCGGCCGCCAATGGCAGCTCCGGCGAATGGGTGGATAGTGCCCAGGCGCCGTAATAGCAGTGGCCGCGGGCCAGCTCGAGCTTCACATACATATCTGCGAGCTTATGTTTGATCGCCTGATAAGAGCCGATCTGGCGGCCGAAGGCGTAGCGCTCCAGCGAATAGTCGCGCGCCATTTCCATCGCCGCCTGCGTGCCGCCAAGCTGTTCAAACGCAACCAGCACGGCGGCGCAATTGAGAATGTCCTGCGTTGCACTCCAGCCTTCGCCCTGGGCGCCTAGAAGCTGCGCCGGGGCGCCGTCAAACCGGATCGTCGCGTGGCTGCGCGTCGGGTCAAGGGTCGCTATGGGCGCCCGCTCGACGCCGGCCCCCGTAAGATCCACCAGCGCCAACGACAGGTCGCTATCGCTGCTGCCTGATCCGGTTTTGGCGACAACGACGGCGAAGTCGGCAACGTCTCCATCGGCAACCGGTAATTTGGTGCCCGTCAACGCGCCGCCTGACAAGGTGGTTGAGATGGTGCGCGCGGTCGGCGCCTGCACGCCTTCGGCAAAGGCAAAACAGCCGATCGCCTCACCGGCAGCGATCTTCGGCAACCAGGCCTGCTTTTGCTCCTCGGTGCCAAACCGGCTGACCGCTTCCGCTGCCAGATACACAGACGACGACATGGGCACCGGCGCGCAGACGCGGCCCAACTCTTCTGCGATCACGCACAGTTCCAAGTAGCCAAGGCCAAGCCCGCCATAGGCTTCCGGTATGGTGGTGCCCAGAAAACCCATCTCGGCCAGCCCCTTCCACAACGCGGCATCGTAGGGGGCATCGCTTTCAAGGATCTTGCGCACATCCTCAGGCTTGCATTTATCGGCCAGAAACTTGGCCGCCTGATCTTTCAGTAGCTTTTGATCATCGGAGAAGTCAAAATTCATTTTGTGTTTCCTTGCCCCCTGCGGGATGGGCCCCTGTCTTGGTTTTCTGGATCAAAAAGTAGCGCACCGCAAGGCGCGGTAAAGGGCAATCTATGCCGCTTGAGCAGACACGGCCACTTAACGTAGCGTCAGCCTAAGCCAACAGACCGCGTAATAGGCAACGCAACTGCGCGCTAGCCTGACCAAACCCGACGCAAGGCCCATACCCTTGGACCCGCACCCCTTGGGCCCGCACCCCTTTTCTCTGCGCCGTACATGCCTAATAGTAGCTGCCCTTTTTGCTGTTCGTTGTGAGACCTGCGTTGACCCCCATGACCGAAGGCCTTTCGGCTGACATACCCCCCGCCGCCGCAAAATCCGTGCGGCTTGAAGACTACGCGCCACCGCCCTGGCTTGTGGAAACGGTTCGTCTCGATATCCAGCTCTTTCCCAACACAACCCGGGTCCGCGCGACGCTTGCCGTCACACCCAACCCGGCAGCACAAGCCACCGACAGCATCACCCTGGATGGCGAGCGGATGACCCTTGTCTCGGTGCACCTGGACGATGCGCAGGTAAACGCGGACGCCTATACGCAAACGGATACGTCCCTCACCCTCACGCACGTGGCACATGGCCCACATACGCTTGTCATCGAAACCCTCTGCGACCCGGATGCAAATACGTCGTTGACCGGGCTTTATCGCTCCAACGGCATCTACTGCACCCAATGCGAAGCGCAAGGCTTCCGGCGCATTACATATTTTCCCGACCGCCCCGACGTGCTGGCTGTCTACACCGTCCGCATTGAAGCGGACGCGCATACCTGCCCGGTGCTGCTGGCCAATGGCAACCCAGTGGCCACAGGGCCAACGGACGACGGCCGGCATTTTGCCCAATGGCACGACCCGCACCCGAAGCCGGCCTATCTTTTTGCCATGGTGGCAGGCGACCTGGCGCAGATATCCGACACCTTCACCACCATGTCAGGCCGCACCGTGGCCCTAGGCATCTATGTGGAGCCGGGCAAAGAAGACCGCACCTCTTACGCCATGGACGCGCTCAAACGGGCGATGACATGGGACGAGCAAGCCTTCGGCCGCGAATACGATCTGGACGTTTTCAACATCGTGGCAGTGTCCGATTTCAACATGGGGGCGATGGAGAACAAGGGCCTCAATGTCTTCAACGACAAATACATTCTGGTGCGGCCGGATACGGCGACCGACGCCGACTTCGCCAACGTCGAAGCCATCATCGCGCATGAATATTTCCACAATTGGAGCGGAAATCGCGTAACCTGCCGCGATTGGTTTCAGCTTTGCCTGAAAGAAGGCTTGACCGTCTTCCGCGATCAGGAATTTACCAGCGATATGCGGTCGCGCGCCGTTAAGCGTATTGCCGATGTCAAAATGCTGCGGGCGCACCAATTCCCGGAGGATGCCGGGCCCTTAGCGCATCCGGTGCGGCCGGCCAGCTATATCGAGATCAATAATTTTTACACCGCCACCGTCTACGAAAAAGGCGCGGAAGTTGTCCGTATGCTGAAGGCGCTTATTGGTGAAAAAGCGTTTCGCGCCGGCATGGACCGCTATTTTGCCGACAATGACGGCCGCGCGGCCACTGTTGAAGATTTTCTGGACGCAATGGCGCTCGCGTCCGGCCGCGACTTGAGCCAGTTCATGCGCTGGTATGATCAGGCGGGCACGCCCGAACTTGCGGTCTCCGGCCGCTATGTGCCGCTGGACGAAACCTATGAGCTCAGCATTGCGCAATCGACGGCGGCAACGCCAGGCCAATCGCGCAAGGCTCCGCTTCACATACCGCTCGCCGTCGGCCTAATGGATGCCGACGGCAACGACATCCCGTTGGTGCTGGCAGGGGATGGGGTGGTGCACGATAACACCGCGGTGTTGGAACTTACCGACCACCAGCATCGTTTTACCTTCACCAAAGTCTCCGCACCGCCGGTGGTATCCTTGCTACGCGGGTTCTCAGCACCGGTAACGCTTACGACCAACAGCCAGGACCGCGACTGGCTGCTGCGTATGGCGCATGACACAGACCCTTGCGCCCGCTGGGAGGCCGGGCAGACCTACGCGCGCGAATTGCTGGTCACCATCACCCGCGCTTTTGCGCATGGCAGCACGCCGCGCCGCGGCACGCGCTACGCGCAGGCCCTGCGCACGGTATTGCAGGATGACGCGCTGGAGCCGGCCTTTACGGCGATGATGCTGGATCTGCCCGGCGAAGCCGAACTGGCGCAACACATTGGTGCCGACGTGGACGCCGACGCCGTGCACGCAGCGCGCCGCCATTTGCAAGGCGCACTTGCCGATCAGCTTGGCGATATATTGCTCGACCGGTATGCGCAGCTACAATCCAACGCCGCGTATAGCCCTGACGCCGCGCAAGCCGGGCGCCGGGCGCTTAAGAATGCGTGCTTGCGGCTCTATGCGGCGCTTGGCAATGAGAACGCCGGCCGGCTTGCATTCCTACAATTCTCCGCCGCCCATAACATGACCGACATGGAAGCTGCACTAGCAACGCTGACCCATATGGACAGGCCCGAGCGGCAAATGGCGTTCGAGCAATTTTACGTGCGCGCGGCTGGCGACCCGTTATTGCTGGATAAATGGTTCTCGCTGCAGGCGGTTTCGGCCCGCCCCGATACGTTGGCGGTGGTTGAGCAGTTGACGACGCATACCGCGTTCTCGCTCACCCGGCCCAATACCGTGCGCGCGCTGATCGGCAGCTTTGCCGGTGCGAACCCGGTGCGGTTTCATGCCGGCGATGGATCCGGATACCGGTTTTTGACGCGTATCGTCGGCGACCTCGACCCGATCAACCCGCAAGTGGCGGCACGGCTGCTGGGCACGCTGAAAAGCTGGCGCCTCTACGACACCAAGCGGCGCGACGCAGCAGCGGCCGCCGTGACGGAACTGCTCAAGCGACCCGACCTGTCAGAAGACACCTACGAGATCGCCACCCGCATGATTGGCTAATCGCCAATAGCAAAATGTTACGGGGGTCTCAGCACGCACTCTCTTCTCTGTGCGCGAATCATGAGTCTTAAACGCAACACAATTGCTGTGCTTAATGAAAAGTTAACGGCACCCTCCGCGCCGTTCTGGACACGCAGAGTCCGGACGCGAATCATCATTAAGCGATTCGCTTCTTACGGATGCATCTTCAGGCCGGTTCTCATCGGTCCATGCGCCGGCAAGAGGCCCACACGATGCCATGCGTGGGAGGGGCAATGAGCGCCGCGCGATTATCAGGGCAGGTTTCAGCCGTCACCGGCCATGTGGCTGAGAGCACCGCCTATGTGCGGCGGTCTATCGCCGCGCTGATGGCCCGGTCGCCGGCGTCACCTGAAACCGATGGGCCGCACGCGCAGCAGCATTTTTCCGCGGAAGCCCGCGCGCGCGCCTGGGCACTGATTTTCTGTGCCGTTGTGATTCTGGCCTTTAATGGCATCGCCGCCTTACAGTTGCGCGCGGACTATCGCGCGGGCCTTACACAAGCGCAACACCACGCAACCACCCTTGCCCAAGCGCTTGCCGGGGATAGAAACCTGGCATCGCTGGACACATCAGCTTTCGCTGCACGGATGAATAACCTTGCCCTACAGCCGGGCATGTCCGTTCAACTAAGCGGCGTGCCAAGCGCAACCGCCGGCGAGGGAGGCAACACAATTAGCGCCAGCGCGGTTGTAAGCGGCAGCCAGCGCCAGGTTATCGTTTCAATCCCCGTGCGCGCCGCTTTGGCGAATTGGTATGCCACGTTACCTCTTCACCTGGCGCTCATGGCGGGGGCGTCTTTCTTCATATGCCTGCTCGGCGGCGGCATGGTCTGGCAAATCGAGCGCAAGACCGCGGCCGACCGTGCGCGTGTGGACAGCGAACAGCGCTTCGAACTCGCCTTTGCCGGGGCGCGCTGCGCCATTTGGGATTGGGACTTGGCGCGCGACTGCATCTATTGGTCAGCGCCGATGCTGGGATTGCTAGGCGAAAAGGCCCACGCGGTGCGCCTGAGGCCCAGTCAAGTCATGGAATTTGTGCACCCCGATGACCGGCACATTCTGCAGGAAGTCGAAGATAGCGTACGGCGCGGGACGCTGGGCTATGACACGACCTTCCGTTTGCGTCATGCATCAGGCGACTGGGTGTGGGTGCGAGCCAAAGGGCAAATATGGCACGGCAGCACAACAAAATCCGAACGGCTGGTAGGCATCGCCATCGACATCACCGAGCAAAAACGCGCCGAAGCGCGCGAGCGCACCGCCAATGCCCGTTTGCGCGATGCAGTAGAGAGCATTTCCGAAGCGTTTTCCTTATGGGATGCGCAAGGCCGCCTGGTGCTGGCAAATGATAAATTCCGCACCCTGCATGGGCTGCGCCGGGAAGGTATGCCGCCCGGTGTCACCGCCCGCGCGCTAGGTTTGCGCACCGCCGACGGCGATCTATTGCTGCCCGGGCGCATGGCTGATGCGCGCACCCCACAGCATCGCGAAGTACAACTGCCTAACGGCCGATGGCTGCAATTGAGCGAACGGCGCATGCGTGACCGCGGCATTGTATCCATCGGTACGGATATTACCGCGCTCAAGCAGCAAGAAGCAGAACTGATCCGCAAAGGCGACGTGCTGTCGCAGATGGTAAGTGATCTGGAAGCCTCGAAGGCCAAGCTGCAAGCGCAGGCAGGCCAACTTGCGCAATTGGCGGAAAAATACGCCGGTGCCAAAATACGGGCCGAAGCGGCCAACCGCTCCAAATCAGAATTCCTGGCCAATATGAGCCATGAATTGCGCACGCCGCTCAACGCCATTATCGGCTTTTCAGAGATCATGGAAAAACAGGTCTTCGGACAGCTCGGCGCTGCCAAATACGCAGAATACGCCCACGACATAAATACCAGCGGCCGCCATCTGATGGCGGTCATCGGCGACATCCTCGATATGTCAAAGATCGAAGCCGGCAGGTGGACGCTTACACCCACGCAGGTGGACGTGGCGGAGACGATCGCGCAAGCGGTGCGCCAGGTTTCAGGCCGGGCCGAAGCGGCGCGTATTAAGCTTGTGGTCGAGACGCCCAACGTGCCCCCGGTGGACGCGGACAAGGAAGCCTTTCAGCAGATATTGCTCAACTTGCTGACCAACGGGATCAAATTCACGCCGGCCGGCGGCACTGTGTACATAGATGCATCGCAATCCGGCGCGGACGGCTTTGTGCGGATGCGGGTGCGCGATACGGGTATCGGCATCGACCCTGCCAATATACCGAAATTGGGCCGGCCCTTCGAACAGATCGAAAAGCACCACACCCGGCGCTATGCAGGGTCAGGCCTCGGTTTGGCGCTATCGCGGTCATTGGTTGAAATGCACGGCGGCGACCTGACGATCGAAAGCGCACCCTCAGGCGGCACATCGGTCACGTTCACACTTCCCCAAGCGGCAGCGCATCCCACTCAGCCAGTTCACCCACCGGCAGCCCAGCCGGCGCAACGCCACTACCAATAAAGGCGCGCGCCGCGGCTGATACGCTTGCCACGCCCGTGGGTGCCATCCGAATGCGGACTATATGCGTTAGAGCGGATTCC
>Ga0272441_10005136_pt1 | contig 23062 bp, 22 predicted proteins | sample SSMProp6N_FD_193582 | JGI IMG/M metagenome (GOLD analysis project Ga0272441, IMG submission 193582) | Marine sediment archaeal communities from Little Sippewissett salt marsh, Falmouth, MA, United States - SSM-Prop-6N | ecosystem: Environmental > Aquatic > Marine > Wetlands > Sediment ...
CAAGAACATAGTAGCCCGCATTGAGCGCAGTCAGAACAATACATATCACCACATCATCGGCACCGAATGCTGCTGTGCTCAGGCCGGCAGTCAGCACTATTTTCACGCCTGCAGGCCATTGACGGACAATCAACCCGCCCTGTACGCACACGCGCAGCTGCGACTGTCAAATGGCTTCAACCGTGGGCGCTCCGATTCACACGGCGATACGGCTCGCATAAACATAATTAAGTTTTTTGATAGCACTTATAAACACCATAAACAAGCAAATAATAATAGAAAATAACAATAAACGATACATAATAACCATATACGACTGCACGATTTTCTGTAATGGTGGTGCTCCCTTGGTGTGTGAAGCCCCCATAACGATGAGTCGACGGTGGATGCCCGTGTGCCTGCCGGCTCACATTTTTGTTTACAACGCGGTGCATTCTTGCAAAAATGAAATAAGGCTGCAAAAGGATAGATACAGACAGTGCGCTTATCCTCTTTCCTTCACGATCATGAAAACGTGCTCATACCACGATGCATTCCTCAGTGCTCTTTTTATTCCTGCGACAGTCACAGAGACAAGAACCCTGTTATTACGGTATGCGTGGCGCTGGCCCTGAGCATCTATAAGGGGAGGTATCGGTCATGAAAATGATAAAATATGGGCTCCTGACACTGGTGATCGTGGCGGTGACCGGTATGATTGCAGCCTGGCTCTTCGTGCATTCCATCGCCACACGGGCGATCCCGGACTACGACGGCGTCGTCGCACTCAAAGGAATCACTAACGGGGTGACAGTCTACCGTGATTCCTATGCCATACCGCATGTGTTTGCAAAGAATGAACACGATCTCTATATGACAGTCGGGTATATCATGGCACAGGATCGGCTCTGGCAGATGGATCTCTTGCGGCGGGCGACAACGGGTCGTCTCGCCGAAATTTTTGGCGAAAAACTGGTTGAGACCGATCTCTTCCTGCGAGCACTCAGGATGCCCGAAAAATCGCAAATGATGCTGCGTCGGACAGACACGCGCACACGCGCAATGCTCGAGGCCTTCTGTGACGGGGTCAATCAGTATATCGAACGTCACACGACGCGCCTGCCGCCCGAGTTTGTCATCCTGAGGTATGTCCCGGAGCAATGGAAACCGGAACATTCTCTCAACCTGGGCAGCTTCATGGCCCTCGATCTGACAACGGCATGGAAGAGCGAAATCGTGCTCGACAAGCTGCGGCGGCAGCTGGGTGAAGAGATGATCCTGGACCTGCTTCCCGATATGTCCCGGCAGCACACCGTCGTGTACCCGGCAGACGACGGCACAGCGGACCTCTCCGATCCGTTGCCTGATCTGACGGACCACGCACAGGTATTGCGAGATCTCGGTCTTACTATCTTCACAGGCAGCAACAACTGGGCTGTGGCGGGTACGAAAAGCGTGACGGGCAAACCGATCTTGGCGAATGATATGCATCTCGGGCTCAACTGCCCGGGCATCTGGTACCAGATGCATCAGGTCGTCGAGGGAGACTTCAGCGTCACGGGGGTGGTGCTTCCCGGGCAGCCCTTCGTGATCGCGGGCCACAATGACCGCATTGCCTGGGGCTTCACCAATGTCATGGTCGACGACATGGATTTCTACCTTGAGCGGATTAACCCGGACAACCCATCCGAATACCGGTACGAAACCGGATGGCGTCGGTTCGAGACGCGCGAAGAAACGATCAGGGTCAGGGATAAGGACCCGGTGGTACATCAGCTCAGCTTCACTCATCGGGGACCGATAATTTCTAAGATTAAACAGATTACGGACCGCGCCATCTCCATGCGGTGGATCGGAAATGAATTAAGTAACGAAATGCGCACGGTTGCGTTGCTCCGTCGCGTGAAAAACTGGAAAGATTTTTGTAATGCATTCTCCACTTTCGGAGCGACGAGCCAGAATGTAATTTATGCGGACGTGGACGGAAATATCGGGATGTACTGTGCCGCCCTCGTGCCGATCCGCAGCAGTGAGCATGCCACCCGCATCGTGCCCGGATGGACCGGAGAATGTGACTGGCAGGGCATGGTTCCCCACACTGCACTGCCGCACCTCTACAATCCGGCCAGCGGCATCGTCGCGTCGGCCAACAACAGGAGCATAGATGATACATACCCGCACTATATCAGCCGCTGGTTTGCGCCCCCGCAACGGATCGAACGCATACGGGAGATGCTTGCGGAAAAGCAGACGCTGTCGCTGGATGATTTTAAGAAGATGCAGACCGATCACTACTCGAAATATGCCCATACCCTGAGCGACGAAATCGCCGCGCTTGTCACCCTATCCGTCCCGGCTCCATCGCTTGAACGACAGGCCCTCGATCTCCTGTCGGCCTGGGACGGCATGCTTTCACGGCCCAGCCCGTCAGCCGCAATCTTCGAGACATTTTACTGCATGTTTATCAGGAATGTCTTCGCCGACGAGATGGGTCAGGGACTGTTCAAGGAATACTTTTCGACGATCCTGCTTCACAGTCATGCCTTCGACAATGTCTGGCACGACAGGAACGCGGCCTGGTACGACAACATCGCGACCCCCGACACCCGGGAAACCTTCGATGACATCGTCCGGCAGAGCGTCCGCGATGCCGTTGCCTATCTTAAAGAGACCCTCGGCGACGATCCGATACAGTGGCAGTGGGGACGGCTGCATCGGCTCATGCTCAGACACCCTCTTGGTGAGGTAGCGGCCCTCGATGCCGTGTTTGACTTCAACCGGGGGCCCTTCGAAGTCGGCGGGAGCTGGCACACGGTGAGCAACTTTTCCTATGATGTCACCGCCCCGCCTGAGACCGATTTCGGCGTCTCGCAGCGCCATATTTATTCCCTGGCGAACTGGAACGACTCGCTTTCCGTCATCCCGACAGGGACCTCCGGCATCCCCGCCAGCACTCATTACTGCGACCAGACCCAACTCTACCTGACACACACATATCACCGCGACCTGGTGGATCGGAAACTCATCGAGAAAGACGCCGTATATACATTGTTCATCAAAGGTGAAAAATAATCGGTTGATATCACTGCGGACATGTGTGGCGTACCAGATTACCTGACTTTTTCCGGGGTGTCCGATAGATGCGCTCACACTTCGCAATGAAGGCGTTGCTCTCCCTGCTGTCCCGGTACCGCAAGGTACGCAAACGCTTATTTTAAAAGCCTGACTTTATCGCACGTGAAGTTGAGATCTTGCGCTGTGACTTCCTTCCAGTAAACACATTGTGTATCATCATTTTTCACCGCCACACATTGCATGCGTCAACTGTCGGATCAGACGCTGATGTGGGTAATCCATTCTGTCCTAATCCGTTACTGGACTGCCGTGTGTGCCGGTTTCGAACAACGGCACCGTTATCTCAGTATGCCGATGAAGACACCGCCTGCAATGGCGGCCCCGATGGCGCCGGCGACATTCGGTCCCATGGCATGCATGAGCAGGTAGTTTTTCTTGCTTTCCTTCTGCCCCATTGCCTGCACCACCCGGGCCGACATGGGAACGGCCGAGACACCCGCCGCACCGATCATGGGATTGATCTTTTCCTTGAGGAAGAGGTTCATGAACTTTGCAAGCAAGACGCCTGCCGCTGCGGCACTGGCGAATGACACGACCCCCAGAATAAGAATCAACAGTGTTGTCGGCTGCAGAAAGGTCTCCGCCGGCATGGACGCTCCAATTGCCAGTGTCAGTAGGATGGTAATGATATCGACGAAGGCGGTCTGCATGGTGTTGCTGAGCCGCTCCGTGACCCCGCATTCCTTCAATAGGTTACCCATCATGAAACAGCCCATCAGGGGTGCCGACGACGGCACAAACAGAATGACGAAGATGGTCGCCACAAGCGGGAAAATGATCTTTTCGATCTTCGCCACTTTGCGAAGCTTCGGTTTCATGTAAATCAGCCGCTCGTTCTTGGTCGTCAACAGCTTGATGATGGGCGGCAGGATGAGAGGCACCATCGCCATGTAGGAGTAACAGGCAACGGCCGTGGCGCCGATGATATGCGGTGCCAGAATCGACGTCACGTAAATTGTCGTCGGTCCCTCGGCACCGCCGATGATGCCGATGGAGGACGCTTCCGGCAGGGTAAAGCCACAGGCCAGTGAAAGAAAAAAGGCAAAATACACCCCGAACTGCGCGGCCGCTCCCAGCAAGAGGGTCTTCGGATTGGCAATCATAGGGCCGAAGTCCGTCAGGGCTCCGAGGCAGAGAAACATTAGCGGCGGCAGGATCTGCCACATGACTCCGTAGTGAAACACCCGGGAGAGAAGACCGATCGGCTGCGTGGGATACACCGCCTGATTGGTCTGTTGCATTGTGATGAGTCTGGCAATCACCTGCCCCTTTTTAACTGTTTCACCCTTGGTGACACGCAGTGTATCAACTCTGCCGAACACCGGTGTTCTGATTTCGCCCGAATCAAGTTTACACACCAAGGCCTCCGACTTAAACGATTCCCCTTCGTTCATGCCGATTTCCATCACAACACCCGCCGTGGGTGCCCGAAGCATAAGTTCGTAGTCCATCATGCCGCTCAGGGGCAGGTTCACAAGGATGATACCGAATCCGATGGGCACCAGCAAGAGGGGCTCCATCTTCTTCGCAATGGCAAGGTACACCAATACCAATCCGATGACAATCATCAGGGCATGCCCCCAGTAAAACTGTGCAAATCCACTTTCTAATAATCCAAACACAATTCTACCTCACTATGCTGCAGACACTTTCTATCAATGAGGAGCACGCCCGTGTGTAAACAACCTCTCGATCACTTCCTTTGAAAGCCAAATTACCACGGCAAGGAGGGTCAAGAGCATAAATACGAGTCCGAAACCGCCTGCTGCTATCTTCATCGCAAAGCTCCAATCTATCATCATGTCTTCCTTTATCTATTGCGCAACGGTTTGTTACTCCAATATCATTACTATTTCTTCCGAATCTACATGATCCAATAGTTTGACTTTGATCTCTTTCACGACACCGTCGGCCGGTGCGTACACGGGGTTTTCCATTTTCATCGCTTCAAGAATGAGGAGTTCATCGTCTTCCTGAACAGTGTCACCAGCGTTAACCAGAATCTCTACAATCTTGCCTTGCATGGGAGCAATGACTTCAAAACTCATGTTACTACCTCCTGATACTATTTTAGCTGCAGTGCACGCCACCCTCACGACAGGCGGACGTCACAAAAAATATTTTTGGTTTATTTTACTAGCGTTGTATTTCATTCACCATCCCGGTCGGCATCCTTCTCTTTGACAAGTCGGCACGCGAAGCTGTCACCTGCCGCCTTTCCGGCAATGCCGTCAATTACGTGTAGACTGAACGGTTTTTCCTGATCCGGATTAAAAATGGTATGTAGCGGGTAAGATCTGCCGGGATCGACCATATGTCCAATGCGGTCCCAGACACTTATTTCTCCCCGCCTGTGAATCTTTTCCACAGGCACGCCTGCATTCCCTCGGCATCAAGCTCTAGCACGATCATGGCAACCTTCTCGATTTTTTCCACCATGCGATCTCTTGCTGCAGTTCGAAGAGGCCTACCGAAATCATTCATCTCAACAAAGGGTATCATTGTATGATTCAAATGAGAATGCTAATGAATTCCGATAGTGATACACACAGTGGAACTACCGTCTGGCAGCAAGAAGCTTGAGACAGAACGCCGCAGGCAGGGCATAGATAAACGAACCAGCGTGAAAAGGCCGGAAACTTTCTTTGGGAACCGGTCCGATGACTGCATTGCTGACGTCAAAACTTCTCCATACCCTATTGAATCGCTCGGCGAATTAAACACCAAATGACTGCTTTGTCAAGATTTTTGTGCCAAGATGCAATATGGCCGTGCCCACCCCGAACAGGCTGCGTACAGCCGCTCACATTCTCTTTCATCGGTGCCCTAACCTATCGCATGGGAATACTGTGGCATTACATTTTTTCTCATTGACACAGGCACCCCATACTTCACCCCGCTAAAAGGCACTGTATGATCGAGGAATTGGGAGTCCTCTTATTGGACAGGGCTCTTTTTCTATGTAATCACGGACATGTATGAGTGAAGGTCACAAAGGAGACAAAAAACGATGCAGCACGGGTTTATTCTTCTTTCTCGCCGGCAATAAGTGCGGCGCCGGGGACACAATCCCGCACGGTGCGGCACGACAGCAATCGAGTCTCGACAATCAAAATTGACACTGTTGAAACAGTCAATTCTCATATGGCACTGTGACAAAATTCACATTCAAGACACGCCCTCGTAAGGACTCAGCTTGCTGATTGCGCTTCAACAGCTGTCTGTCTGCGGTTGTGAGTTGCACTCCCGGAACACTGCGGAATGATGATTCCATCATCTTAGCGAAAATTAACGTCGAACCGATCAAAGACTCGATTGTTAAGACACCCAAAATTGACGTTAATGTTACAAAGGGTGTCGTTACCCTGTCGGGCATTGTCGACACCCTTGCGCTCCACGCTATGAACGCCCCCGCCATGATCGCTTTATGACAAGAACATCGTTGGGCCAGACAGAAGGATGACAAATCATAGGCTGCAATTCATCCTGTTGGGCCTCACATTATGAAAAGTTCCACTGAATCGGATTATCATTCACCTTTTTCTTGACAATAGTATAATCCGTCCTCTCCTTTTACACAGACCTTATCGTCAAATGGCATATTTTTAGCCGGGAAAAATTGTAATACATTTTCCACATATGATTGATCCGGATCCAAGGGATTACCGGTAGTGTAAAGACCATGCTGCCACAGGACATTGCCCGTCGTTGCATCAACAAATATATAGAATGCCTCAACCCGATCGTTCGGACTCGCAACAAACGCACCAGGACTCAGCAATGACAGGGCTACTCCGGCAATGACGCTGCCGACTTTCCGCGCCGTCGAGTATTTGACTCCATAAACACGCTGCAGACAAATCGTGTCGGCCCCGGTCTCTCGATGCAAAACTTCAATATCACTTTTATGGGGGGCAAAACTTGACAGTGATTTTGAAAGTATCGCAGCTTCCATATCATTGATCACATTATGTAACGCCTTATTATAGTCTGAAGCATCCCTGAATTTTGGGTATATAAAGGTGGGCTTGACATCCTCAATTTGCTTATAGGCACTTTCGTCGTCCCGAGCTTCAATATCCTCGAGATACCACCAACTCTTGCAGTTATAGGCAATACCAACGGGTTCGGCGCACACGACTTCGTATCCCTTATCTTTCAGCACCTGCGTCGTTTTTGTCAGAATGTTTTCGTTGGCTTGCAAACAACTTGGCAAAATAATGTACGGCCCACCTTTTCCCAACCCCGGCCACTGTACTTTTCCTTCAGAAAAAATCGCTATTCTTGATACATGATTGTCAGTAAAGATTTGATCCGAGGCTCGGATTTTTACTTTGGACGTGCACCCTGAAACGAGGAACATCAGGACGATAACCGAAACGGCGGATATTATGAGTTTATTGTTTCTCATCAAAGCACCCCTTCTTATCAAAACAGACAAATTCAAAAATTTATGGGAAAAACACGACTCATAGCACACATGCCGAAGACAACGAATACCCGATTCCGGCCATATGGTATTCGAATCACTCATTCAGGAAAGACCGACCGGATACACCCACCCTTCGGGTCAACCTCGAAATTGCATTATAATAAGGCAGATGGTCAAATGTGTCACCATCGATGGATCGCCTAATATCCTATTTTTCATAGATAAAACCGTTGACAGGAAAAAAAGGGTTCGTTAAACCATGAATCCAATGAAATCCATCAAAAATATATGTATCATCCTCCAGCGTCACCCAGGAACCTTTGTATAAGTTCGGATTGGTGATGTCGGAAGGTGAACCAGGGGCTACCCCGCCCTTTAAAAAATATTTAAACTGATCAACGGAAACATCGCCTGTATAATCATACCATTCATGGTTTATACGGGATGATCGTTCTATATGTCCACGAAACTCGCCATCAAAGATAACACCCTCGACAACAAGCCGCTTACAGGGCTTGACCAGATCGGTTTTTACATACCACAGGCTAGGCGTTTTCCGTTTGCGCTGACGAATGTCTTCTTCCATTTCTTTGGACATCGTCTTAAATGTACTTAAAAGGCTTTGTCTCGTTTTCTCGAGCGCGTTCACCAGAAGTGGGTCACTCACGGTACCTAAAGAGGAAAATGCCACATTATCTTTAGCCCTTTTTTCGAATCGGCCATGTGGCCACTTTCTGAGATAATCCGCGAAAACCTCCGTGCTGGGACTTTTTTCGGCTTCGTAATACTGATTAACGTCACCAACAAATTGTGCATATTTCCCGTGAGGAAGAATGGCAAGGTATGCGTGTAAAGTCTTCATCGTATCATCATTCAATGTATCAATATTGAGTAAGCCTGCCTCCTCAATTAAGCCTTCATAGCGCCTGATCGCTTCCTCAACCCTGGTGCTTTTTGCATGAGATTTAATGAATTCTCCATAGGAATCAATAGTATGCGATTTTTCAGCTCTACAAAAAGCAAGAATGTCTTCAGAAGCCTGTTCCTGCTGCGGTTTAATCCAAGCGGTAACATCGTCATCAACGGTGAGACCGCAGAGGTAGCTGGAAGAATCACCGGGCTGCAGATAATCTTCGTAGATGATATCATTCGGATGGCCTTGACCGACAACCTTTCCGACAGCACCAGTCGTCTCAGAGATAGTTAACTTAAGATAACCCGCTTCTCTTTTCCACTCAAAATAACCGGCTGGTCCTAAACGTCCGATTTCTTTTTTCCCATCATAAATGACAAAAGGAATTGCGCCCCCCCACACATTATCTTCTCTCTCAATTCTAATTTTCACGGGATTTTTAATTTTTGCAATCTCTTCTTCACTTTGAGGAGTCATTTGCGTTGTTGCAAAAAACATTGATGGACAACCGGATAAGAACAAACTCACCGTTAATAAGAATAATAACCATATTCGCATGCAAATCTCCTTACAGGATGATAGGTAACCCCTTTTCACGGGGTGGTTCACTATGGGGAAACGGGCATACGCCCCCAAAACATTCATTTTTCAGGCTAACCACTTGATAAAAGAACTTCTCCCCCTCTCCGACTCGTCGCCCTTACCTTCATGAAGTATTCCATTTGAGCTGTACCGCAATGATTTATGCCATTTAGTTACTTGCTGATGGAGTGTTTGTCAATGTGAATCAAGGATTACCGCCAAGTGGTGTACGAAAAAGTTTGCAAATTGGTAATTTGCAGAAAGGCCATCGATGCTTCGCTAGTGCAAATGAGACGTTGGTCGCGTGTTAGTGAAAAATTTCACCGGCCGGGTATGACCTGCGTCATTGCCCTTCTTATCGGCCTTCTCTATACGGTGGATCATATGTCGTAAACAGTGTGTTCATCGCGTTGTGTGTGTCCCATACGCCGGGAGGGCCTCTTTGGTGCGCATATCAGGGGTTCCCGGCCGCCACGATCATGACATGCACTTCACTTAACGCACCGCAGGGGAATCCTGGGACGTCACACTCTCGCGGCAACGGAGTCGGACTACACATGTGTTCTTTATTGCCGTAACCGCACTTTTATCACTCAAGGAGGTACCTATGGAATTTGCCAACGTAGTAACCATAACGGAGAACCCATCCCTGATTCTTCTTTTCTGGATCGCACTGACCATACTGGTCCTGTACTTCGCACGACGCCCCTTCCATGGTGCAATCATATCACTCAGCAGAATCATTAAAAACGCGATGCGCCTTGCCTCTGCCGGCGTCCTTGCGGCGGAGAAGCGGCTGGTCCAGCGGAATCGGGAGGTGTTGATCGCCACGGGGATCGAACACACGGAACGCCAGGTCGAGAGAGAATTCGGCCGCATCAATGCATCCGTCGCACGGGATCTCGATACCTACCCTACCCTTCACCGGAAGCTCTCTGACCTGATAATCCACCTGGATGAGGATTACAATGCGAGTGCAGAGGTACCGCCATCACTGCCGACATGGACGCCGATCATCGAATCGCTCGCAAAAATTAAACCTCCTGGCGATTCAATGGTGGCACACATGCTGGGCGAAATTAACAAAACACTGACAGAGCAGCACACATCGGCCCTTGAAGTATACCGGGCGTCGACGGCTGCCCGTCACACCATCCTGAGCAGAATGCTGCCGTGCTGGCGCAGGATCGAAGACGTGCTGGGAATTGTGGGCAAGTCAATTGCGACATTGAACGAACGCGCCGCACACGTAGACCGCTACATGGCAGCATATGAAAAAATTCGCGCACAGGAGGATGCCACCGTCCGGAAATTGTCATCATCGTCGCTGACGCAGTTTTTCGTTGCCGGCCTTGTGCTTGCGATTGCCTTTGGCGGTGCCCTCATCAACTTCAATCTTATCGCCCTGCCCATGTCGGAGATGGTTGGCGGCGCAAGCTATATCGGACCGTACAAAACAGCGGATGTCGCGGGGCTTGTGATTATTCTCATCGAATTGACCATGGGCCTCTTTCTGATGGAATCACTTCGCATCACACGGCTTTTTCCAATAATCGGCAGCATGGACGACAGGATGCGTCACCGGATGATCTGGATAACCCTCGGCATGCTCATGGCCCTGGCCGGGGTTGAATCGGCCCTTGCCTTCATGCGTGATCGCATCGCGTATGACATGGAAGCCCTCCGACAATCGCTGTCAGGGGTTACCGAGGCAGCTCGTGCGTCGCATGTGATACCTATGGTGGGCCAGATGGTCATGGGATTCATTCTGCCTTTTGCCCTCGCCTTCGCGGCGATACCCCTCGAATCGTTTATCGCCTCGTCACGGACGGTGCTCGGGATTGTGGGCGCAGGCGTTCTGCGGCTCGTCGCGTTTGCGCTGCGGCTCGCCGGAACCCTGAGTTATTATTGTGGACGATTTGTAATCGCAGTGTATGATTTCGTAATCTTTCCGGCCTTATGGCTGGAGGAGACCGTGACAGGCGCCTGGCGGAATCGACAGGCATTACAGACCCGCACACCCGATACGGAACAATCCGGAGGCACAGCCGACATGGATCACACTCTCGACGACACATTGCAATACAAGGAGCAGCCACTATGAAAAGACGCATTCTCATCGTACTTGCGGCACTTATCGTAATGACCGGCTGTACGGATACCAAAAAACATTCCAGGGGCGTGTACATGCTCCTCGACACCTCCGGTACGTACGCCGTGGAATTGAGAAAGGCCCAGTCGATCATCAATTACCTTCTGGGAGTGCTCCAACCTGGTGATACACTGGCGGTCGCACGGATCGATACCGGCAGCTTCAGTGAAAAAGATATCATCGCCAAGGCAACGTTCGATGCCCGACCTTCCATCGCGAATAACCAGAAACGAATTTTTCAGAAGTCGATCGGCGAGTTTGTTTCTTCCGTCACGAGCAGCGCGTATACAGACATTTCCGGCGGTGTCCTGCAGGCAATCGAGTACCTGAACGAGGCGCATCCCGGGGAAAAGTACGTCTTAATCTTTTCCGATCTTAAAGAGGACCTGGCACAGGGGCATATTCGTGATGTGCCGTTTCTACTTTCTGACTTCAACGTCATCGCCCTCAATGTCACTAAACTGCGCACGGACATCCGCGATCCCAAACAGTACCTGGAGCGGGTGGAAGCGTGGCGGACAAAGATTGAGGACGGAAGCGGCCACTGGCGGGTCATCAACGATCTGGAACGCCTGGATAATATATTCTCCGGATAAACGCAGCACCCATTGAGTTATCGCAGGTTCGACATTCATCGCGATGACACCGGCATACCCTCGTCATGTGCGTTTTTTACACACTGCAGCTAATTAGTGGTTGACGGCGTGATCGTTTTTTGCATACGGAAGAATGTAGCTTTATATCCGCAAAGACGATACGATTACACCACTGATGAGGAAACTGTCATGAAAAGTACCACACTCAAACTGCTGATCAATCTGTACCCCCCCTATTGGGGGACAGGCATTCGGATGACCCGGATTTCCGAGGATTTCCGGGAAGCAACGGTGACGATGGCGCTGCGGTTCTATAACCGCAATTACGTACGCACGCACTTCGGCGGCAGCCTGTATGCCATGATCGATCCGTTCTACATGCTCATGCTCATGAATATTCTCGGCCGCGAGTATGTCGTCTGGGATAAGTCCGCACGCATAGAATTCCTGTCGCCGGCAACAGGCACGGTCAGCGCTCATTTTTCGATTGATGACCGGATCATTGACAATATCGAGAAAAATACCGCTGCCGGAGATAAATATCTGCCCCGCTTCCGGATCGATATTACCGACGAGCAGGGCACGGTAGTCGCGAAGGCCTTTAAGACACTGTATATCCGGCGGAAACACCGGCCCACGCCCTGACAGGGCACCAGTGGCCCATACGGACAAAAAGGCAGCGCTTTGCAGGCACTGCCTTTTTGCTGCAGGAAGATGCGGATTGTTATAATTTCCTTCTCAGCACGGCGAATCCCAGAAGCGCCACACCCATGAGGATCAGCGTAGCCGGTTCGGGGACCTCCGTCACCGCGGCATATGCATAATCTGCCAGTATACTGTGGGCTGCCGTGGTCGGGTGAATCGAGTCATAGAAGAGATACTCGTCAGGATCTCCGCCGCTTCCAAGCCAGGGATCCGTGACATTTTCAAAGATACCGTCATCGATGATTTCATACATAACCGCATACGTATCGAGTCGGTAAAGATTGACCGTCGGATATTGCACCGCAAACAGGTCCAGCGTGTCGTCAAGAGCGGTATTGAATGCCAGTGTGGCGGCACTGCACATCGCAGACAGCTGCGGATTCCAATTATTTTCCGGAATCAGGCCGAGATCGGGCAGGTTTGGGACGAGGATGTCATCTGCGCCCACCCCTTCAATCAAGATAGTCAAGGTTGTGGCGATGTTCGTGACCGCACTGCCGATCACGGCCGGGGCATCGGCCGGATCGTCGATACCCCTGAGGTCGTTACCGCCGGCCCAGACGGTAAAGAGGGCATCTTCAGTAAATGTGGGATAGAAATAAGACAGTATCCAGGACCCTATCGCCTGGGTCACTAATCCATAGGGACGCTGCAGGCTGAATCCCGTTGTGGCACCGGCGTGGGCAAAATTGAACAAATCTGCATCCAGGCGGTCGTCATCCGCCAGGTATTCAACCCAGACGCAGCCGTTGGTCGCCCGTTCTATATTGCCGTTATCGGACAGACTGTCGCCGAATGCGACAATATTGCTGTATGCGAACACCGTATGTGCCGGCAACCACACCACACACACAATCAGCAGCACCCCGATCATTACTCTTTTCTTCATGTTGGTTCCTCCTTGCACACAGTTATTTTTTCCAACCTGTCGACGATACGGCACACCGCCACACTGCGAAGCTGTACAATCACAATCATCGGCGTACGATCACGTCACTCAGTGATTCACTGGCACGGGAGACTGACTATGACAGACAACGGCAAGACCGAACAGTGCAACACATCAGCTGGAGCAAAAGCGGGGAGCAAGAGGCAACGACAACGTCACTTAGAAAGGGGCAGGATTTATACATATACATGTATCAATGCAAAAAATATGCACTAGGGAATGCATCACGAAATTTTTTTACACGTTCACCGCAACATGCCGAATTAACAGAGTTATTCATGATTTTCGCTTCGATGTATCCCTGATGGTATACACTGCCCGACGGATGCGGCAGGTCAACTGTGTAAAAGATGTCGACACTGGTTTTCGGAAAATACGAGCCAAACCTTCTGAAACCTTTGCAACGACTGCAACAGAGAGATTTTCACGATTTTGTAAACTATCCCGACACACCGTGCACACAACAGCACGGCACGGGTACGATGATTGAATGTCGCTACCTCCCCGGGACAGGTGCGCGGGTATGCGCGGCCCACCGGCTGCGTGTGGTGGTGCGTTCGGAGGCTGCCGGAGCGGTGTGATCGAGTACGCGGGCGGCCTCGTTCTCTTCATAAAAAGTCGGCGGTTCGTATGTCCAGCCGCGGGCCAGCCGCCGCTCTTCCCGCTTGAAGGCGGCAAGGATATATCGTCCCGTGAGGGGTGCCGCAATCCTGGTCAGCCAGCCGAATGTCGCATACAGCTCATGTAGGAGGATGTCCATCTGTTTTTTCATCTGGGCATCGTGGCGGTACCATCGTTTCATTGCCCACACGGCACCCGCGTACGTCGTACGGAGCGGCCGGACTTCCCAGGTGAACCGGTCACGAATGCGCCTGTTCGGATGGTCTTTGTAACGCTGCCAGCCTTTCAGAAAAGTTCGGATCAGCCGGGCAAGGCTGGGACCATTGATCTCAAAATCACGACGAAACGCCCTGAGCAGCATGTGCTCTTCCCGACCGTCGTGAATATGCCGGTGCCGGTAATTAAAACGATACTGTCCGTGCGTATCCGCCGGCGAAAATTCTTCATCCGAATAAAGCGTGCCAGCCCGCCGATGCTCTTCATAAAGCGGTGTGCCGGCAATGGATGTGTACAGCATAAACTGATGAAAATCCGTCGCATGGCTGACGGCATAGTCTATGATTTCCTCCATGGTCTCGGGAGTGTGGTGCTCCAGGCCGATAATGGAAGATCCCAGCACCCGTATCCCGTGCGACTGTAACGTGCACACGAGTGCACGCGTATCAACATGTTTGAGCTTCGAGTAGGTGCTGCCTTCGCCTTCCAGCCCCATCCATACCCACGAAAGACCCAATCCGATCAATTGTTCCGTCGTATATGACTGCAATACCCGGGCGGAGCTGAAGACGAACAATGCCCAGCTTTTTCCATGCTGCTCCATTAATTCGAGGAGCCGGAGGGCCCGCTTCCGGTGAAGTAAAAAATTCTCGTCCATGACAAAGAATGATTTTACCTTGAGTTTCTCCTCAATCCGGCACATGACGGCAAACAGTTCGTCGCCGGTTTCGTAGAAATTGATAAAGTGTCCCTTGCCGCCGAACAGGGCGGAGGTGGAACAGAAGTTACATCCTACGGGACACCCCACGGAGGGAATGAGCATGGCCGCCGTGTTCCCCGGTCGGAGCGGCAGAGAAATGCCTACGATACGGGTGCCGAAACCCGAATGCACCATGGGGTGACGGATGGGTGCCGCTTCGTTCTGCCCCAGAAACCGGCGGAACCACCTGATGCCGTCGCCCTTGCAGATGTAATCCGCATCGACGGTCTCACGGATGTCCTCCTTGTTGGCAATATGTCCGCCCACGACGAGTGTGGCACCCGGCTGGTACTGCCGGATCAGTTCGCACATCTTTTGTACCTTGACCATATTAGGAATAATTGAACTGATACCGATAATATCGTATTGGTTATGCCGAATCTCGTCGATAAAACGGTTGAGAGTAGGGAAATCCAGGAGGGTACAGGGGGCATCGATATTCGATTGAATCATCATCAATCCGAAAGAACGATGAAACATGCGCAGTGAAAAGCCGCCCTGAACCCGTGTCACCTGATTGTGGTAGAGTTCCATGGGATTGATCGCGCGGCTTCCGTATTCGTCGTCGCGTGCGTAGGGTCCGAACACGCTCGACAGAAGCACTCGGGCACGGATTCCCTGGGGGTGGATGGACTGTGGTGTTGCCATAATATGTACTTCCTTTATCTTTATTCTGTACGCGCTACGACGTATCATGCGGAATTCCGCACCACCGTCGCCGGTGCATCGTAATCGACATCTCACTTGTTCTTTAATACAGAACCACACGGAAAGATAGACCGCACGGCGGGTTTTACATAAGTTTTACAATTCACGCACATAATGCACGAACCTCCCGTGATTTGCATGTTGACAGACGTTTCGGCGTGATGTACTTCCATACAATGATTGATCGCTCGAAATGGTTTTTCCATCCCATATTTATTTTTGTGTTTTCCATCATCGCCCTGGCCGCGTCCCTGGCATTGTATATCTACTGGTACGTAGAGGTCAGCACGGGTCTTGCTGCCCTGGTGCGGAAATTCAACCTTGACACCTCCCAGATCTTCACGCCGGCAACCTGGGTTGTAATCATGGTGTTGTCCATACTTGTCGCAATTATCCTGGCAGGAATTTTCATTATCTTCATATACAATCAGAAACTGATCCAGCTCTATCGCATGCAGCACAACTTCATCAATAATTTCACTCACGAGCTGAAAACGCCCGTCACGTCCCTGAATCTCTACCTGGAGACGTTTTTACGGCATGAATTGTCGCGGCAGGACCAGTGCAAGTACATCAACTATATGCTGCAGGATGTGAACCGGCTTGCGGATAATACAACCCGCATCCTGAATCTGGCGCGGATCGAAAGCAAAAATTACGAGGGTGAATTTGTGCAGACCGACCTCGTTGCCGAAGTCAGGCACTTCTACAATCATAACAATCACCTCTTTCAGGAGTGCGACATCGCCATCCACAACCCCTCGGAACGATCCTTTCCATACCGTGTCAACACGTCATTGTTTGAAATGCTGTTGATGAATCTGACGACGAACGCCATCAAGTACAACGATTCGGAGACTCCACGGCTCACCATAACCTTTGTCCCACAGGCCCGTGCCGTTCACATCCAATTTGCAGACAACGGCATCGGGATCGAAAAAGGTCATCTCAAAAAGATATTTCGCAAATTCTATCAGATCGGGCGGGCAGACAATATGACGGCCCGGGGAAGCGGCATCGGCCTGTACCTCGTGCACCATATCGTCCGGCTCCACAAAGGCAAAATCACCGCCACAAGCGAAGGCCCGGGCAAGGGATCGACATTCATGATGAGCCTGCCGTGGAAGGCGCAGGGAACCTGATGCTATGGAAACAATCCGTAAAAAACGCATCCTGATTATCGAAGACGACAGGCATATCGCCGAGGGAATGAAGCTGAATCTTTCGTTTCAGGGATATGATGTGATTGTTGCTACCGACGGTCCCACAGGTCTCAGTCAATGGAAAGACGCACAGCCGGACCTGATCGTACTGGACATTATGCTGCCTTACATCGACGGGTTGGCCGTGCTCCAGAGCATCCGCCTTGAGGATGAGCGCCTCCCCATACTGATCGTGTCGGCCAAAGGCGCTCCTGATGACAGGGTGAAGGGCCTTTTGTACGGCGTCGATGATTATCTTGCCAAACCGTTTAACCTCGACGAATTTCTGCTTCGTATCGAACGGCTCCTGACACGGGTCGCCTGGTACCGTCGCGATGACGAGCCGGACACCACCGGCGCGGAGGCACTGGCCCGAACCTATACCTTCGGGAACAATATGATCGACTTTGCAACCGGGATGGCTCAGTGCGCGTGCGGCGCGATTACCCTGACGGAACAAGAACTCAAGCTTTTGAAACTCTTCATCACCAATCGCGGCACACCGCTTTCACGGAAAAAGCTCCTCGAAATCGGGTGGGGCTATACCCAGAATACGACCTCGCGGACAGTCGATAATTTTATCGTCAGATTCCGCAAGTACTTCGAAGACAACCCCCATGAACCGGTTTATTTTAAAAGCCTGAGGGCTGTCGGGTATGTCTTCGACCACGATTAAAATTCCCGTTTTATCGCTCCCGTGGCAGACACTGTCACACCCGTCGATATGGGACGGAACGGTCCATCAAAGGCACCCTCATCATCCGACACCGGCACGGACATCCACCCCGCACTCCGGCGACACGGCGCGCGCCGCACATCGGATGAATGGCTGACGCGCAGCGTCAGATCGAGATGTCCGGCAGCGTCACATACCCCGCCGACAGTGCCTTCAGACTGCGCGGTGTGCGGTGCCATATCACGCCTTCCGATGTAGATGGCGGTGACGGGATGTGCCGTTTGCACGTCGCCGACGATGATATTGCCCACGATGATGTTGCCCGCCTTCTCCGTGCCCGCCGGCGCGGTATTTCCCGCTTCATCGACATAAATGTTGATGCCGGATTTTCGAGGATCGTAAATGGAATTGTTGATAATAATGTTGTGGTGGGAATGCAGAATTGCAATGCCGGCGGTAATCCTCTGCGAAAAATCACTGTACCCTATGACACAGTTCCGGATAGTGTTGCCACTGAATGTCATGGGCGTACCGGAAACTTCAGAATCGTTATAGCGCCCGTCGATCATTATACATTCGAGGTCGCCTATTCGCCTGTCGAACGGACGTCGAATGGTGAATCCGTCAATCGTGACATTGTTCGCGACGATGATGAGCGCATGGGGTGCCGTGCGACCACCGGGATACAGCCCGGCCCCTTTATAGCGGTACCCGTCCCATATTCCGCCCGTCGATGCCTGAATTGCGGCAGCAGTTGACCACCATGGGTGCGTCGTTTCGATGATGGTGCGTGCCGGATCGCGGTTCACTGCCCTGATCGTGAGACCGTGTTTGTACACCATCAGCGCCGGGGTCCACTCTTCTGCAGGGTCCCCCCGGTGCGCCGGTGCAGGCGATGCATAATGCCGGGAACCATAGCGTCCGGGATACACCAGGATAGTGTCATACGGACCGGCAGCATTCACGGCATCCTGGATATGGGTATAGCATGGTCTATTGCCGCCGCACGCGCCATGCGCATCGACATAAAGGGTGGCAGAATACACCCGACCGGAAACTGCAGCCAGCAATAATCCTACAAATACGGCACAAAGTATGCTCGTTTTCATGGCCCTTTCCCCGCAACAATATGATTAGTGTACGTCAAGAACTCCGTTTGCACTTTCATGTTGCAAATAGCATACCAGCTTTTTTTGCGTAGTTATGGCCTATATTGTCAGATAAATTGACGGTTTAGTCCGGAATATCGTCAATAGAATGGCAATTTGAGCCGGTATCGACATGTGCTGTCGGGTGTACGAAAAGCGCTCGCGCAAGACGACGTCCCACTGTCTGTTTTCACGCCGGCAACTCTGCATTCATGGCCGCCGGCAGCCCCCAGATACCGTGGAATGTGCCCTGCGCGGGCGAACACCGCCATGACAGGCCGGAAACATGATCCGAGGTGCCGCCCTGATACACTTATCACCCAGGCGCACATACGTTGTTGTTACGCATCGGGAATTTTTTATGCAGCCAGGTGCTGAAAAAAGTGCCATACATGACCGTCGGGATCCTCAATGGTGAGAGTCCTGGCACCCCACGGCTGTTTAACAGGACCGGGCACGATCATCCCTTTGTCCGCAAGCGATCTGAACAATGCGTCCACATCGTCAACTTCGATGGAGCACTCTACGGCACTTGCGGGCACCACATTGCCGGTAGGACGCAAACCGATACGATTGTCACCGACGAACAGTTCCGCATAATCAGGCTGAGAAGAATCATTCCATGACTCAACAATACGGTTATTGGGTGCATCCCAAAACCCTTTGAAGCCAAAGCCCAACATATCTTTATAAAACGCCGTACTTCGCACCACGTCACTGACAAAAATTATTAAATGAAGCCTTCCAATGAACATAATTCCTCCTTATCGTACTGACATAATTGTCGAAAATCCCTCACGGAACGCACACCCTATCAATCCCGTGCCTTCCCCACCGAGGCACAATAGATGGCGAACTCATCCGTGCCGTCGACACCCAGAAGCGTGTCCATTGCCTCCTGGTCATAAGCAGCAATTGCACATGTGCCGGCACCCATGGATTCACAGGCGAGATAGAGGTTCTGCGCCACATGACCGGCATCAAGGGCAATAACTTTATAGGCTGCAATATCATAACGCCATTCCATGCGATAGGGTATGGCAACCCATACAAAGGTTACCGCTGCCTTGCCCGGATAGGGCTGGCCGAATACTGCCGCAACAACCTTTTCCCCGATATCCTCTGCGACCCGTTCGAGAAGAAGTTGATGCTCCACGGGCAAGTAACGATAAACCCCTCGTTGCAGCCCGTGTATGTTCACGACACATAAATACGTCTCCAGCGCATGGCGACATCCCGCGGACGGGACCGTCCGATAGGCGTGTCCGCTGTTAATGTGTGCTCGGATACCCTGCGTTGCCCATAAAAGGAATGAAAGCTCATCCAGTGAGAGCGGTTCGTTGCGATACAATCGGCGACTCTTGCGATTAAACAGGGCCGTTGTCAGTTCGATCGCCCGAATGTCAGTCCATTTTCCATAGGGGACCAGGTCAATGCGGGTCGCATCGACCGGATAGGGCTGTTCGATGGGCGGGGGTGCAATGCCCCTGTTCTGATCCGTCAGCCGAAAGTCGATTGTCTTGCGGATAGTGTCCTTTAAAAAATTTCGATAAAGATCTCGTAACGATTGATCCATCAGGCCCACCCCTGTTCGTGTAGTCATGTTTATTGTTGTCCTGCACGCCCTTTCCCGACCGACTGTTCACACCATGTTTTCTTGGCCTGTGTGACAACTGACGGTTAGTATACCCCATGCGGGCACAGATTTTCCAAGAATAATGACGGGATGGACGCGGCGGAGAAAAGTGACAATTCATAGGATCGAAAATCGAACACATTGGGCTATTTCAACATTCCCCCCACACCCCCGACAAGGGCATTGAAAAATGCCGACCGCAGGGGTTTGACCGCCATGACAGCCCGATACGGCGCTGTCTTTTCCAGAACCCCGATAATGCGGCCCAGGGCACGATGGCTGAGTTTGCGGGGATCTTCGAAGAGGAGATCGGCCAATTTTCCGCGCTCGATTGCCATGGCCACGAGGCGATCGAAGGTTGTCTCGGGCGTAAAGACCCTGTGGGCGCGTGGTTTCATGCGTATGGCATCGAATTTACATGCCGTATAACAGACACCGCAGCCAAGACAGAGGGTTTCATCGCGTACGGCCCATGCTTTTTTATGCCGCCCCGTCCCTTCCGAGACAATCTCGATGATATCGAGGGGGCACGCAGCGGCGCATTGTCCGCATCCCTTGCATTTGACGGGATCGATTTCCATAAGCCAGTTGGAAGTAACGATGGCATGTTTCATATTGAACAGCTTGACGGCTTCCATCATTCCACAGCAGCACCCGCAGCAGTTGCAAATATACCCGACCGTGCGCTGCACATTGTCGCCGGTCTGAGCAAGGCCGGCGTCTTTCGCAACTTCAAGGATCCGCATGGCCTCATCGATAGTGACGGATCTGGCCAAACCGCTCCGGATCAGCACATCGGCGGAGAAATTGAGTGACAGGCACACCTCTTGCGGTTTGTCGCAGGCCGTTCCGAGATGGCTTGCCTTGTGGCGACATGCACACAACGATACTGCGGCCTGTGTCGCAGACTGTATGATATGACTCGCCCGTTCCCAGTCGAGAATCTCGGTATGATCCTGATCGATGAGGGCTTCCTCACGGACAAGCGAACGGCCCAGTTGTGTCTGGCCCTGAAACACGGAGCGGGCAAAGCGATCGTCCTCGGTCATATACCGGTCAAACAGCCGTGCCAGCTCGGCCATGGGCAGTTCGTCACGGGTGCGCATGAAGGTAAACTCAAAAAATCCGATGACGACGGGTGCAAGCGAAAAATAGCGCTTGTTGTTATACATGATATCGATGACCAGACCCCGCTCGGCCAGATCGGTCATTCTATCGTCCAGCTCTTCACGGGGTACGTCCAGTTTACGTGCCAGGCCGTTCAGACTGATCGGCTTGGTGGGAATCTGCCGGGCCAGCCGGGCATCCTCAGGGGTGAACAGCAGTTTCAAAATCTTCATGAACGTTTCGGACGCGGGAGCACCCGTAATGTGCCGATCGAGACGTGTCTGCAACATGCGATACTCGCGGTCAGAGTTAACGATATGACCCATCGATCTCTCCTTTTGTAAAGTGACTTTCAGAATTCTGCATACTACAAATACCCCTAAAACTATACAAAAAAGGGCCGCCGGCCGGGAGTCATTTGCCGAATATGGCTATTGTACCCCGCACGCATATCGCAAAAAACTTTTTGACATCGTCGGGCACTCCGCGAAATCTGCAGAAATTTCAGGCTGTCAGGACAGTCGACGGAAAAATCAATGAATGATTGACAGCCACCATATTATTTAGTAAGGGGTACAAACGGAGCATATTTATACTTGGGGGTTTTGCCTGGTCTGCGAAGGGAGGTCGCACCGGGCACATGACTGCATATTCATATCAAGACCATGCGCCGGTACGTGCCGGTGTTGTTCGAGGCAGTGTCTTTAAAACCCACCGATTCAATTCAAAAGGTGTACCTTGTGTATAATAATGATCCAGTCACCGGATGAGGGGTGAAAATTTCGATGAGAAGGAATTTTTTTCTTGAAGTGGAGGGAGTACATGAGAATACCTGTTATTCACGCCGTTCTCGGCAAAGGCATCCTCACCGACGAAAACGGATTTTACCCAGGTCGCCTGGTATTGGACGTTAATGGCCGTCTTTATAACCCAAGCGATCTGTGCACGACACCCGACGGCACGTACGTGCCCGTTAATGCCGAAAATCTCGACAAGGACCCCGAACACAGTTATTCATCTGAACAGACACAAATAATTCGCGATATTATTGCCGAGTCGGTCGCGTTGATAAAGCAGAATTACGCCAACCGGATGCACATCTATCTTTTTGGTGAAACTTTCAGATGCACCAATAAAACCTGCCCGTGAAGGCACGGAGTTGAGCGGTATACAGGCCGAGACCCACGCCTGTATACCACATCTCCCTTACTTGTGGTTCCCCACCCGTCACGTGGTGAAAGGACCGGAACCTATGCTCAGGAGTACATGCATCGGGGTTTTTATCGAGGACTCCCAGCGGGATAAGCATGCACACGCGGTCAGCCCTCGAGATCCTTTTTATGACATCGAATTCATCTTTTGTGACTTCACCCGATGCATAACGCTTTTTACGCAGATCGAGGGCCGTCTCAGGGAAGCTGTCCCGATGCGCATCCCGCCTATCCCCGATACCCCCCACATGATAATGACAATCGCAATAATCAAAACGATCCAGAACAGCAGCATGCCGAATGGACCGCACCAGACCATCATCCAGAGATTGCG
>Ga0272441_10005137_pt1 | contig 23061 bp, 17 predicted proteins | sample SSMProp6N_FD_193582 | JGI IMG/M metagenome (GOLD analysis project Ga0272441, IMG submission 193582) | Marine sediment archaeal communities from Little Sippewissett salt marsh, Falmouth, MA, United States - SSM-Prop-6N | ecosystem: Environmental > Aquatic > Marine > Wetlands > Sediment ...
GCTGTCCTGCAACTCACCCGTGCGCGCCGGCGCGAACTCCGCCTCGCCACCCCACCCGACTATCGCACGCATCTTTTCGAACAAGGTCACGACGTCCGTCCGGACACCCGTGCCTACGTTGAACGCCTCGTTGCCGCTCTTCTCCAGAACCGCGAGGTTCGCCCGGACCACATCGCCCACGTATACGTAGTCCCGGGTCTGCAACCCGTCGCCGAAGATCCTCGGCGTCTTCCCATCCAGCAGGTAATTGGCGAATATGGCGACGACACCGGCCTCGCCGTGGGGGTCCTGACGCGGGCCGTATACGTTCGCATAGCGGACCGTGATGAACGTCATGCCGAACGTGTTGTGATAGTAGTCGAGATACTTCTCGACCGTCGCCTTGCCGATGCCGTAGGGAGAAGTGGGCACTATGGGGTCGGTCTCGACGAAGGAACGGTCGGGGAGGCCCTCGCCATATACCGTGCCGCCGGACGAGATGAAGACGAAGCGGCCTACGCCCGTGCGGCGGGAGTTCTCGAGCAGGTTCAACGAGCCGCAGATGTTGACCTGGGCGTCGAACGCGGGCTCGGCGACGGACTTGCGCACGTCGACCTGGGCGGCGAGGTGATATACGGCGTCGAAGCGCCCTTCATCAAACACGGCGGCGAGGCCGTCGTCGCGTATGTCCATCTGATAGAAGCGGGCGGCGGGGTTGACCTGCTCCGCCTTGCCCGTGGAGAGGTCGTCTATCACGGAGACCTCATGTCCGGCCTCGACAAGCGCGTCTGCCGTGTTGGAGCCGATGAATCCGGCCCCGCCGGTTACCAGTATGCGCATGGGACGTGTCCTTTCCGGGAGTGACGTTTGGGCGGCCCTCGCGGCATCAGCCGCAGGGGCGTATAATAGTCGATGTTAGGGCCGCGCACAAGTGCCGAGACGTCGAAGGGGAGAACGCCAGTGGCCGAGGCGGCAGAGAACCTGATAAGCTCGCGGCGGGGCAGGGCCCAGGACGAGGGCCTGAGCAGGTTCGCGGCCCGCAACGCGGACTCCGCCGGGCGCCTGCGGCCCGCTACGCCCGATCCCTTCCGCACCCCCTACGAGCGGGACGCCGACCGGATACTCCACTCCATGCCCTTCCGGCGCCTGCGGGAGAAGACCCAGGTATTCCCATCACCCGTCAACGATCACATCTGCACGCGGATGGAACACGTGCTGCACGTGGCGTCCATCGCCGATACTATCGCGCGGTGCCTGCGCCTGAACGCGGACCTGACGCGCGCGGCCGCCCTTGGCCATGACCTGGGACATGCCCCGTTCGGCCATGCCGGAGAACGCGCGCTGGATGAGCTGGCGAAGGCCTCGGGCCTTCCCGGATTCTCTCACGAGGCGCACAGCCTGCGTGTCGTCGACCGCGTGGCCGAGAGGGGAGCGGGCCTCAACCTGACGTGGGAGGTCCGCGACGCCATCGTCTGCCACTGCGGCGAGATGGGTGACGGGTCGATAAAGCCGGATAGGAGGCGGCGCGGCGGGGACCTCTGCCTCCTGCCCTCGCGGGGCGCCGCCCCCGCCACACTCGAAGGCGCTTGCGTTAGGATGGCCGACCGCGTGGCGTACCTCGGGCGCGACATCGAGGACGCGATTCTCGCCGGGCTCATAACCCGCTCGGACGTTCCGGACTCCGCCCGCAGCACACTCGGTGACACCAACAGCTCGATAATCGGATCGCTCGTGGCCGATATCGTGGCCGAAAGCGAGGGCGTGGACGAGATACGCATGAGCGCCCCCGTGGCCGAGGCGGCCGAGGCGCTGCGCGCGTTCAACGCCGAGCGGATATACCGCCACCCCGAGGTCGGCAGGAAGGAGAAACTCGCTGGGGAGATGCTGCGAAGGCTCTTCGGGGCGGCAGTGCCGGCCGTGGAGGCCGCGCTCGATGATCCGGCTCGGCGAGCCGACCGCGACAATGACCCGATGGCCTACTGGGTCGGACGATATACCCGAGGTGTCAACTACCCACGCGATACCCCGCCGGTCGTCATCGCCGTGGACTACATCGCCGGCATGACCGACAGCTTCGCGCGGCAGCTCTACGAGGAGTGCTTCCTGCCTACGGCGCTGGCGTAGGGCGCGGCGCACCTACGCCTGGAGCACGGCCGCCAGTGGGCTCCTGTAGCCGGGTGGCATGGCGTCCCAGGTTTTCCCCTCAAGCCGCCGGCCCGCCTTCTTCTTGTTCACGCCACCCCACTGCTTGAAGAAGAAGGGCACGTCGACATCTCGGCACTGATCCCGGATATCAGTTACCCACTCGGGCGCCATCGGACGTGCGCCGGGGCCCGACTCGCCGCCCACGATCACCCAATCTATGCCGCGTAGGTCCAGGCCGGGCGTCGGGCCCAGCAGCGGTTCGAGCGATAGGAACTTGACGCGGGCACCGACACCTCGCAGGTCGTCGATGCGGCTGGTGTAGTCCGCACTCTCCACTGTGACGCCCATCCAGACGTTCTCTGGCCAGGGCAGGGAGGAGGAGAGCTGGGCCAGCCGACCGGAACGCTTTGTGAGCACCTGGAAGGTGTGCCAATCCGCACGCCGCATGACATCGAACACTTGGAGTATGAAGTCGAGCGGGATGCTCTTGTGGAAGAGGTCACTCATCGAGTTGACGAAGATGGTCTGTGGCTTCGTCCAAGTGAGGGGCCGGTCGAGTACGTGCGGGTGCAGAGTAACACGGAAGCCGTTGACGTAGTTGGGCTGGCCCATGGCCTGCAGACGCCGGGCCATGCGCTCGGCATAGCAGTGCGTGCACCCGGCGCTGATCTTGGTGCAGCCCGTCACCGGGTTCCAGGTGGACTCGCTCCACTCAATGCGGGTCTTGGACATCGCTAGGCCCCACAGTCCCTGTACTTGTTGAAGATGTCGCGCACTATGTGCTCTGCAACTGGCTGGTGGGACGCAAAAAAGAGATAGTAGATTATACCACCGATGGAATTCCGCATTGGTATCGGATCCGGGACGCACCGGAAAGACGCCACCTTCTTGAGCCGGTCTCTGAAGGCCTCTGCGATTGCCTCGTTACCCGGTATCTTGGTCTCCTCCGGCCCGAACAGAGTCTGCTCGGCCCTGTACGCAGCCGCGCGCCACGAATCGTCGCCCCAGAAGGAATTCATCCGCGCAATCTGGGTATCATCGGCACTCTCCGGGTGTCTCCAGAGAACGTTGCGGTTCATATCCATGACCGGGAAGTTCAGGAACACCTCAATCGAGCCCATGTGACCGGCCGTGTGCAGAACCTCCCAGTTGAGATGGAGCCCGTAAGGGTCAAGCAGGCACAGTCCTCTGCGGAAGTCTTCGTAGCGTGCTCTGGGGAAGACGCTTCTGAGCAGCACCTCGTTGCAGTCACCTTCGCAGATGTAAACGCGATCGTCATCGCCCGTGAGCTCCCTGAGGGCCTCAACCTTCTCCCCGTCAAGGTCTATGAAGTAGAACTCCCGGAAGGGGGGCTCTATTCTGAGGGCATTGAGAGGGCTACCGTGAACGAAGCGCTCCGTCGCCCGTGACAGATGTAGGCCGGCCCCAGCGAAGGCGTCGATGTAGACGTGGTGGAGGTGTTTCTTCGCCAAGATCGTCGAGTACGCGTGAGCGTATTCCCTAACAATCTCGAGCTTTACCTCGGACCAGTAACCGATGTCGTCGAATCGCGATTCCCCTCTGTCCACCATTCGTCCTCCACTGGGGCCGGCCCACGCAAACGAAGATGCCTGTGTCCATGGAGCCAATATACCTATAGTATCATAGGTATATCCGTCTGCCCACCCTTTTCGCGTGGGCTCTTGTGCCTACGAAGCGCCCCATGTAAACTCAGACGCTTCCACGTTGCCAAATGCTGCAGACAGGAGGACAAACATGCAGCCGCAGGCCGACGCAATCGCCGTGCTAGGCGCCAGGCACGGCCTCTTCTTCGATCCGTCCAAACACCAGGCAAATATACTCCGCTACAGCTACTACCCCGGCCGACCCATCTGCCTCGAAGCAGGAGTGCGAGTCCTCGGGCGCTCCATCGTCTTCCCCATGGCAATGGACCGCGGCGAAGAATTCAACTTCGTCGACCAGGAGATGTCACCGACCTCCATGACCCTCGTCGGGCTCGACCCGCATACCGCGCTCAAAGCTACACTCGTCATCCGTACCCCGTTCCGGCCGCGCGATGACGACTTCTCGACCACGCCTGTCATCACCTTCGAACTATCCGTCGAAAGGCTGCCCGGCGGCTTCCGCTGGTACGGCAACCCCAAAGAACCCGTCGAGGGCGAGGTCTTCATCCGTATCACCGGACCCGAGGTCGGCATCGAACCGCACGGGTCCGACGCTCACCGCCTCACGCACGACTGCGTCGTCAACTCGTGGTCGTACACCGATAAGACCTGGGAGGGGAATGCGCACCGCAGCCGGCGCGTGGCCAGCGAAGACCGGCTCGTGTGGTTCGGCGACGCCGGCGGCCGCCGCATGCACGACGGTGCCAACCTCCCCTTCACACTCGCCCACGGACAAAGCGGGCCAACTCTCCGCATGGCATGGTGCGCCCACGGCGGACCCGTGCTCGAGGTCCTCGGCGAGGCCTGCTCCTTCCGCTACGCCCGCAACTTCGCGGACGTCGACGCCGTGGCCGACTGGGCGCGCAACAACTTCGACGAAATCAGCGAGAACTCGGCGCGCGTGGATCCTCTCCTCGCCCCCGCACAGCTCTCCGTCGCCCAGCAAAGGCTCCTCTCCCAAACCCTGCACTCCTGGCTCATCAACACCTGGTGGGTCGACAGGCCGGGGAACAAGGGCGACTGGTTCAGCGTGTGGGAGGGCTCGTGCCACTTCCACTCGACCGTCGACGTCGAGTACACGCAGGGGCCCTTCTACCTCGCCGTGTGGCCGGAACTGCTCGAGAAGGAGCTCAACCAGTGGCCCGAGTTCCGCCTGCCCGGCGAGCGGATGCTCGGCCACGCGGGCCGCGGCACGGCGTACCTGGCGCACGACATGGGCAGCGACGGGGCGTGCAACAAGCCCATCTACGGCCACGATATGCCCGTCGAAGAGGGCACGAACTACGTTATCCTCGCCTACGCGCTATGGAAGCGGACGGGGCTGGACAGCTTCCTCACAAGACACGCGGAGCTGGTGCGGGAGATATGCGACTTCTGCATCGCCTGCGACAGCACCGGCAACGGCCTCCCGGATCAGGGGTGCGCCAACACCATCGACGACGCGGCTCCAGCCATCCAGTACGGCAAGGAGCAGGTGTACCTCGCCGTCAAATCCATGGTCACGCTGATGACGGGGGCGGAGATTCTCAACAACTACAAGCCGGGGACCGACGTCTCCCGCTATACCGAGACCGCGGAGAAGATCCGCAGCGAACTCGAAGGGCGAGGCTTCGCCGATGATCACTACGTGGTGGTGATGGATGCCTCGGCCGAGGGGGTCGTAGACGGCTGGACAGGCAAGGAATATGAGGGAGGGGAACTGCCGGGCTGGGACGCGACGCACATCTACACGGTCAACGGCCTGGCCCTTCTGGATATGATCGGCTTCCGAAGCGGTTTGGACGACTCGCGGCTGCTGCTGGACATGCAGATGGGCGTTGCGCGGGCCATGACCCGCTTCGGATGCAGCCACTCGGACTACAGCCCGGAAGACCTTGGGGCGTCCGTGCCCGGGCTGGCCGTGCCCGCACAGAAGACCGGGTGGATATCCATGAATATGCTGCGGGATATCGCCGCCGGGTACCGCGGGCTGGACCTCTCCACACTAGCCGACCGCTACTGGGACTGGCAGGCCACCACAAACACGCAGGAGTGCTGCATATTCTTCGAGACCTTCCACGGGAATAACCTCAACTACTACCCGCGCGGGGTGGCCATCTTCGGCCTGTGCGACAGCCTGGGGAGGGTCGTCATCGACGGGCAGAAGAAGACGGTGGATGTGGACCCCCTTCCCGCCGGCGTGGGGCTGCCCGTCCTGCTTCTGGCCGACTGGAAGAAGGGAGGGGCTCCTCTCATCCAACAGGGCGGGATCGCCGGCCTGCCGAAGGGGTGGAAATCGGTCTAGCCGGAGGGTCGGCTGCCGGCCCGACTCTAGCCGGACGCGCTGCCGGCGCGGCTCGGGCCCGCCGCGCCCCGGTCGCGCAACGCCCGCAAGCCGGCCGATAGGCCGAAGACAAGACACGACAAGAGGACGATGGTCGCACCGGCCGGGAGATCCGCCGCGTACGCCAACCCTAGCCCGCCGAGCGCGCAGCCGGCTCCCACAACGGGCGAGGCCACCACGACCGCTCGCCAACTGCCACAGACCTGATAGGCGGCGGCCGCCGGGCACGTCACGAGCGCAAAGACCATCAGCCCGCCCACAGTGGCGAGGTTCACCGTCAGCGTCGCGCCCGCCAACGCCAGAAAAAGCCCCCACACCAAACCCTCGTGGATGCCGCAGTAGCGCGCAAGCTCCCGCGAGAACACAATCGCCTTCATCTCCTTGCCGAAGACGACGGCGAAGGCAATCAGCAGTCCGGCTAGTATCGCCAGTGCCGCCAGATCGCGCCCCGTGATGAACAAGGGGCTCCCCCAGAGAAGCTGAAGCATCGGCGTCTTGGACCTGCTCGACAAACCTATCCCAAGAAACACAAGGCCCATCGTGGCGGCAAACACAACGGCCATAGATATGTTCGTGTCCAGACTGAGAGCGCGGCGTGGCATCGTCCCTATCAGCATGGCCGCCGCTACAGAGGCCACCAAGGCGCAGGGCATCGTCGGCAGGCCAATAAGCTGGCCGAATACGCCGCCGGCGAGGGCGGCATGCGCCGCCGTGACCGTCATGAACGGTATGCGCATGCCCACCACGTAAGCGCCGAGGAGGCCCGCGGCCGCTCCGCCCAGCGCGCAGCCGAGGAGCGACGGCGCAAAGAAGGGGTCCATGTCAGCCCCTCCCCCCACGCCCGCCCGTTTCCACACCCGTACCGAGTGCGTAGACGCGGCCGCCGCGGCGTACCACGGAGACGGGACAGCCGTACGCCGCCGAGAGACGGTCCTCGGTAAGAACCTCCTCCCTAGGGCCACACATGGCGAGTCGCCCTCCTGCGATGAGCGCGACCCTCTTGGCCGATTGGGGCAGCAACTCCGTCTCGTGGCAGACGACGACTACGGTCATCCTCCCCTCGCGGTAGAGCTCGTCCACCAGGCCGACGAGGCGCTCGCGCCAGTCGAGGTCCAGTCCGGCGGCCGGCTCGTCCAGAAGCAACACCTGCGGCCCTTGCGCCATCGCGCGCGCGATGAGCACCTTGCGCCTCTCGCCACCCGACAGATGCCTGAACGGCCGACCGGCGCAGTGGGACAGGCCCAACCTCGTGAGCCACAGCTCGGCGGCCCCCCTGTCCTCGTGCGTCTCGGTCCGCAGCAAACCGCGCATGCCGTAGCGGCCCATCGCCACGACCTCGGCCGCCGTGCAGGGGGAGTAAGGGCCGAGTTCGGCAACCTGAGGGACGGTCGCCACGCGCCGACGAAGGTCCGAGAGCTGCCACTGGGTCATCGTCGACAGCTCCCTCCCCAACATGCTCACGCTGCCGCTGCAGCTTCTCACGAACCCGGCGAGAAGGCGCAGAAGTGTGGACTTGCCGGCGCCGTTCGGGCCAACCACGCCGAGGAGCTCGCCGCGCTCGACCTCCAGCGAGTCGACGCTCAGTATGATCCCGCCTCCGGCGCGTACCGTGGCGCCCTCCACCGAGATAACGGCGCTCACTGCAGGACCCCGACAAGGCGCGCGACGTTGTTGCGAGCCAGTTCGTCGAACGTGTCCTCGCCCTCCGTCATCGCGGGGAAGTTGGAGAAGACAACCACGGGGGCGGCAAGTCGTTCCGCCAGCGCCTCGGCTCTGGCCGTGCCCTCCTGCAGGTTCGCCACCACGACGCGGACGGATGACTCGTCGCCGGCTTTGATCATCTCCTTGAGTGCGCGAACCGTCTCCTCGTCGCCGCCGGAATACGTGGCTGCGACCGTGAGGCCGAGCGTGCGGCAGAACTCGGCCTGATGGCCCGAGGCGACGACCGGCGCGCCGGTAAGGCCGGCACGCTCGACACGGCCGCGCAGCTCCAACGCCAGCTTCTGCATCCGCGCCTCCACAGCGGTGAGGGCGTCCTCTATGCCCGCACTGCGCTCGGGGAAAGCCTGCGCCAGACCCTCCACAGCCGAACGGCAAGCGGCCGCGTACACCTCCGGCACGCACATGCCCTCGGGCAGAAACACCTCGTGTACCAACAAACCGCGCGCTACCAGGGGCGCGAGCTTGGCGTCCACGCCCGACTGGAAGTCGAACCTGAGGAAGAGGGCCGCCGCCGACAGCGCCCGCACATCCGACGGCGTCGGGTCGAAATGGCCCGGGCAGGAACCCGGAGGGGCGAGGCTGGCGACCTCGACCTCGTCGCCGAGCAGGTCGCGCACGGCACACTCGAGATACGACGTCGTCACGGCGGTCGTCGGCGCCCCAGGCGGCTGTGCGCGGCAACCCCAGGGGATCAGGCACAGCAAGACGATGATCGGCGCGCGGAGGTGTCTGATCATGGCGATTGGTGGTGGAGCCGGCCCGTCCACAGATAGACGACCACGCCCCGACCGTCGGACCGGCTGGCTGGGTCGTACCACGTGGAGCGGGGGACGGGGGCGCGCGCGGCCTCGGACTCGAACACGGACATCGGGCCGGCCGGGCCGACGCTCCACAACGCGTACTTGACCGGGGACTCCTTCTGGTCCCAGTAGGCGACCGGCCTGCCGTCGCCAGGGAAATCCTCCGGCACCCAGATGGGCAGATACGTGAGCGCGCCGTTCGCCCAGCCCAGCCCCGGGCTAATGTACTTGTACGTGTGGCCCGGGTTGAAGACGTCCTCGACGGCGCAGTCGAGGAAATCGTAGAGAGTGAGCTCGGCGGGCAGCTCGTTGTAGTCGTCGATGGAGCCCATCATGCCGGCGCAATACGTCCGCGCGGGCGGATAGAGCTTCCATTCCTCGTGATACATAGACAGCGCTGTGGCTATGTTGCGCATCTCGACGTGGGACCTCGTCACCTTGGCCCGCGTGCGCGCCGTGCCGAGGACGGGAAGACTCAACCCGGCAAGCAGACCCACCACGGCCGTGACCGTGAGAAGCTCGACGAGCGTGAATGCGCGCAGCCTTCGAATCACGATGGACTCACCACCTCAACCGCCCGCGGGCGACACGACGTAGACGTAGCGCAGGCCCTCGGGGCCCGCCTCGATATCGTGCTTGGTGTGGGGAGGGATGTAGGCCACCACCCCCTCGCCTACGGGCAAGGCGCCCGCGCCCTCGACGTGGGCCACGCCGGACCCCGAGAGGAACACCAGCGTCTCCTCGTGCGCGTTGGTCGAGTGCTGGCCGCAGCGCTCCGAGGGGGCGAGCGCCACCCTCCCGGCGCGCATTCCGCACGTCTGCGGCGCCCCCTGCAACAAGGGCTGGTACTCGAGAGCGTCGGAGAGTGCGATGGTCATCGCGGTGCGCCTCTCCTCTTCGGTCATGACTGTCTCCGTCTGCGCAAACCTACCGGGGTGTCGGTATGACCAGGGCGAGTCCGGGCCGGTACGCCAGGATCCAGTATCCGTACCAGGGGCGGAGCGTATCCTCGGCTCCGCCGCCGGTGACCTCCACGTATCCGCTGGCCTCGTAAGCGTAAAGCGTGCCCTGGAGCCAACCGGCCGCCACGGCGTCGGCGAAGCTCTGCGTCGTCGCCCCGTCGCTGACCTCGCATGCAGCCAACGCCACGGCGTCCATGTGCGGGTGGCCGATGAGGCTCCAACCTTCCGCGAGGTCGATGGTCACCTCTCCGGCCGCGCGGATGCCCTTCATCGACGCGTCGGCGGCCGTCGTCAGCCGCAGCCAATAGCCGAGGCCGCAGTCGACCTGCGTGAAGTCGGCCGGGTACATCTCGTACCCCGCGTCGGCGGCGAACCGGAAGAGGCTGCTCTGCAGCACGTTGCCGGCGGCTGCCAGGTCGGACAGCACGGCCGATACACCCGAGTCCCATGCCGCATTCGGCACGGACATCATGTTCCAGCCCTCTCTGAGCCATCCCGCGGGGCTGTCCGTTTGCACGGCGATGTGCTCGTCGCGCTTGACCCAGAGGCGGTAGGAATCATGCCAGGGGAGCTCCTCGTCCTCCTGGTCGAATATCCCTATGGCGTCGAAGGGGCTCGTCGGCGCAGGCCCGGCGAAGTCGCCCGGGCCCGCCAGGAGCAGACCCACATCGCCCGTGCCGTCCGTCACGACGAGCTGCTGGCCCGATGCCCAATCGCCGGAGACGACCTCCAAATCGTTCAAGCGGCACCAGTGCGTCTGGTAGTACTCGGCGCCCCCGGCGCGCGATTGGTCGAAGTAGTTGCACGACGCGACCGATGGTATGACGTCCGGCCCCGGCATACCGACGCCCTGCTCCAGAATCGCGACCTCGAATACGGTCATGGGCGAGGAGGAGTGGCGATCGTTTATGAAGACCTTGCCGTTGTGGTTGCCCAGGAGCCCGCGCACCTGCACGCGGTCGCCGGCCTCCACGGGTATGTAGTTCGGGTGCGGCCAGGGGTCGTACCACCACGAGCCGGCCCATACCTGCATGCCGCCCCAATCGGTCTCGTCCTGAATGAAAATGGAGTACATCTGGGAGGGGTCGAGCAGCTCCCCCGTGGTGTTGAGCGCGATGCCCACGACGGTTACGCGGTTCTCCTCGGCCGGGGCGGCGTCGACAAGGGGGTGGGAGCCCGTGCCGTCGGCATTCACCGCCTCGTAGTCCCAGATATCGCCTGCGGCACAGAGACTTGCCGCCAGCGCGACGCTTAGGCCGACCTGGGCCGCACCCCTCACTCTTTTCTCCACTGCCCACTACTCCTCTCTCGTCGCCCCGGGTCCGTAACACGATTCAGTATAATCGTAACACGCCAGCCGTGAGTCTGTCAAGCCAGCCCTACAAGGGTTGGATGCGGCGGGGGCGGGGAGAGAGGGAGACACACAGGCACGGGACCGGCTACGCGTCACTTGGCTGTGGGTGTCGGCGGGAATATAATCCGGGTACGCGGAGGGGAACGAGGGAGGTCTCCGGCATGTTCCGAAGGATACTGGTGGCGACGGACCTGTCCGAGGTGTCGGACGAGTTCGTGGCGGCAACGGCGCACCTGAAGGTCGCGGGGGCTGCGGAGGTCCACCTCGTCCACGTCATCGACGCCCTGAGGATGGACGAGGTCCCCGACGCCACCCGGGCCGAGGTGTCGGCCCGCCTGGCCGAGCAGGCGGCGGTCGTCCGCCGTGCGGGTATGAAGGCGGAGACCCACATGGCCGTGGGGCTGCCTTCGGCCGCTATCGATGAGATGGCCGAGTACCTCAAGGTCGACCTGGTGACCATGTGCTCGCGGGGGCATACGCTGCAGGAAGCGGTGCTGCTGGGCAGCGTGGCCGACCGCTTCATGCGCATAGCGCGCTTCCCGCTGCTGCTGCTGCGCTGCTCCGTGCTGTACGAGAGCGGCGAGCACCGATGTGGGATACACTGCGCGCGGCTGTTCGAGCACGTGCTCTTCGCGACGGATTTCTCGGACAACGCCGCGGCAGCGTTCGACGTACTCGTGGGCCTTGCCTCCGCAACCAGCCCGCGCGTGAGCCTGGTGCACGTCCAGGACAGGACGCGCATCGAGCCGCACCTCTCGGACAGGCTCGAGGAGTTCAACAAGACCGACTCGCAGCGCCTGGGAGGAATGAGCGAGGAACTCAAAGCGGCCGGAGCAACGGACATCGCGACCAAGGTCGTCTACGGCCACCCGGTCGTCGACCTGCTGTCCGTCATCGGCGAGGAGAGCCCCACCCTTGTGCTGTTGGGGAACCAGGGCAGGGGATGGGTCCGCGAGCTGTTCCTAGGCTCCGTGGCGCACAACGTGGCGCGGCTGACCGAGGTGCCCGTCCTGCTCATCCCCCACGGGCGGTAAGAGGGCCGGCGCTGTCAAGAAAACCGCCGGGCGGACAGCGGCCGCCCGGCGTTGCCTTTGCTGCTCCCTAATCCTTCCGGGCCCATACCACCGCACGGCGGCTCTCGGGTCCGTACGGGCCGCCCCGCTGGTCACCGAAAGTCGCCTCGACGGTCAAACCCGCCTCGCGGACCCAGGCGAGTATCTCCCCCATAACCACCGGGTGGCACGTCTCCCTCCATTCATGGTGCGTCGTCCCGCCGTCGGGATGAGTTACCGTGAGGCGACGCACATAGTTGACTATGCGCGCATGCACATCGTACCAGACCGTCTGCGTGCTGCCCTCCAGAACGGTGCCGTCCTCACACGTCCCGCTGGGAAAGGCCCGGCGCACCTGGTCCGGCGGCTTGCGCCAGGCGGGTGACAGCTCAACCGACTGATGATCGTCAACATCGATGTAGACGTGACCGCCCGGGCACAGCGAGGAGGCGGCGCGCCAAACCAGGGCGCGCTGCTCGTCCGACGACGAGACCTCGTAGAAGCAGTTGCCACCGAATAGGACGAGGTCGACTTCAGCCGGCCAGTCGGCGGCAAAGACGGGGGAGAGGACCGTCTGGAATCGCTTGCGAACCGCCTGCGGCTCGGACTCGAGCTTGGCCCTCAGGCGCGCAAGCATTACTTCCGACTCGTCCAATGCGATGAGGCGGTGGCCAATCCGCGCGAGGGGGATGGCGATGCGGCCCGTGCCGCAGAACGGCTCGAATACCACTAGGGGACCGTCACCGGCAATCAGGCGACGGATAAGGCCTACGTCTTCAGTCTGCGTCTCCGTCTGATCATAGAACTCCGCTATGTGCGCGTCGGCGGAGTATTTCCCCTTCTCCGTTGCAGACATAAAGGAGGTGTCCTCCATGGTCGTTGCCCGCGTCTGGGCGAACGGTGTGGGCGTTTGGCGATGGTTGTCGTACTGCGCAGAATACCCACTTCATGGCGCACCTCCTTATGTGCTTGATACGTGAGTGTCGGCGGCAGAGTTCTCTGAAGAATACCCTTGCCCTGCCCCCGGTGCAACCGTCGACGAACCGGCCGGCTAGGGGATGAGGAGCGAAAGGCCCGGGACGTTGGCCAGGACCCAGTAGCCAGACCACGGGCGCAGGTGGGTGTCGTCGCCGCCCGATACGTCCAGCGTGTGGTAGCCGGCGCCGTCGTAGTAAAAAGCCTGCCCCTGTATCCAGCCGGCCGCCGCGGCGTCCGGGACCGCAAGCGTCGTCGCGCCGTCGGTCACCTCTACGTCCGCCCAGGCCACGGCCGCCGCGCGCGGGTGCCCCACAAGAGTCCAGCCCGAGAGCGGAACGTCGTACGACGACTCGGCGGCCGTACCCCAGTAAGAGACCAACGAGCCGTTGGTCAGGCGCAGCCAGTAACCGGCGCCCACCGAGAGGTCGGCCAGGTCGCCCGGATACGGCAGGTAGATGCCCGCATAGCCGTAGAGGTTGCCCGTGAGATCGTTGCCCGCATCGACGCAGGCCGAGAGGACCGAGTCGGCGGCGGGGTCGTCCGGGCAAAGCGGTATCGAGAAGAGGTTCCACCCCGCCGGGAGATACTCCTCACCCTCCTGCATCGGCCCGCCCGAGGCGACCTTGAACGCGTAGAAGCTGGGGCGCTTCGTGCCCTCGCCGCGTATAACACCAAACCAGTCCGTGCCGAAGTCACCGTAGTTGAACAGGAGAATCTTCTCGACCAGCGGCTCGGTCTCGCCGTGGTCGGTCAGCGTGGCAGTCAGGGCGAAGAGCTGGCTGACGTACAGCGCCTGCTTCTGCTCGTTGGACTCCACGCTCTGCCCCGGGCCGACCGAGGTGGGCGAGTCCGGGCAGACGTTCCAACCGACCTCCGTCAGCCACAGCCGCTTATCGTTGTCGCCGTGCGCGTTCATGACCGGCTTGATGTAGTCGCGCAGGTAGTAGGTCATGTAGCTGTATGGCCCGGAAGTCCAGTTGTACGGGTGCACGCCGACGGCGTCCATGGGGTGATAGGAGGAGAACGACGGGGATTCATACAATGAATTGAGGTAGTCGTTGAAACAGAGACCGCCGAGGACAACCGTCGCCGACGGGTCTATCGCCTTGATCGTGTCGTACGACTGGCGGAGGAGCTCGGCGTAGGCGTTCGGCTCGACGTAGAACGTGCAGTCCTCCTCGTTCCATATCTCCCAGGCGGTGATGCGGGGCGAGAAATGCGAGACGATCTCCGAGACGCGGTTGACGAAGACGGAGCGGAACGACGCACTGCTCCAGGCCTCCTGCGGATACCACGGCACGGAGCTGTAGTCGAGGATGCCTAGGACGGATATGCCGCGCGTGGCGGCCGCGTCGACGACGTAGTCGTACGAGCTGTAGTTGATGGTGCCGTTGGTCTCGCGGATGAACTCCAGCCGGACCCAGCGCGCGCCCAGATCGTTGAGGTTGTCGGCCATCTGCGGCGTGAAGAGGATGCCGGAGCCTGGGTAGTAAAGCGGGGCGTTGATGCCGAAGAAGCCCGGCTCCCGGGAGGCAGCGAGCGCTGACGTCGACAGGGCGGCCGCGATGAGAAGCATTGCCAAGATGTATGGCGCGCGCATGCGGGTCTCCCGTGCGTTTCTCTCCACCAATAGTCTACCACGTAAGGCGGGTCGAAAAGGGGGGCGCTCACGGTCTGACCTAATGCATCGGCATCCCGGCGCTACGCGGCGCCCACTCGACGCCCGCCATGCAATACGCCGCCATGTGCAGCCGCCCTTGCTCGACCCAAGTCGTCTTTCCGTACCGGAGACGTCCCTCGTCACCCGCGGGGGCACACACCGCTAAGGCACGAGCAGCGTGAGGCCGGGGACCTCGGCAAGGACCCAGTAGCCACGCCAAGGGCGCAGGTGGGTGTCGTCGCCGCCCGATACGTCCAGCGTGTGGTACCCGGCGCCGTTGTAGTAGAAGGCCTGCCCCTGTATCCATCCGGCCGCGGCGGCGTCCGGCACGCTCAGGGTGACCGCACCGTCTGTCACCTCAACATCCGCCCAGGCGACGGGCTCGGCGCGCGGGGGGCCGACAAGCGTCCAGCCCGAGAGCGGAATCGAGTAGGGGGAAGAGGCCGCCGTGCCCCAGTATGACGCCGGCGCCGGTACGTCCAGGCGGAGCCAATATCCCGCGCCGGGCGAAAGCGCCGTCAGTTCCGCCGGGTAGGCCTCGTAAGATCCGCCGTAGCCGTAGAGATTGCCGGCCAGCGCGTTGCCGGCCCCAACCGCGTGACGGAGAATATAGGCCGGGTCCGGGTTGTCCGGGACGGACGGGATCGACAACAGGCTCCAACCCGTGGGGAGCGAACAGTCGACCTTGGTGACCGGGCCGCCCGCGGCCGCCTTGTACGAATAGAAGCTCGGGCGCTTCGTCCCGTCGGGCCGGACGAGCCCGAACCACTCCGTGCCCCAGTCGGCGTAGTTGTAGAGAAACACCCGCTCGACCATGGGGCCGAGCTCGGGGTGATAGTAGTCCGTCAACGTGGCCGCGAGGTCGAAAAGCTCCGAGACGTACTGGCCCTGGAGCGCCTCGTTGTCGGGCAGAGTTCCACCGGGACCGACCGAGTTGCCCGCGTCGGGGTGCACGTTCCAGCCTATCTCCGTCAGCCACAACCTCTTGCCCTCGTCGCCGTAATCGTTCATCACCGCCTTGATGAAAAAGCGCAGGGCATCGGACATGTAGGTGTAAGGGCCCGCCGTCCAGTTGTAAGGGTGGACGGCGACGACGTCCATGGGGTGATAGTCGGCAAAGGCCGGGGACTGGTAGACGGCGCGGAGGTAGTCACGCGAGGCAGGTGTGGCGGCCGAGAGCCCGCCCATCACGACCGTAGCCCCGGGATCGATCGCCTTGATGGCTTCATAAGACTCGCGCAGGAGGAGGGCGTATGCCGCGGGCGAGACGTACGTTGCGGAGAAGTCCTCCTCGTTCCAGATCTCCCACGCGCTGATCCGCGGCGAAAGGTGAGAAACGATCTCCCCGACCTTGGCCACGAAGAGGGCGCGGAACGCGTCGGTCTCCCACTGGTCGGGCGCCCACGGGAGCGAGTCGAAGCCGATGAGGCCGAGGACGGAGATGCCACGGGCGGCGGCCATGTTGACCGCCACGTCGTAGCCCGCGTAGTTGATGGACTCGTCCGCCTCCCTGATTACGCCCAGGCGCAGCCAGCGGACGCCCATCTCGTTGAGGTTGTCGGCGACCTCCTCGGTGAAGATGACGCCGACGCCGGGGTAGTACAGCGGGGCGGTTGCGCCGTAGAAGGCGGCCTCGCGCGGCGCGGCGGCCGCAGAAGTCCCCGAGAGCGCAATCGTCACTGCGGCCATAACCAGGAGCAGGCGCTTCAGCATCCGATCAACGTGTCCTCAGGTGTCTCCCTATCCACTATAAGTTTACCATCCACGCGCAGCCGACGCAGGGCGGGCGCGCAGAGGCGCTCGAGCTGCCCGTCCCCGCCGAGCTTTATACCTAAGATGTCCGTGCACTCCGCTTGGACGCGGCGACCGTCGAGCATGAAGTCGACCGCCAGGGGCCTCCCGGCCGGGACGGGGCCCTCCTGCGCCACGACGACCGAGCCGTCCGTGAAGCGGCGGCCGCCAACAATGGTATTGGGGGAAACACCCGCGCCCTTCAGCAGCTTGAGGAGGTCCGCCGTCGCCGGCGGCTCGTCAACGCAGGGCACGCTCCGCCTGATGGCTGACATGACCGGGGAGGCGTCGCGGCCGCGATTGTCGACCCCTCCCTCCCCAATGAGCGCGGACAACAGGCCGGCCTCGGCGAACTCGCTCAGCGCGTCCAGCGTCGCCCGCGAGGCGAACTGGGGATAGGCGAAGACGAGACACCGCGCGGCGTTCGTCCCATACACCACCTTCCCGCCCTCCGGGCGGAGTCGGCCGTTGTCCATCTCGTACGCCGGGACGAGAAGGCACGTTACCCCGGCCCTCCAGAGCTCGACGCCGATGCGGAAGGCCCGCTCGAACAGGCAGTCGGCCATAGCCCAACAACCGTCCCTTATCGGATTCGCAAGGTGGGAGAAGAGGGCCTCCTCGCCGAAGGCGACCACGACGTCCGCATGCGGCAGGCCGCGCTGGAAGCGGTTCAGCATCGCCATGCGCTCCTCGATGGCCGAGACCTGCTCCAAGAGCCCGGGCCGGCCCAGCTCCAGCACGCCGTCGCGCTCGCGGTCGACCCAGAACGAGAGCGTGTGCGTCCGCCCGCCCGCTCGGGCGTTGTCCCACGCCTCGGTGAAGTACGTGGCCACGTCCAGCGTGCCCATGGAGTACCACATGTTGTAAAACGGCTTGCCGCCCCAGCGATGCGCCAGCGCAAGGCGCACCGGGTAGGGGCAGACCTCGTCCGTCTGCGCGTACTCCCTCTCTATCTCCCACCAGTCCAGGCCGTTCTTCCATATCTCGGGCGTATCCGCCGTCTCCTCGATGGCGAACCAGGTCGGGTGGACGCCGATGAATGCGCCGTCGCCCCAGAGCCGCTTCACCGTCGCACAGAATGCGGTATCCGTTGCGACTATCCTCCCCCGCACGAAGCGGTGGAAGTCGCTTATCGCCCGTACCCTCGCTCCCTCATCCCCGGCGGGCGCGAGGCGCTGATTCAAAACATCCAGCAAAAAGTCGCGCCCGTAGGCCTCCCTGTACCTCTCGGCCATCTGCGCGCTGTACCAGGGGCATCGCCAGGCGCCGGAGAAGTCGAAACCCGGGTACGGCGGGGCGCCCCACTCGTCGATGCAGGCGCCGTCCAGGGGCAGGTCGGCGCAGGCCGCAAGGAGCTCCTGCTGGTAATGCTCCACCTCCGGCGAGAAGACGTCCGGGTATTCGAAATAGTGGGTGGCCATGAAGAGCACGTGCGTAGCGATCGTCTCGCCCAGGCCCACCTCGACACCGACATGGCCCGGCTCGCACTCCGTCACGACGCACTCGCCGGTGACGTCGGCCAGCGTAGCGGGGTCGTACTCATCATCCGCCGTCATCGCAAAGGCCCACGCGTGTAGCAACTCCGACCGCAAGACGGGGTAGTCGCCGTAGTGGTCACCCGTGGCTCGGTCCTCGCTCGTCCACGCGGCGCGCCCCCTTCCATCCAGTGCGACGAGCTCTGTTCTGCACAGCCCCTGCAGCGCATCCGGCCAGCGGCGGCAGAACTCGAGCCGCTCGGGCTTGGGCCGCACGTCGATGTCCAGCATCATGCGCCGCCCCGCCGAGTGGAATAGCTCGGCCGTCTTGCGCAAGGCCCGCTGCGCGTGTGCGTCCGTCAAGGCCCTGCCAGTCCACACGAGCGAGATGTAGATCATGTCGAAGACGGAACGCTCCAACAGATCGCGCGCCTTCGCCAGGTAGTGCTCCCCCTCGAAATCCTCGGCCGACCACTTCCAGTAGATGATGCGTGGGTGCTCCATCTGTCTCTCCGCTGTGGTGCGTGCGTTCGCTGAGTTTATACGTTCCGGGCGGCGGGCAGTCAACGCGGGGGGACAGTGTCGGAGTCACCCGGTGGCGGCCGGGCCGGCATTCCCACAGGGGCCACCGACAACATCCTCGGGCAGCTCTGGGCCAAGGTGGCCTACAACGCCGCCCTCAACCCGCTGGGGGCTCTGCTCTCCGTCCCATACGGGATCCTGAGCGGAATCCCACAAACCCGGCATCTTATGGATGAGGTCATCCGCGAGGCGTACGCCGTGGCCCGGGCCGCCGGGGTCGGGATGCCCATCCCGTCGGCCGATGAGTATATCGACCACTTCTACGGCGAACTCGTCCCGCCGACGGCCGCGCACAGGTCATCCATGCTCCAGGACATTGAGGCGGGACGCAAAACCGAAATAGCTGCGCTAAATGGGGCGTTGGCCCGCATCGGCGCCGAGCGCGCTGTCGCTTGCCCGGTCAACCGTGCACTCACACTGCTCGTGGAGGCGGCGGGGGAGCTCAGTTAGCCGCTATGTGTCCAGAAAGGTGGACGATGTGTCCACTTTCCTCGACTGGTCATAAGCACTTGCAGCGCAGGTTGCTCCGGCGCACAGGGCGGTTGGCTGGGCAGTGCCGGCGTCTACGATTCTGGACGCACCGCCGGCCTGCCCCGCATGGCCGGGGTGTTTGAGCGGGCACGGTCCTTGCGTCACTTTACACTGGTAGTGTGCCGTTTATTTGGCCGGCTCACACAACACAAACCTCGCACCACGGGGTAGCTTGGAGGCATAGATGCGCAAGCTGGAAATCGCGGTTTTGGGGGTCGCATTGGCCGGCATGCTGGCCGGGTCGGTCAGTGCCGCCGGGGCCATCGAGGGCTACGTGAGGGATCAGTTCGGTTCCGGGCTCCACGAGGTGCGCGTGTACTTGCAGCCCCAAGGGGGCGGGGGAGGGGCCTTCGGCTTCGGATTCACCGACTACTACGGGCGCTACTACTGCGCGGGCCTGCAGAACGGCACCTGGTCCGCCTACTGTTCGCGCGCATGGTCCTGGCGGTCGCGCGTGCACTCCGGCATCGTCGTCAACAACAACGTGGCCAACGGCGACATACCACTGGGGGCCGACTACCAGGTGGAGGAGTGGGTCGGGTCGGGCACCTACACCTCGTTCGGGCAGACCTTCATGGCGCTGGGGCCCGACATAGTCGAGGTCGGGGTGAGGAACGACTGGGCCGAGTCGCGCAAGTATGAGATCAGGATATACGATGGGTACGGCGGGCCTCAGATCGGCCCCGCGAGGCAGACGCCCAACATCGGCGAGGGGGGCACCGGCGAGGCGCGCTGGATCACGGGAGACGTCCCCGTCATCCCCGGACAGACCTATTACGTCGAGGCCACTAGGTTCCTAGGCACCGGCGTCGGGCCCATCGTCGCCCCCGAGAACCCATACCCGTTCGGCATGGGCTATATCAATGGGGCGCCGGCACCCGGCATCGACGTGCACTTCATCATCGGATCGGACGATGACGGCACGGTCGTAAGCTACAACTACCCCTACACCGGGCTGGGTAGTCTGGGCACATGGTGCAACGAGGTGGGCCAGACTTTCGTCGCCAAAGGGACGAGCCTGGCCGGCGTCGACATGAACCCTACCGTGGGCTGGGGCGTTTATATGGAGGCGGACGTATCCATACTCGCCGGCGGCCCAGGAGGGCCTCAGATAGGCCCGACAAAGACCTTCGGTGAGACAGGCGACTGGGGTCACGGGTGGGCTTTTGAGCCCGGAGAGGTACCACTCACCGCCGGACAGACCTACTACCTGAAGATCGTTCGCACTCCGCCCGACGTGGGTCTCAACTACGCCCGCTCGGATCTTCCCCTCTATACGAGCGGCCAGCTTTACAGGGACGGCGTAGCCCAGCCGGGCGAAGACCTCACGGCTCATATCCTCGAGTACAACGATCTGCCAGACTTCTCCATCAGCAACATACAGTTCTCCAACGCGTGGGCCGACCACGTCGACGTCACTTGGTCCTCCTCCGTCGCCGCTACGTCCCAGGCGGAGTACTGGGAGGTCGGCGCGACGGGGCCGCACACGTTCACGGCCGTGGACGAGACGCTGGTCGGCAGCCACAGCCGGACGCTGACCGGTCTGGAGGCCGGCCACAGCTATAACGTCGTCGTCAAGTCGTTCCGACGCGGCTACGAGTGGCAGTCGTCCGCGCCGCAGGTGTACGTTTTCTCGCTTCCCAACTCCGGCACCGTATCGGGCCACGTGTACGACGACCTCGGCGCGCCGCTGGAGGGCGCCGTCGTTACCGTGCAGCCCTTCGGATACAGCGAGTCGACGGACGCGGCCGGCTTCTATGAGATAGTAAGCGTGCCGGCCGGGATCTACGACGTGACGGGGGCCCGCGTGGGCTACCAGGACGTTACCGTCGAGGACCAAACGGTGACGGCCGGCTTCACCACTACCGTCGACTTCGAGCTCGATCCGTGGCCGAACCTCATACAGAACTACAGCTTCGAGACGGGCGATATGTCGAGCTGGACGAACTTCGGCGACGCGTTCGGGATAGAGACCGGGACGTGGTTCGGCGACATAGAGGCGCGCACGGGTAGCTACTTCGTGGGCAGGGCGAGGCACGGGGACTATCCGGACGGGGGCATGTACCAGAGGGTGGCGTGCCGGCCCGGCGCCGACTACGAGGGCCAGATCTTCACCCACCTCTACCACGGCGACAACGACCCGGATGCCGTGCGCGCGCGCATCGGGATCGACCCGACCGGCGGCACCTCGTACGCTAGCGGGACCGTCGTGTGGTCGGACTGGGTGTACCCCTCCGCGCCGTGGTATAGCGAATACGTCGAGTATACAACGCAACGCGTCACGGCCTCTGGCGGCTACGTAACGCTGTTCCTCCAGTACGACTGCAAGTACAGCGACGGCTGGCACATCATTGCCTGCGACGATGGGGCCGTGTACGGGCCGCTGCCGTACGTCCAATCCACGAGCCCGGCCGGGTGGCTCTCCGCCGGCTGGAACCTCATGTCCTTCCCGCTCGAGCCGGCCAACCCGGCCGTGACTGCGGCCCTGGATGACGTCATCGCAGCCGGGAACGACCCGACCAACAGCATGTACGCCTATGACGGCACGTACACCATCTACCCGGGCGACTTCAACACCGTCTCTCGGGGTAAGGCGTACTGGCTGCTGCTTACCGTCGGTGCTCAGGAGAACCTTACAGGCGACGAGGCGTTCGGCTCGGCCGATGTGCCGCTCCTGGACGGCTGGTCGTTCATCGGCCATCCGCAGGGCAGCGCGGTCCTGTTGGCCGACTGCTCGGTCACCGACGGCGTGACTACACACAGCTTCGCAGATGCCGTGGCCGCCGGCTGGATCGACCCGACAGTGTATTACTACGACGGGTCGTATCTGGTCGTACGGACCGACGGCACGGGCGACGACGACAGCCTGCGGCCGTGGTACGGCTACTGGTTGCTCGCTAATACGGCCGGCCTGGAACTCATCGTTCCTTAGCTTCGTAGTAGCCGTATAGGGAGGCGCCCAAACAAGGGCGCCTCCCTTGTCCGCAGTGGTGCAAGCCGGCTTGGGGGTAGATAAGTGCGTAAGGCAGAGGTGGTCGCAGCTGGTCTCGCGCTGCTGGCCGCGGCGGGCGCGCCGCTCGCCGAAGTGACAATGGAGGACGGGTGGCCCTTCGAGAGCATCGCTAACTTCGACAGCCGCAGCCCCGCCGTGGGCGACGTCGACCGCGATGGGCGGCAGGACATCTTCATCGCGGATCGCCAGGAAGAGGGAGACATGTTCCTCTACGGCCTGCGCTGGGACGGAACGGCGCTCCCCGGCTGGCCCACGGCCAAAAAGGGCGGTAACACGACCCACGCCGCGCTGGGAGACCTCGACCGGGACGGGAAGCTCGAGGTCGTCATCGGCGGGCGCGATAGGGTCATAAGCGTCTACGAGGAGGATGGGTCCGACGCTCCCGGCTTCCCCGTGGCGGTTCCGCGCATTGAATCCCTCGTCGTCCTGGCCGACCTCGACCGCGACGGTATCCTCGATATCCTCGCGCACTCCCGCGACAACCACATCCTCGTCTACGACCACACGGGCGCGCCGCTGCCCGGCTGGCCCGTCCTGCTCTCCGAGGTGGTCCCGCCCGCCGACCGGGAGGGATCGGCGCCCCTGGTGGCCGACATCGACGGAGACGGAGCGCCCGAGGTCGTCGTCGGGTCTTACAGCGGCAACATCTACGGCCTGGAAGCCGACGGGACCGCCGTCGCCGGGTTCCCCTTCTCCACCGGTTCGTGGGTGCAAGGCTCACCGTCCGGCGCCGACATCGACGGCGACGGCGTCATCGAGATCATCGTCACGGACGGCGACGGCCGCCTCTGGGCCATCGACGGCGCCGGCACCGCGCTCCCGGGCTTCCCACTCTCGGCGGGGGCCACCCAGTTCATGTACGACAGCCCCGTCCCGTGCGACCTGGACGGCGACGGGCTCTACGAGATCGTGGCCCTGGATACCACCGAGGGCGTCCACGTCTGGGACGACGACGGCACCTACATGCCCGGCTTCCCCGCCCCCGGCGCGACGGCCAACATGGCCACCGGACTGGCCATAGTCGATATCG
>Ga0272441_10005139_pt1 | contig 23059 bp, 20 predicted proteins | sample SSMProp6N_FD_193582 | JGI IMG/M metagenome (GOLD analysis project Ga0272441, IMG submission 193582) | Marine sediment archaeal communities from Little Sippewissett salt marsh, Falmouth, MA, United States - SSM-Prop-6N | ecosystem: Environmental > Aquatic > Marine > Wetlands > Sediment ...
TCGGTGCTGTTGTCGCAGCTGCCAACGAATGACAGCCCGGCCATGAACTGAGACGGCCCGGTGGGCATGGTGAAGGTCACCACCGTCGTGGCCGTCGCGTCGGTGACACCTGTTTTCGACCCGTTCATGACCTGCTGCCTGGTCGGCAGCTCGATGCCGAGGTCATCAAGCACGGCCATGGCGTCGGCCACGTCGCTTGATCCAGACAGCAGCCCAGTGTGAGAGCCGCTCAGCTCGACATCGTCATCCTGGGGAAAATCAATCTCCCAGTCTGAGCCGGTGTAACGCTGCACCATCCCGGCCGACCTTGTCGGTGGGGCTGGGTTGAATGAGGTGCTCGAGGTCTCGCTCATGGTGCGACGGTCGGCCCGGCCTTTTTCTTTGATGACTAGCCGATAGTCGCTGATCCCCTCGGTGCTGCCGAGCAGCTGGCGGCCGATGATGTCAGACGGGGCCTCACCGACCACCCCGAGCTGGGCAAAGCCCTGTGTAAATTCGACGGTCATTAGATCAATCCAGGGCTGGCTTGAGTCTGAGTACACGCTGCCAGCGTCATAGCCCTGAACCACCACCTCATAACGGCCGGGGTAACTGACCGAGCTGACCTCGCTTTCCCAGTTGAACAGCTCGGTTTTTTCACCGTCACCCCACTTGTCGGGCACGTCGTTGCTGACCCTGGTGTAATCGAGGTCAGGCAGGTCGAGCGGAAAGTAAGGCGAGTCTAGCTGGCTCGGCCTGAGCTGGGTGCTGTCACTGTATGCGGCCATGTTGAACTGGCGCAGCTTGAGCTTGATGGCCCCAGACTTGAGGTGCTCGACCGGGGGCACAACCCTGACCGCCTGGTTGGTCAGCACATCATCGGTGAAGAACAAGACATCGCCGGGCTCGACCGGTGCCGCCATTCCGTCAGCCGCTACAGACCAGTAAAAAGGCTGCAGCCGGTCGATGTCCCGGCGTGTCTCAGAGTGCCGCCTCGCCATGCCCGCCTCGGTACAGCCATACAGCTGCACCTCTCGACGCTTGACCATCGAGTCGGACACGGTCTCAGGGTATTGAATCGAGCCCCACTCATCGGGGTCGGTGTATTTCACGATGACGGTATCGGCCACTGAGCCCAGCTCGATCTCATCGGCCGTCGGCACGTTGACGTAGTTGTTGAGGCTCAGCTCGATGCCCGAGGGATAGCGCAACGTTGCGGCCGTCAGGGTGATGGCCTCATCAACCGTGACCTGGCCGGCGTCGACAACCTCGACAATCTGCCGGTGCTCGTTATCGAAAAACACCCGCTTTCCCTCGAAGTCATCGTCAAAATCATCACCGGCCCCGTCACGGGTTACGGTGGTGCTCGAGCCCGAGGTCGACCAGGTGCCAACAGCCGCCACTGGCCGCCGCTCCTGCCAGAGCTTGAGCTTGCCGCTGACATCGGTGTAGATGTAGGCCAGGCCGTGCATCAGCGCTTCGGCGGCTGCCCGCTCGGGGTTGCGGTCGGTGACCTTGGCCCGGTAGCTGTAACGGTCCTCACCGCTGACCTGCTCATCACAGTGCTGAGCAGCCGCCAGCCAGCTGGCCGCGTCGATGTTGCTGGCGTCAATGCCCTTCCACGCAACAGCCTCGGTGAGAATGTCGTTGGCCACCAGCACCGGGTTGGTGGTGGCCACTTTGGTGCCGCCCGTGGCCCCGGCCACCGGCTCGACCTTACGGCCGCCGAGCACGGCCGACACGTTGAGGGCACCCGGCAGGCTCAGCTCGCTCAGCCTGATGGTGAAGGTTACATAACAGTAGCGACGCATCCGGGCGTCACTGGGCAGTTTGCTGCTGATGTGGGTAGGCACCAGCTCGGCGGCCGTGCCCAGCCGATAGTTGATGTTGAACAGCGCCCCGGCAAGCTCGGGGTCGGTGATGGGGGTGTCATTGATTTCGAGATCGCTGATGCTGGCCTGCTCTCCATAGCTGAACACGTAGCAACAATCCAGCCAGCCGCCCGCCCCTGCAAATTCCTTGAGAGCTGCGCAGAGTCCACTGACCTTGCGCTCACCGTAGACCACCGGAATGGTGGCGTCGAGAATGGTGGTTGAGAATGAAACCGTTGACTCACTGACCGAGCTGCGACCGCCAGCGCCACCTGACCAGACCTTCCGGCCGTAGTTGTAGCCCTCGCCATCGGTGGCCGCCTGTTGGCCTGGGCCTGGGTGCTGAGTGTGTCCACCGGGGCCGCTCGAGCCGTCAGGCATCCCCTGGCTGGCGTTGGGGTCAGGGAATCGCTCAGGCATCGCCCGGCAGCTCCTCCACCACATCGAGGCCGTCGGGCACCCCTCTGCCGGTGGCCAGGGCGGCCCAGGCGGCCCCCTGCCTGCTCGCACGCACCAGGCTGGCCCGATACCCTACCCCATGGGCTCGGAGCGACACACCGGCCGCTGGGGCCGTCAGCAGCTCGATCCCGAACATCGGCGCTCGAGGGTCAGTCCATGCCGGGGCGTCAGCGGTCGTGATGAATGGCGCGTCAATCATCATGACGTTGGGGGTAGAGTCGAGGTGGGTGAGTGTGAGCTTGGCCTGGTCAATGTAGCCGGTCGAGTTGTTGACCGTCGTGCTCACCAGCGACCAGACACCATCAGTGACGGTGACATCGGTAAAGCCGCTATCCTCTGGGGTGCCGCTGGTGAACAGCTCAAGGTTGGCTCGGAAGTCACCCGAGCCCATGACCCAGGCCCCGGCCATGATGTTGTAATTGATGTGCACCAGGTCGGTGATGTCGACGTTGCTGGGGTTCTCGATGCCGTGGCCCGGTGCAGGGGCCGACTTGTCGAGCAGAACCCCCCGCTTGCCGACCAGGGCGGCAGCGGCCAGGGCCTTGAACGTGTTAGTTGAGCCGAGCGCGGAATCCCAGACCCCGCTGAGGCTGTCGCTGTCATCGTCTGGGGTGCAAATCGCTTGCTCAGCGCTCAGGGCGTTGGTCTGGGTGAACGCGCTGGGCACCGTCTGGCCCAACGACTGGGGCACCCCGTCGGCCGTGACAATCAGCTCATCGACGGTGTTGATGGGGGCATAGAAAAAGGTCCGGCTGCCGTCGGGCAGGGGGTAGAGCGGCAGGTCATGGTGCACCCGCTTGACGGGCTCGACCACAATGAACGGGTCAATGCCGTTGCGGGTGTTGCGCAGGAATGCGGCCCAGTCATCGACACCGGGCACCAGGCCCTCGATGTACAGCTCGAGGCTGTAGGTCTGACGGCCGAACCCCCCCGACCAGTCGCGCACCAACCTTGGGCCGGTGTCAAAATCACTGATTTGCACCCCAGGCCGACCGTGCCCGAATTCGGTGCCCTCGATCATGAACGCTCGGGCTGGTAGTGCTGGCCACCTCTGCATCATCTCCCCCTAGTCCAACGTCATCGGTTGGCCGCTCGGGTTCTGCGCCTGAGTGTGCCCGCCGCCGCCGGTTGTGCCGCCGCCCCCACCGCCCCCGGTGCCGCCCCCGCCCATGGGTGGGGTGTCATAGCCCTCTGGCATGGTGAAGCCCCCATTCTGGTATCTGATCTGCAGGCCGGGCTCGGGGGCAGCGAAAAACTCGGCCCGCTGCCCGGTCTGCAGCCCGGCCCTTGGCTTGAGGGTCGAGATCCCGAGCAGCTCGATGCGGAAACGGCCCCGACGGTCGACGCGGCACGCCCGGCAGCGCCATGGAATTTCGATGACATCGGCGTCATTGACCTCGAGCACCACCGTAAGGGTGTTGCCCGACCAGGCCGCGCTGGTGAGGCCCATGCGCTCCTCATACCATGCTGACCTGACCTCACCGTCGAGGTCATCGAGGCTGACAGCCATGCGGCTGCGCTGGGGGTCATCGAGCACCATGCTGTCGATGGTCATGCCTCGAGGGTCGTAAACGTCGCCGCCATAGGTTACCGGTCGGTCACCGGTGCAATACCGCAACGCACCGCTGGTGAGCGTTAGCTCGATGAGTGCCGTGCAGTCCTGATACCTCGAGGCAAGGGCCGCTAGTTGGTCATCGGTGTAGCCGTACACTCATGCCCCCTCACTGCATCCCCTGGCCATCGGCCAGCATTTCCTCGACAACCGCCCGCACAATGGTCACCAGCGGTACCTCGGTGTTGTTCTCGACGGTGACGTTGATGGTCGGGTCAAACTGCACGTTCATCTCGACGTTGCCGTCGGTCATGTTTTTCAACATCTCATCAAACCCGGCCAGACTGTCGCGGGCTTCCTGCACCTGAGCTGTCAGCGATTCCCATTCCTCGCGCACCGAGGTCTCGACCTCATTGAGCTGAGTGTTGGCCAGGGTCTGGGCCTGGTTGATGAGATCCTCGAGGTGCTCACCCCAGGTTTGACCGCCCCATATTGACGTTGACGCCTCGAGATCCACCAGCCCGGCCAGGCTCTGAATGTAGCGCTGCAGCTCAGCGTTGATCTGCCCGACCTCGCTTGGGTCGGTGGCCTCACTCAACGCCTGCATCAATTCCATGATGCGGGTGCTGAAGTAATTGATCTGCTGGCCCTCGCTCATCTGGTCGAGCTGCACACTTTCGCGCAACCGGTCCCAGCCCTGATTGATGCTCTGGCGCATGGCGTCAATCTGGGCCATGAGCTGCAGTGTGCCCTGCAGGGCTTGCTGATAGGTCTGATTGATCTGCAGCATTTCGGCGGCCCGGTCGGGCAGGCTCATGCGATCCCAGCCCACCCTGAGCAGCTCGATCTGGCCGCTGGCGTCACCGATGAAATCACGCCACCGGTCAAGTGGGGTTTTCGCAATGTCGGCCATGATTGCATCCCACTCACCCGAGGCCAGCAGGTCGGCCGAGTCGACAAGGGCCTGCACGAAGGTCTGCAGGGCCTCGAGCCCGGCCTCGGCCCCCATGTCGCCCCAGGCCGACCAGAACTCAGCCATCACCCCCTCGGCCACCCCGAGGTCACTGAGTCCCTGGTCGATGGCTGGTCTGAACCTGCGCTCAAATTCCTCAGGGAAAATAACATCGGCCAGGTACTCAGCCATGGCGTCGGCATCGAGGTCGAGCATTCCGGTGTCGATGACGCCCTCGGCCAGCACCAGGTCGAACAGGTCAACGTCACCGAACGAGAGCAGGCTGTCACGCCAGGCGTTGGCCGTCGACCGATACAGCTCACCGATCTGCAGGTTGAACAGGCGCATTTCCTCGGCACCAGCCCCCTGGTCGCGCAGCTGCGACCCGAACGCACCGGGGCGGCCTGATTGCATATACACCCTCGAGCTGGGGTCGTCGTTGCCACCACCGAATAGGCTGCTAATGGCCCCGACCACCGCGCCGATCCCGGCCCCGATGGCCGTGCCCATGCCGGGCAGGATCATGGTGCCGATCCCGGCCCCGGCTATCATGCCGCCGAGCACCGACTGCCCGAGGCTGCCCTCAGCCGTGGCCATCATGCCGGTGCCGATGCCGACCCCGGCCGTTGCGGCCATTTGGGTGATGTCGATGCCGCCACCCATGAGACCTTGCATCACCTGCTGGCTGAGACTGTCGGCCGCCATGCTGGCGATGTCATCGAACAACCCATTAAATGCCTCGATGATGCCGTCGAAATCACCAGTGAATGCCTCGAAAAGCACGTCACCGATGCGGGTCTGCAGCACGGCCCCGAACGCTGGCATCACGTCGATGATGTCATTGAGCGCCATCTCGAACGCGGTCACCTCGCGGGTTGCATCCTGCCAGGCTGTCACCTGCTGCCCGACAATGGGCACCAGGTTGGCGCTGCTCATGGTCAGCCCAATAACACTCAGGCTCACGCCCTGATACTTGGCCGCCTGCTCAGCGAGTGTGTCGGCAGCGAGCTGCTGCAGCCGGGTCAGCTCGCTGACCTCACCTTGCTGGTCGACCAGGTCATTGGTCAATGCCCCAACTTCCTGGGCAGCCATCGCGGCCGCCTCGCTCACCCCGAGGCTGAGGGCCTTGCCGAACGAGATAGCCGCATCATCGGCGGGCTTGATGGCACTATCCTCGGTCTCACGAATCACGTCACCGAGCTTTTCAATGTCCTGGGTCAGCCCGTCGATTGAATCGCTGAGGTCATCGGCCAGGTCAGCCATGCCGCCGAACCCGCCCGGTAGCCGGGCAAACTCATCGACGATGACCTTGAGCTGCCCGAGAACGCTGCGCACCACCTTGAGCCAGACCTGCTCGATTTTCAAAAACTGGGCCACCACCAGGTCGGACCACCGCAGGCTGGCAAACCAGACGAATGAGGTAGCCACCTCATTGACCCAGCCGACCAGGCTCTCGAGACTGCCCCTCATGCCCTCGGTGCCACCCCTGGCCTCGAGCAGCGTGATGATGGCCTGGCCCATGCTCTCGCGGGCGTCACCCCAGTAATTGCCGAGCTGCTGAACCTGGGCGGCATAGCCCTGCAGCTCGGCCTGCGACGCACCACCGAACTGGTCGGCCAGCTTGGCCGCCAGAATTTGGGCCCGTTCCATCTCGTCAGCGTTGGCCAGCTGCTTGCGGGTGGCCTCATCGAGCACAATGCCGTAGCGGCTGAGGGTGCCGGTGTTGCCCGCCAGGGCCTTGCCCATGGTCTCGGCCATGATGGCCAGGTCGCTGCCGGTGGCCGAGGCTGCGTCGAGGGTTGGAATCAGCACCGTCATGGCAGCGTCGAAACTGCCGCTCAGGGTGGTGAGTTTTTCGAGGGCGGCCGCCGTGTCGGTGTCACCGTATTTTGTGAACCTCTGAACCTCAGAGAAAAGGCCCTGCAGGCTCTCAGCGTTCTCGGTGTATGACTCACCAGCCCGAGCCATGCTCGAGGCCAGGTCAATGAAAATGGCCTCTTGCTCGGCGGCCATGTTGAGGTTTTCGCCCATGAACCTGGCCATGCCCCGAACCGCGACAGCCAGCCCGGCGATGGCGGCCACCGCGACGGCAGCGCTGGCCTTGATGCCGCCGCCCATGGTGTCGAATTTGCGCCCGGTCCTGGTGGCCTCATCGCCCGATTCTTTGACCTCGCGCTCGAGCTTGTCGACCTGCTTGATGGCCCCCGTATTGTCGACAACAAACGTCAGCAGCAGCCGCTCAGCCATCGTTTACCTACCTCCGACCCCTGGCCCTTGGCCTGATGCTGCCGCGCCCCCTGACGCGCTGCTTGGCCTTTTCCTGGGCCTGCTTTTCAGCACGGGCTGCCGAGTCGATGCGCATGACCTCGTTAAAACAGGTGCCGAGCTGGCGCTGTATCGTCGGGCCCCAGTCACCCCAGACCTCGAGCACGGCCTTGATGTCGGCCCAGCAGGGCCCCAGGTAGCCGTTGAGCCCGGCGTGCCTGCAGCTGTACACCCGCATGAACGCTGACCAGGCCCGAGCGGTCGACGGCAGCGGCCGGGGCATGGTGACCCCGGCCTCTCTGGTGACCTCGGCAATTGTTGCCTGTTTTGCACCTGCTACCACCCGCCAGTAATCGAGTGAGCTGGGGCCGGTCCCGAAATAGAACCGCACCAGCTCGGTCAGTTTTTTTCTTCGACCTCAACCGCTTTCGAGGCCAGGTCGGTGGCCGCTGTCCAGAGCAGCTTGCTGAGCGCTGGCACCGTGGCCAACGTGTCGCGGTTTTCGGGGGTGAACGGCACCGGGTTGCCCGCCGCATCCAGCAGGTTTTCCCAACCCTCGACCAACTCACTGAGCACCCGCTTGCCGACCTTGAGGGCTCGGGCCGTATCCTGCTCGAGCCCCTCGAACTTGACGCCCTCGGCCTGCAGCTTGGCCATCAGCTCAGGGGTCAGCGGCCTCATCTTGAAAACCGCAACACTGTCGGCAAACTCGACCTCAACATCAACCGCGTTGGGTGAAAACAGCCCCTCACCCACCATGACATCACTTTTGATTTTCATGCGGCACCTCCATGCAATGTGTTATGGGTGCCCCTCGAGCGGATTGAACCGCCCAGCCCTGGGGCATGAACCAGGGCCGCCACCGGCAGGGGCACCAGAGTCATCATGCCGCCGCCTCAGTAGCTCGTTACGTCATTGACCAGGGTGGCCACCAGCGAGCTGTTGTCGGCGTCATCCTGCCAGTAACCGGTGAAATCGAGCGACACCTGCACGCCCTGGGGCCCGTCGACCGGAGGGCTCGAGGGGCTGTAAATCAGCTCGTTGACCTCGAGGCTGAGGGTTTCGGGGGTGCCAGCACCGTCAGACCAGCTCAGCTTGAGGCTTGACTCGGTGTTGGCCAGCGCTTTCTCGAACAAGGCCGCCGATGCAAACAACGCCGTCAGGCTGCCGTTGACCATGGCAATGCCCTCGGGCAGGCAACCCAGCTCTCCCTGGGTGCCGATGGCATAGATTTGCTCGAGCACGTTGTCGAGGGTCAGGCTGACGTTGGTGATGTTGGCGGCCGTGACCCCGCCTTCCTCGATGGTCAGGCTGAACTGGTCAATGGTGCTCTCGGTGTAGATGTTGGTCGGGGGGTCATCGAGGGGGTCGGTGGGGATCGGGTCGGTCATGCCCTTGCCCATGATGCCAAACTCGAAAATCACGACGCCCTCGCTGGTGGCGTTGATGCTCATGGTGCCGACTTTGCAACCGTAGTATTGCAGCACCTCGCTCACGTCCTGATAGTCAACGTCAACGGTCATGCCCTCGGGCAGCGACCCGAGGCTGGCCCCGTTGAAACCGACCTTGAACGTATGAGTGTTCTGGCCGGCTCCAGGGGTGTCGGCCTGAGTGACGGGCACCCCGATGGCGTGCTTGAGCAGGTGCCCCACTGACTTGAGGTGCAGAGGGAACATGATGCTGCCGTCGACCATCACGTTGCCCCTGACCGGTGCGGCCGGGTTGCGGTTGCCCCTGAGCACCGGGTTCTCGAGCAGGTTGCGCTGGAACCACGCCCCGCCGAGCCCGCTGACCGGGATAAGTGAGCCCACCGGGGTGCCCGGTGGCGTGCCCCAGGTGGTCTCGTCGTAAACGATGACCCGAACCTGGCTGCCGAGTGCTGTACAGGTTGCCATGATGTCTAGTCCTCTCTGCAGGGCAGGCGTGAGTGTCGCCACCTCTGCACGTACATGACCCCGGTGCCGTGCGGCCCCTCATAGGTCTCATCAATGAGTTGCAGCGGCCCGCACCTGGTGCTCAACCGTTGAGCGCTCAGGCCCTCGCGCAGCTGCTCGAGCAGCAGGTCAACGCTTCCCCCTCGGTCGGTCGGCCGACGGCCGCCGCCGCCACCAATGACGTAGAGGCCCCAAGTCCAAGTCTCAGGCTGGTCGATGGCCCCTGGGGTCGGGTTAATCTGCCTAAACGGTTCAAAACTGATTGATTCTCGGATGATGAAAACGGCCACGGCCAAGCGGTCAAACTGGGCCTCAGTGACCTCGAGGGCTGCCAGCACCGGGGCCGGTTCGATGATTGAGCTGGCCAGTCTCTCAAGCTCGGCCTGCAGGTCATAGTGATAGCCCACCGTCACCCCCTCACGCCGCGCCTGAGCAGCTGCTCACCCTTGGCCGTGATGAGGGCCTGGGCGGCTTTGGACAGCCCGACAAACGGCCTCGGCGGCATCGGCCGCCACCGGCTGCCTGATTTGTTCCCAGCCTGGCCACGACCGAACTGAGCGACCCCTGCCTTGATCGCATCCCGCTGATTGCTTGCGTTGACCCCGGTGACCACCGCCAGCTGCCGCTGAGACTTCCGCAGGAATGCCCGAGCCATCACCGAGCCCGCCAGGGCCCCGGTGCGTCGGAGTGGCGGCCAGCCCTGGCCACCCTTGCGGGCGGCCCAGGGTCGGCCCGAGGGTGAAATGCCCGAGGCTATAGACTGACGGGCTGCAGCAGTGAGGGCCGTGTCGGCCGTCCTGCCCAGCTCGCGCAGGCCCTTGGCCCCGAGCTGGTCGGCCACTTTGCCGAGCCTGCCGAGCACGGCCGTGGCGTCAACGAGAATCCCTGAGCGCGGCATCAGACCGGCCTGACGCGCAGCTCGTTGAGCTGGTCTCGATACTGTTGTGGAATGCTCACCAGCTGGCCGGTGACGGTAGCCTGATAGCCCACGCCCTTGGTCTGGTACTGGTGCAACACCAGGCCCTTGACCAGCATCAGAATGTCATCGTCGGTGATGGCACCGGACGCGCCATAGCCCACCGAGGCCGTGACCTTGACAGCATCGAACCGCCTGAGCGTGCCCAGGCTGGTGAAGTGCACCATTGGATAGTCGCCCACCCTGGCGTCATAGTCATCGGTGGTGAGCACCGTCTCGGTACCGTCACTGTCGAACGAACTGACCCCGGTGATGCTCACCAGGGGATAGAGTGGCACCCGCACCAGGTCGGGGCTCTGGCCCCAGCTCGGCCCGGCCGCACCATCAAGGTCATACACCTCGAGGTCGGCCTCATCGAACCATGCCGCCCAGGTCTGGGTCACCAGCTTGCGGTTGGTTTTGCGCTCGATGAGCATGGTGACCTCATTGATGACATCCTCGAGCACCTGGTCATCATCGCGCACGGTCTCAGCGAATGCCAGCCAGTCGCGCACCTGGTCGAGTGTGACCGGTGGCCCGTTGGGTGCAGTGACCAGCTCGGTGCGCATCAGCTGGCCTTTGGCTTGCGCTTGGCCGGTGCCCGCTTGCGCGCCTTGGGCTTGGGCTTGGCTTCGGCCGTTTCGCCCTCTGGCTTGGCCTCAGCGGTCTCGACGGTGGGGCCCTTGCCGCCCACCAGTTTGGCCGCCTTGAGCAGCAGCAGGGTGCGCACGTCGGCATCGGGCAGGTCATCCCTGACCTCACCGACCCAGACGGCCCCAACGCTGGTGCGAACGTTTCGGAGAATCTCGACTGTCACAGTGCACCTCGCTAGTTAAAACCGGGGGCCCCGCAGGGCCCCCAGCAGGTTGACGTTAGTGAGTGAGACCACCGGCAAACGAGAACGAGCCGCCATGCCGCACGGCCACGTCGCAGGTCTGGAACCCGACAATCCGCACCCGACCGCGCTGGGCTTGGGTGTAGGGGTCGATGAGCATATCGAGCCCGCCCCACATCCCGATGAGCAGGTCATTCCAGTTGCCGAAGAAAACGCCGCTCTGAGTGTTGGTGGAATAGGTCGCTTTGACCTGGTTGGACTTGAGCACCCGGTAGCCGTTCATGGTGCCATCGGGGGCCATGAGGTACTCAGGGTGGCCCGATTCCTTGACGGTGGTTTTCAGCTTGCCGACCATCTTGGCGTTGGTGATGTAGGCCAGAGAGCCGATGTCGGCGTTGCCGACGGCCACGTCGGTCTCAAACTCGACAATCTTGGCCCAGGTCGGAGCACCGGCCGTCACCGCACCCACGCCCGTCTGAATCTCGACCCCGACGGGCTCGTTGGTGCCTGCACCGTGCAATGCTCCGAAGTCCACCGCCAGCGCCAGGGTGCGGGTGATGTCATCCATGATGATGCCCTGAATGCTCGGGTCACTCTGCTTGAGCATCGAACGGGTGGCGGCCGAGTGGGCCCCGACGTTGCGGGCCGTGAGGGTCACCGCGTCGATGACCGGGTTGGCCTCGGTGACCTGGCCATCTTCGGCCACCCAGTAGCCGGTGGTGCCGCTGGCCAGCCTCGGAATGCTGAGATCACCGACCAGGCCGGTGAGCATCCTGGCTCCGGCAGCCCCGACCACCGCACGGTTGCGCAGCAGGTCGATGAATGAACCCGCCATGTGCTCGGTGCCCACCAGGTCGGCGCCGTCGCCCGCTTTGGTGATCTGCCGCATTTCCGGCCGGGGCACCGCCAGCACCTCGGTCGGTACGAAAAACGAACGCGGCCCATAGCCGAGTGAGTCGGCCACGGCCTGGCTGCACTCCCGCTCGAATTCGGCACCTCTCCAGTCGCCGTCGATGGTGGCCTGTACGGCCTTCAGAATGTTGAACTGACGCGCCTGCTTGACGGTCAGGCCGATGGTGCCGGGCACCGTCTCGACGGGCAACTCGCCGCCCTGGGGGTCACCGGCAGCCGGTTGCGGATCGGTGGCCGGGGTGAGGCCGCGCAGGGCCTCGAGCTGCCGGGCACGCTCGATGCGGTTGGTGATCTCACCGACCGCGTCATGCTCGGTGTTGTACCGCTCGACTTCCTCGGGGGTCATATCGCGGCCGTCGGCCTCGATGGTGCCCACCCATGCCTCGAGCTTTTCGATGGCCTGGGTGCGCTCGTTGATGAGCTGATTGATGTCTCTCACTTTGGAATCCTCCCGGCCCTACAGGGCCTTGAGTTTGAGCTTAGCCAGGTCGAGACGATGCCTCGGTTGGGGCTCGGTGTTTTCGGATGAGGGCTCTGCCCCCTTGCTCTCATGATACGCCAGCACCTCGGCGGCCGACCTGTAACCGACCTCGACCTCGGTCTGTTTGAATGCGCCATAGGTTGCCACCGTCACGTCAAACAGCTCACCGATCTCGGTGATGGTGCGCTTGGGCACCTCGCCGCTCGAGTCCATCTCATCGGCGGCCACGGTGAACGCATAGCTCATTTCGTCAACGTCACCACGGTCGATGAGCACAACCAGGTCACGGGCCACCTGGGTGTCGGGCAGATCGACCTCGACCTTGAGGCCGTGTTCATCCTGCTCGAGCCGCAGCGTTTTTGGGGTGCGGCCGAGCACCAGGTTCGGGTCATGGTTGACCAGGGCCCTGGTGTCGGGCTCGGCCTCGAGCACGTTGGTGAACGCACCAGGGGCCACGGTCTCGATGAATGCCCCGCCGATGTTGGCCTCAACGTTGAACACGGCCGCATAGCCGACCAGGCCGGGGCCGCTGTCGCCCTCGGCCCTGACGGCCCGCAGCTCGGTAATGGTGCGCTGTTCTCTCATGGTCATGGGCTACCTCCCCGCGATAATGCCACAGTCGCACCCTGGGTGCGCCGGTGGGTGGTATACGTCGGTCGAGGGCGTCAGGGCGCTGCCTGCCCCCTCGGGCTGATAGTTTGCACCGGCCCCGATGAATCCCTCGGTGACCCCGACAACCTTGCCGTGCAGGTCGAGACAATAGGGGCAGCTGTCGCCATACGCCTGCCAGACCACCGTGGCCACCCCGAGGCTGACCCAGACGGTGCGGCTGAACCCCTGCCCGAACTTGACCGGCTGGGCCGCTGCCGTCTTGTTTGCACGGCTGCGGCCTGCCGGTCCTCCATCAGTCCACTCGGTCAGCCGCTCATCGAGCAGCTCAAGCAAGTCGGCATCGGCGGCCGCCTCGCTGAGCAGCTTGATGATCTGGGTTTTGCTCCGGTTGGCGTAGACCTCGGCAAACTGGGCCACGTAGCCGTTGACCCACCGCTGCAGCTGAGGGCTCATCTCGAAAACATCGGCAATCTCATCGGCGGCCGCGCCACCGATGGCCTCGGCCATCGACTCGAACACCGGCCCGAGCTGGGTGCGGGCGTAACTGGTGTCACTGTAGAAATCGGTCAGCCATTCCTCAAAGGTCTGATCTGACCTGGTGCCGAGGTGCCGCTTGGCCGCTGCCCTGATGGCCTCTACCTCGCGCCTGACAATGCGGCCCATGGCCTGCTCGAGCACCAAGCGGTAACTGCGCTCAATGCGCTTGCGGGTCAGGCCGACCCTGGCCCGGTTCTCACCACCTGGCTCGAGTTGAGACGGCCGCCGGCTGCTTGGCGCCGGCGCTTGTAAACCGTTGCAGTCACACCTATTTACGCCACCGGTCGGCACTGGCTGGCCACCCTCGGCCGGTGGCTCAGTCTCAGTTGCCACCAGCTCGAGCGGCACGTAGTTGAGCGGCACCATGTGCACGTCACCGTTGTCGATGGGGTTGAGGTTCTCGAGGGCTCGCACCTCATTGATGCTGAGTACCCCTCGGTCGAGCAGCGTTGAGTAGCTTTCAAACCTGGTAGCCGGATCGGCCCGCAGCAGGTTGTTGGTGTTGAATTCGACGTAAACCTGGCCCCATAGCTGCTCGGGGATGAGCACCCTGGTGATGGCCTGCTCGAACCGCTCGAGCCAGGGCACCATGGTGTAGGTCAAAAACTCGAGCGACTGCTCGGTGATATTCGAGAACGTCGCCCCCTCAAGGTCACCGATGAGATGCGCCGGCACCCGGAATGCGCCGGCGATCTCCGACCGGCTGAGCTTACGTGACTCGATGAACTGGGCATCATCCGGGTTGATGCTGATGGTCTGCCAGGCAAGCCCTTCCTCGAGGATCGCGGGAGCGTGCTGCTTGTCGCCCCCATGGTCACGGGCCCAGCTGTCTCTGATGCGGTCATGGGCCTCGGTGGTCAGCCGCTCGGGGTAGGTCAGCACGCCCGAGGCCGTGGCGCTGTTGCGGAAAAACCGGTTGCCATAGGCATCGACCGCAATGGCCCGGCTGAACCCCTCGCGCATGACCTTGATGGGGTTGTAGCCCACCACCCCGTCACCACCCAGGCCCTTGACGTGCACAATGTCTCGAGCTGGATACACCATCACGCCACCGCCTGGCGGCTGGTAACGGTACACCCGGCCATTGTTGGGCTCGGTGACAATCTGCACCCGGTCGGGCTCGAGGGGATAGAGGGCAGTCGGCACGGCCTGGCCGTCACGCTGCACCCGCCAGTAACCGTTGCCGCGCAGGCAGAGGTGCCCCATGGTCACCTCGAACAACTCGAAAGGGGTCAGGTTGGGGGCGGCCTCGAACGTCAGCAGCCTGGCCAGGGGCACGTCGGTGAGCTTGTCGCGGCCGCCGTCCGGTCGGCGCTGGTACAGGTTGCAAGGGAATGAGCCCATGGCCTCGCTCAGCACCCTGGTGCAGCTGTAGACCGCCATAAGCCCGATGACGTTTGAGAACGTGGCAGCGGCCCCGGCCTCACCGACGTTGATTCTGAGCGCTTTGAGGGCGGCCGGTGTGGCCTCGATGTCGCGGGTTTCGGGCCCGAGCCCGAACCAGCTGCGCAGCTTGTCATTCCAGCTCATAGCCTTCTAATCCCTTCCCCGCCATAGTCGCTGACCCGCATCTCGGTCGGCACCACCATACCCCTGCCCAGGGCCATGATGAGAGCCACGGCCCCGTCGATGCGTTCGGTGCTCCGGTTCTTGGCGGGTTTGAGGTTGCCAGCTGCATCAGACTCGACCACCAGGTTGCTGATGTTCCACGCCAGCACCGGGTTTCCGTCATGGGTCAGCTGCTCACCGATGACGATTTTCTCAAGTTCTTTTGTCGGTGGGTTCATTGATTTATAGCCCTGGCCGAACGGCACCACCGTCATGCCCTCATTCTGCAGCTGGGTAGTAATCTGGGTTGCGTTCCATCGGTCGATGGCCAGCTCGGCCACGTTGAACCGCTCAGCCACCTCGAGCACGTCATCCCTGATGCGGTCATAATCGAGGATATTGCCCGATGTCGTGCTGATGAGCCCCTGCCTGACCCAAACGTCATAAGGCACCCGATCACGCTTGACACGCTGCCTGACGCTGTCCTCTGGCACCCAGAACCAGGCTCGGGTGTAGTAGCCACCACCAGGGCGCACCCAGACCAGGCTGAGGGCCGCCAGGTCGGTGGTGGTGCTCAGGTCGAGCCCTCCATAGCAGGGCAGCTCAGCAAGCTGCTCATAGGGCGGCAAGGTGCCGCTGCAGGCGTTCCAGTCTTCAGTGCCCAGCCAGGTCACGGCCACATCGACCCACTGGTTGAGGTGCAGCCGCCGAAACGCTGACTCACCGGACGGCAGCTCGATGGCGTCTCGACACTTCCGCTCAAGGTACTCCATGCGGACGCTGACGCCCAGGTTGGGGTTTGCCTTGGCCCAGACATCGGGGTCAGTCCAGTCATCCTCTGGTTCGGCGGCATAAATCACCGGCAGAAACGTCGGATCATCAATCACCCCATCACGCACCTTGACGGCATAATCCCAAAGCTCAAAGCAGATTGACTGCCGGTCGACCCCGGCAGTTGTCAGGTAGATGGTGAGCGGCTGCCGCCTCGAGGCCGTCGAGGTTTCCATCACGTCGACCAGGTCGCGGTTGGGCTGGGCGTGCAGCTCATCAAACACGATCCCGCTGGCGTTGAGCCCGTGCTTGCTGTAAGCCTCGGCGCTGAGCACCTTGAGGGTTGAGCTGCTGTGCGGCACCTTGATCTCGCGCCGGTAGGTCTGGCACCGGCTGCTCAGCGGCACGCTGTCTTCGATGAACTCCCGGCCGCATTGAAACACGATGGCCGCCTGGTCGCGGTCGCTGGCGCAGCAGTAGACCTCGGCCCCAGGCTCACCGTCGGCCATGAGCAGCAGCAGCCCGAGCCCGGCCGCCCAGGTTGATTTGCCATTCTTCCGGGGCACCGCGATGAACACCGTGCGGGTGACCCGGTTGCCGTGCTCATCGACCCTGCCCCAGACCTCGCGCACAATGTCGCGCTGCCAGGGCTCGAGGCTGAAAACCTCACCGGCGTGTTCACCCTTCCAATGCTTGAGCAGTGTGAAAAACTGCTCAGCCTGGTCAGCACGTTGGTGGTCAAACGGCATCGGTCACCCCGTGTAACGCCGCTGCCGTACCGTGCTCAGGGCCACCACGTCACCGTCACCGGTCGGGGTGAATCGCAGCTCTGGCACCAGAGGGAAAGCCCAGTCAGGAATGGTGAACGCGAGTGATAGCTCAGCGTCAGGCGATTCTGTATCAATGTCCCAGCAATTCTCAAGGCCGCCTAAACCTGACTCTTGAATGTAGACTGTCAACCCGCTCGAGTCGAGAATGATCCTGGTGCAAAGGTTTGCCCCGGCATTGATGAAACCCGAAACGCTATCGGTCACGGTTGTCGGGATGTTGTTCGAGCCGTAGTCGCTGACGGTGATGTCGAGGTCGCCCGAGCCCCTGCTGCCCGGCGCTATGGTGACAAGAATCTCATACTCACTTCCATGGGTCAGGGCAAACTCGAAAACACCCAGGTCACACAAAAACCTGGCGGCCCACTCATAGCCCACTGAGCTGTAGAAAAGCGGCATCACGTCATCGGTCGGCATGAGTACCCGAGCCTCGGCAGAATCGGACAGGTCAAGCTCGGCACCGAGCCAGCTGCCACCGACCGGCACCGGCCCCGGTGGAATGTTATAGACCCACTCATCATCAGCATGACGGTTGATGATGAACAGCCCGCCAGAGCCGTCGATGGGGTAGGGGTCGAACGCTGTCCCGCTTTCCGGTGACCATTCCGTCTCGAGGTTTTTGGTGATGTCCTGGGCAATCAGAAACGGCCCCCCGACTGGGGTGCGGATTGCGCCGGCCGGGCTGGTGATTTCGAGGTCATACCAGAACGCACCAACGCGGTCGGTGTCTGTAGCTGATGGGGTGATTCTGACCAGGCCCGGCGAAACAATGGTGCCGGCGCAAGTGAATTCGGGATCATCAGCCGGGCCTGGCTCTTTTTTCGAGTTGACCGACATAAGTGCCGAGTAACCGGTCAGGTCGAGTAGGTTGCCGTCGGAGTCTGACAGCAAAAAATCGAGGTCGTAACTGTCACCCCTCACCATCTGAATGGGCTGCTGAACTCGCTTTGCCATCCTAAACCTCGACTTTCAAACGGTCATTGATTTTGACGTTGATGCCGCCGTCCTGCTCGACATCAATGCCCCTCACCACTGTAACCTCGATCTCATCATTGGCCAGCTCGATTCTGAAACCGGGCTCAATCTGAACATCAACAGAGTCAACAATGATTGTCTCGCCAGGCCCAGACCCGGCAGTAATTGCCAGCAGGTGCTCGAGCGCCGTGCCCGTTGACAGGCTCGAAAGCGAAACGAGCTGCTCGCCGGTGGTGGTCACGGTAACACCTTCGACCAAACGGCCTCAGCCGCCTGGGCCGCCGACAAGTCATTGAGCGCATCAACCGCAGACTGAATTTCATTGACAGCCAGCAGGGCGTCAGATTCCTCGGGCGTCAGCCCGCTCTGCCCGACCTCGACCACAGTCGAGGCCGCCGACTGAATCAGTAGCACCTGCACCCCGGCACTGTACGCGATGGGGTCGCCGCCAGGACCACCGACAAGATTGCCGCCCCTGACTGTGGCGATATAGGCCCCGGTTTCAAAGTGCAGCTGCCAGTCATCTTGCAGCTCGACGGTGATGCCGACACCAACGCCACCGCCGAGCGATTCCTTGCCTGATGCTGTTGCTATTTGACTGTATGCCATGCCGGTCTGACTGGCCTCGGCCTCGCGGATTGCGTCGATGAGATCCTGCACCTCGACCTCGGTCTGACCACCGCCGACCTCGATGAATGAGTCGAGAAAATCGAAGGTAAAACTCATGCGACAATCGTATCTTCAACCATCTGCACCTGAACAGCGAGCCCGGCTGACGTGATGGTCGCAGGCTGCCTGATGGGCAGATAGCCGTAGAGTCTGACAATGATGAACACCGGGGTGTCGCTTCCATAGTTGTAGCTGTCTGAATACTCCCCGCCCGACTCTGTACCGTCGCTGATGAGGGTGCCGTCTGTTTCCTCGATGCGTACCCTGGCGCCAGTCTCAAGGCCAGTGACCTCAAGCGTCACCGCATTCTGCACAGTGGTCGAGGCTCCCGATCCATTGCGGACTGTTGGTGACTGCCCACCGCCTGTGACGTTAATCGTGACCGAGCCGCCCGAGTTGTTGAACAGGGCAGCAGTGTCGGTCCCGTTCGCACCGAAGCCGGTGAACGTCAGGGAATCGAATGTGTAGGTTCCCGGTGTCTCGATGATGATCGCATGACCATCCACAAGATCGTCTGCTGCCTCAAACGCGCAGCCCGAGATGTCTGTGCTGCTTCTCCACGTTATCATCCCATCGTCGGCAGGAACGTCTACGTTGACGATGAGGGTGGAGTTGCGGACCTCGGCACCGTTGTCGATGATGCCGTTTCCCCCGACGAAAAGCTGGCGGCTGAACGTATCGTCCACGTCAAGATTTACGTTTCCGAAGACGTAAGTGTTGCCGTCGAAGTTGTGCGTCGCCAATCCACTGAGAGTGTAGTCGACGCGGAACGGACCCGATGCCCCGATCTGCGAGTTCTTCAGCGTCAGCTCATCACCGGACTGCGAGAGGAAGTCAAATCCAACAACCTCACGATAAGTAGCTAACCTTGTGGTTCCGTTTGCCAATGGTGGAAATGCAACCGACTTTTCTGAATCTGAAAAGAAAGTTGATTCTCCAGTTGCGCCAATCTGAAGAGAGCCGAGGTAGGTGAACTGAAGGTCCGATGGCTGTGATGCAAGTGCCGGAGCAAGTCTCGCAAAGAGTGCTGTCACTTGAGCAAGATCTACCGGAGCCGTAGAGAGTCCCCCGTATATTTTTAGCGGGTTAATAAGCCCAGGGGAGCCAATCTGGTTGACGTTACCGTCACTAACCTGCTTATTATTACCAATGTTCATATTGACTATGTGGCTTACCGATGCCGCATTAAATGTCCCGAAAGACGAGTAGGCCATTTCCTGAACTGCCGTTGATCCCGGCTCGATCTGAGTGAACCTGTTAATGAGATTTTTACCGTCAACATCAATATCGACCACTCTCCAAGCTATCCAGTCCCCGTCCGAGTCGATGAACACGATCAGAGATCGCTGGTAGTGAGACACATCGCTATCAATCTCAAAAGTGAGTATCTCGCTGGACATATCCCTTGGAGTTGAGAAGTAGGCGCTCACACCCTCGTAGTTCTGGTTAAATCCATTGTCACCTTTGTATAGGCCAAACCCGAAAGAGGTTGAGCCATGCTGACCCGAATCAGCCATCCCTGTGAAAGTTCCGTCGTCAGCAAAGACTCCAAAGTCCACGATGTAGCACGTCCCGCTTCCATCCTTGGTTAGCTGCAATGGGTCTTTAAAATCATCGCGACCAGAAGGGCCGGCAGTGAAAAACCAATTTTTATTATTAGTCATCTTCCCGTCAGTGGCAGTTCCAGCTCCGCACGGCACAAGCTGGAGCTTGGTATCACTCACGACCCATGCCCAATAGAACCCACCATCAGTGAGTGCAGAGTCGAGCGATCCGGTGTTCTCATCGAGGAACACTACCCTTGATCGAGTGATTCCGTGCGCGGCAGTCGTTGTGACAGTGCAAGGATCGAGGTAGTGAGTCTCACCCGATCCAGCTGTGAGGTCCATCGGAGTGTAAAGAGTGAACTGCTGCAAGTCTTGGGTCCACTGCCACAGCTTAATCGTGTTGGCGTCGATCACTTCAACGGTATAGAAAGTTGAGTCAGTCAGGCCGATGTTGTCACTTCCACCTGACTTCTCATACTTCACTTTTTGCCACTTCACAAACGGGTGACTCGTGATCGTGATCTCGTCGGTCGTGCCATTCACCGCACTGGAAGTGTTGAAGGACAGCCGTGCGTCCTCACCGCTAATCGTGGCCTGTGGGAACGCATCTCCTTCCATATTCACGCCACTGTCACGCAGTGCGGTCAGCCATGAAATGTTGCCGTTGGTGTAGGAGAAAGTCTCGGTCGGATAATCGAGCGCTGCCGGTGGTGCCGTGTTCCCGTTCGTGAATATCTCCATCGTGAGAGCAACGTAGTCGTCACCCGTTGCCTCCCAGTCCACCCCGGATATCACCGTGCTGGCCGATTCATAAGTGAACTCAATACCTGCAACTGTAGTATGGTCCTCACCCTCATTGCTACCAGTGGATTGCCGATAATCAGAGAACACGATGAAGTTCGGGCCGGGGTCAACATCGGGATTGAGTGGTGTTGCGTCTTCTGCCCACATCATCGAGAGAATCCACGAGTTTGCCTTTTCTGTTGTGATGTCAGGGTTATCTGTGTAGGTGCCGTCAACTGTTCTTTGAGTAACAGCCGTTGCTCCTATCGAAAACGTATCAGTGGTCGTGTCCGTATCCGTGAACACAAACCCACCGATGGTCCACTCAGAGTCCGTTCCAGTCATAACTATGTCTGGATAGGTCTCACCGTCAGCTGTGGCAATCCTCTTAAAGCATACAACACGAAGGTCGTTGTCTTGTTTTGAGAACTCTACCGTCCACCCGCTCGGAGTCGTCGGAGTGGCAGGGCTGCTACTGACCTCGGTGGTGCCGACAAACAGAAGCATGAGATTACCAGTATCGGCACTCAGACCAAGCGCCGGAATCTCTAACGACTTCCCAACCCCCTCAGTGGTGGAGTTGTTTGACTCGTAGGTGTAGGCCACGGTGCCCCCCGCTACGTCACGATGTTGTCGACGGTCCTGATTGCAGCCTGAGACAGCCCGGTGCTCGAAACCGTGCCGTCAATCTCGAATGGAATGATGCCTTTCTTCCGCACCCGGATGCGCACCGGAATGTCGGTGCTGTAAATGAGCGAGTTGCTCTCAGCGGTGGAATCGGCCACAAGGTCGAGCAGCGGCACCCATACGTCCTCCGCGCTGTTGTAGGTACGTCCCAGCCCACCAGGGTGCTCGGTGGCGTTGAGGGTGAACGTTGAGCCCGTCCACGATGAATAACTGTACCTGTCCTCGGTGCCGTCGCCGTTGTCCACCCGGAACCACCCAGCTGATGGCGTGTCGCCTGCGATGGATTCCTGCACAACAAAGTCAGGGTCACCGCTGCCGTTGCCGCTTGCCGCCCCGGTGTAGGTGTCTTTCTCGATGTCACCGGCTGGCGCATCGAGCACCGCCACCATCACGCTGTCGCCAGACACCAGCGACGTGACCTCGACATAAACCAGGTTGGGTGGGTTCTGGGTGTCACCGTCGGCGTCGGTGAGCTGAAATGTCTGGTTTGCGGCGTAGTTGGTGAGCCATACACCTCGAGCACCAAAGAACGTGCCGCCAGCAAACGTGCCGAACGGTGCAACCTTGATGGGTGTATACGGTGTCACCTCATCTGCCGACTGATAGAACTCGGCCGGGTTGCCGTTGAGGCTGCCGCTGGCGTTATGGCGGCAGGCCCACTTGAGCCGCTCGTAAACCTGAGCCATTGTGCGACCACCGCAGTCGATTTCAACGTCATACGGTTGCGGCCCGTTGCCGTTGTTCAGGTCTCGGCTGATCGAGCCGAAGGTAATCGTAACGTCGGTCCAGGTGGCGATGGTGCCCTCTGCGGTCTGGTTGTTTGCGTCTGTCGCGGTCGCCAACGGCACCGCGTTTCGGCCACCAGCCGTCAGGTCAATCTCGAAGAAATCGAACGCGCTGCCGAGGTCACGAATATAGACAGTGATAACGCTGCTGTCGATTTCGACCCCGGACGCTTTGACCTTGATGAGAACGTCGATGTGGTCGGTGCTCCACCAGGGGGTAATCTCTGCACCGTCCTGCTCGATGTAGATTTGAGATCCGGCGACGATTGTGCCCAGGGTGTAGATGTTGGCCCATAAGTCATCATTGGTGGTGTCGTTGATGGCGCCGCCGCTCAAGTATTCATAATCCGAGTCGGAGCTAAACGCCCAGCCGTTGATGAGCGAGTAGGCCGTCGGAGTCTGAGCCGACATCGGCACGTCATCGTCAAGCTGCCCCAGTTCATCGAAGGTATCCATAAGCCAGGAGTACATCTCATTACAGGTGTACACCGTGCTGCCGCTGGTGTGGCTGATCTCCTGGGTGCCGTAGTTGATTGTCCAGTCATCAGCGATTGCCATATCACCCCCCGTGCTTAGTTGGCCACCTGGCCGGTGACGGTTGACTTGCCGAGGTTGTCGATAAGCGCCCGAGCTTTGGCCTCATCAGACTCGACCTCGGAGTTGACCGGGTTGGTGGGCGCGGCGCCGGCGCTGGCCGGGGTCAGCCCGAATTCCTTGAACATTCTGAGCATAATACGCTCGGCCTCGGCCCTGATGTTGGTGGCCGGGTTGCGCTTGGGTTCGCCTTTGTCGTTATAGACCAGTAGGCCCCTGACGGCCACGTTGGCCTCGGCCTGGGCAACTACGTCGAACTGCCGACACAGTATCTCGAGGGCCGGCAGGTCACCCCTTGTCAGTGTGCCCCTCGAGCACAACTCACCACCGATGTCGCGCCATGCCTTGCGGCCTGGCGGCCCCATGCCCTTGGGTGCTCGAGGTAGCTGCTTCGGCAGCAGGGTGGTGCGAGCGGCAATTGTTGCCGTGCCTGGTTTGCGTTGGTTACCGGCCATCGCGGCCGCCCTTCCCTGGTGTGTAAATCATGACACCAGACTTTGATTTAGACCGGCCGCCGTGTGCGTCTTGC
>Ga0272441_10005141_pt1 | contig 23050 bp, 16 predicted proteins | sample SSMProp6N_FD_193582 | JGI IMG/M metagenome (GOLD analysis project Ga0272441, IMG submission 193582) | Marine sediment archaeal communities from Little Sippewissett salt marsh, Falmouth, MA, United States - SSM-Prop-6N | ecosystem: Environmental > Aquatic > Marine > Wetlands > Sediment ...
CAGGGAAAACTGATATTGCCCTGCTAGGGGGATGGATTGCCAGGCGTGCAGCAGCGGGTCTGGACATTGCCGCAACAGTTCTTGACGGGACGCTCAGGGGAGGGGTGCTCCTGTGTGATCCGGAAAATGGTCAGTCATACATGCAGGGAAGCGCGGGGTATGAGTATACCTTCAGCAGCGGGCTCTATTTCCTTGTGGAATATTTCTACAATGAAAACGCCCTGAACAGGAACACTGAGCTTAAACAGGCCTGGGAGGCGGGCTTTATTACAGGTATCAGCCAGGATAACTTTTTCCTGCTCGCGAACCAGTTCATAACCCTCAACAGCCATTATACCGGCCTTGCACTGGGCTATGACTTTTTCCCGCTTGTGCGCGGGGAGCTTTTTTCAATCTATGATTTTGAGGGACGCGGCGTCTTTACAAGCGGCCTGCTGAAATACAATATGCTGGAAAACCTTGATGTGACAGCTGGTGTTTTTCTCGGGCACGTGTTCAGTGGATCTCATCCGCGTTCGGATTTCAGGGAGTTTCGCGGGCACCCCCTCTGGTACGCTTCCATAACGCTATACTTCTGACCGGGCTGTGCCTTTTATGAGTCAGGGATGTACTGCCATTCACTGAGTATCATTTCATAGCATATGCCCTGGGCCGCGATTTCAGTCCCCAGCTCCATGTATATGATTTCAGATTTCCTGAAATGACTTACAATGTCCGTGTTGCCGAACCGTTCAATGCTGATTTTATTTATAAGGGCTACAGGATCACCGTATACTGACAGGAGTTCTCCCGTGAGTATTACAAGGTCCGGCACTGTCACATTAATGATATCTATGAGGGCCGCGGTAAAATAGGCGAGCCTGTTGTTCAGTATGCCTGTTATCCTCCTGTCTCCACCCGCATAAGCTTTTGCGAGTCTGGCAAGCCCGTCACTCCCGGGGAGGCCTTTATCGCCCGTGCTGTCCGCGGCATTCTCCCGGGCCATGATGTCCATGAACTCCCTGTAGGAAAAATAGCAGTCAAGGCACCCGTACTTTCCGCAGGAGCATTTTCTTTTTTCGTCCGATACCTTTATGTGCCCCATCTCCCCGTGGCCGGCAATGATATCACCCCTGTACACAAGGCTGTTCGCGGCCCCTGAACGTGCGGAAACAAAAAGTATGAGGTCATGGGCGCCGATAATATCCCTGTTGCGAAGGACTGAGCATGTCATGCTGTGTATATTGTGCGTTATGCTTACCGGAACACCGGGGAAGCATGTACCCGCGAGTTCCCTGAAGTTAATGTCACGTATCGACGGCATAAATGAATAGGAGTGGAGCACGCCTGATTCCGTATCAATATTTCCCGGGACTGAACAGCCGATTCCTGAAAGGGAATGTGCCAGCGCGGGGTTGCGTGACAGAACGGTTTTCGCGTGTTTCCTGAAAGCGGCAATGAATTCCTCCCTGCCTGTATTAAGGTCCAGTTCACTGCTGTGTGTGTCCAGTATTTCGCAGGAGAAACCTGTAAGAGATGAAAAGATACCGGACTGGTTAAAGGTAATTCCAAGGTAGAGGGAACGGTTGAAATTGAGGCTGTAGAAGAGGGCGCGTCTTCCCCGTGATTTCTGTTCGCCCTCGGTTTCGGTGATAAGGCCGTCCCGGATTAGGCTGGAAAAAATCCTTATCACGGTGTCCATTGAATAACCTGAGAACTCACGTGCCTGTGCCTTTGACAGGGTGCCGTGCATGCGGAAAAGGTCAATAATATGGTTGCGCTTGTTAGTCTTTCTCCGGTCAATAATATTGCCAAATGCCATTCTGTTTCCGGCCCCCTGTGCTGCCTGGTAAAATAATCTTGACATTATATCGGAAACGATTTATAAGTAAAGAGAAATTTTATGCACTTAAGCGCCCGGACTACTGCCTGCGCTTAAGAAGTTGATAATTATAAACAATGGAAACATGACATGAAAAAAAAGGTGGTACTCGGGGTTGTTTGCCTTGCGAGAAAAACATTTGATTACGAGGCAGCAAAAGGCCTTTACCTTAAAATACAGAAAGACCTTTCCGCTCTTGAAAATGTGGAGTGTGAGTTTATCCGGGAACTGGTGATAGAGCCTGAAGACGCGCGCCAGGCCGCACGCAGGCTCGCGGAAAAGCACGTGCACGGCCTGGTCTGCATAAGCGGGACCTTCCATCTCGGCCACCTGCTGCTCGAGATGAACAGGATACTGGACAAGCCGATACTCCTCTGGGGCCTGCCCGAGCTTCCGTATGACGGGGGAAAGATCCGGCTGAATTCAATATGCGGCGTAAACCTTAACGCGTCAAACCTGTACAAGTCAGGCATAAGGGATTATCACGCTCACGTGGGCGATACAGTTGATGAGGACTGGATCGATGCCCTGCGAATAAGCGCGGCCCTGGAGTCCGCGCACATGGGCATTGCAGGATCAAGGGCCCACGGCTTTTTCAACCTGGGGGTCTATGACCTGAACACATACAGGGATTTCGGTATGCTGGTTGATCACTATGAACTGGCAGAGATATTTGACGCGCCTGTTTCTGACGCAGCAATAAAAAAGAGAAGATCCCGGCTTGAGGAAATCTTTGATACCTCAGGCATAAACGAAGAACAGCTTGAAAAGGTGGCAGGACTTGCTGCAGGGCTCGAGGCCTTCCTTGACAGTAACGGGCTGGACGCCCTGGCAATACGCTGCTGGCCGGAGTTTGCAGATACCTTCGGCATTGCCCCGTGCGCGGCAATGTCTCTGCTTCAGTCGGAAAACCGGATTCTTGCCTGTGAGGGCGACATTGAGGGCGCACTCTCCATGCTCGCGCACCAGGCAGTCGGTGCTGAAACCCCCTTTCTCTTTGATTTTTCCCAGATAAATATTGAGGAGGACTTCGCTCTTCTCTGGCACTGCGGAGTTGCCCCGTGCAATCTCAGGGACAGGGATACAGCCTGTACACTGGACACCTATTTCGCAGGGGGCAGGGGCGTGACCGCGGGCTTTGTACTTAAGCCGGGTGATGTATCCATACTAAGGTTTGACTCTTCAGGGGACGAATACCGGGTATTCCTTCAGCGCGCCCGGGGTGAGAAAATGGCAAAAGAACTCTCCGGGACCTATCTCAAGGTCCGCTTTGAACGGCCGGTAAAGGACGTGCTCGAGAGTGTTATATACAATGGAATCGCCCACCATGCATCAATGGTATACGGTGACTTTATCCGGCCCTTTGAGATATTCGCCAGGATGAAGGGCTGGAAGGTCATTTCATGACGCTACCTGTAATGGTCGTGCGCGTATTGCCGGATCGTGTACCTGCCAGGGGAGATTATTATTTTTCAGTTTTGTCCCATGCATCCCGGAACCGTTTCAGTCCATAGTCAGTAAAGGGATGGTAGAAGCTGTCTTTGTAGACCTGCATGCCTGCCGTGACAATGTCAGCGCCAATTTCTGCCGCGTCAGCGATCTGTTTCCCGTTGCGGACAGCAGCAACTATTATCCCGGTCTCAAAGGAGTAATTTTCGTATATCTGCACAACTCTGCTGATAAAATCAAAGCAGTCTTCACCGCTGCTCTCCTTCCATCCGATAAAAGGGGACACGTAAAGAGCGCCAGCGCGCGCAGCCTGTATTGCCTGGCTCGGGGAGAATACCAGGGTGACATTTGTTTTTACCCCCTGCCTGCTCAGCCTGTTTACTGCCACAAGGCCCTGTTCAGTGCAGGGGATCTTGATCGCAAAATTTTCTGAAATGGCAGCGTATTCCTGAGCAGCGTTTACCATGTCATCCGCCTGTTCCAGGTACGGGTCGATTTCAATGGAGATGGAAAAATCTGTTCCCCTGAATTCAGCAGCAAGTTCATCAATTACCTGCCTGAATGGTTTGCCTGACTGGAGAACGTGGTTCGGATTTGTTGTTACACCGTTAAATCCCCAGTTTTCATAAGCGTAAACGATTTCTTCGATTCTGGCGCTGTCAAGAAAATACTGCATGGCTTTCTCCCTTTATGTGTTAAATGGTATTATCTTTTTCTCGTTTAATAAATCGGAAACGATATAATGTCAAGAAAAAAATGCTGCTCATAAAGGGCAGCATTTTGATTATCCGGAATACTTTATTTTAAAACAATATTAACCAGTTTCCCCGGTACTACTATGACCTTCCTGATCTCACCTGCCTGGACCTGCTCACGTATACGGTCGTTCTCCATGGCGCGTTTTTCCAGGTCCTCCCTGGATATTTCCGGGGGGACCATGTCTTTTGCGCGAATCTTGCCGTTGATCTGGTATACAACCTCTGTTTCCTGTCTCTGCGTGAGGGACTCGATATATACCGGCCAGGCGTGGTCAACCAGGATGTCATCATGTCCCAGTATCTCCCACATCTCTTCTGCCACATGCGGGATAAAGGGGGAGAGCATCGGTATAAGGGTATTGAACACCTCTGTAATTACAGCCCTTCCGGAAGGAGTTTCGAATTCAGAATCGTCAACACTGTAAAGTGCGTTAGTGAGTTCCATCATCCTTGCTATGGCTGTATTGTACTGCATGCGCTCGTGAATATCGCTGGTAACAATTTTTACAGTGCGGTGGAGCTCAATCCTGAGCTTCTGAAGCGGCTCGCTCAGGTCGTGGCTGTCAGGATCGCTGCTTGTCTCATAGAGAGGTCTCAGCCTGTTCACGATCCTCCATACCCTGTTTATGAACCTGAAACTCCCGTCAACACCCTTGTCAGACCAGTCAAGGTCTTTCTGGGGAGGCGAGGCAAAGAGCATGAAAAGCCGGACCGTATCAGCTCCGTATTTCTGTATTATTGCGTCCGGGTCAACAGTGTTCCCCTTTGATTTGCTCATCTTTGACCCGTCCTTGATCACCATGCCCTGTGTAAGGAGCCTTGTAAAGGGCTCCTTTGATTTCAGAAGCCCCAGGTCGTAAAGGACCATTGAGAAGAACCGGGCATAGAGCAGGTGAAGAACGGCGTGTTCAATCCCGCCTATATACTGGTCAACCGGCATCCAGTAATCGGCCTCATTCCTGTCGAAAATCTCAGCGGAGTCAGGGGAGGTGTACTTTGCATAGTACCATGAGGAGTCAACAAAGGTGTCCATGGTGTCCGTTTCCCTGCGCGCATTTCCGCCGCATTTCGGGCACTTCACATTTACGAACTCGTCCATCCTGGACAGGGGAGAGTGTGAATCACCCCTGAAGTCCACCTCGGTGGGCAGCTTCACTGGAAGGTCCTTCTCCGGCACAGGTACAATCCCGCACTTGTCGCAGTATATGACCGGGATCGGGCATCCCCAGTAGCGCTGACGGGAAATGAGCCAGTCGCGAATCCGGTAGTTTACTTCTCTCTTTCCAAAGCCCTCTTTTTCAGCATGGTCGGATATGCTCCTGATGGCCTCCCTGTTGTTGATGCCGTTAAAAGGACCGGAGTTGACGCACACGCCGTTATCCGTGTACGCATCAGGCATTGTGTCTGCGTCAATGGGTGACTCAGGATTGTCTATCACGAGTTTGAGTTCTATACCGTATTTTTTTGCAAAAGCAAAGTCGCGTGTGTCATGCGCCGGAACGGCCATGATAGCGCCTGTGCCGTATTCCATCAGTACAAAGTTGCCCACGTAAAGGGGTACTGTGTCGCCGTTAAACGGGTTGATAATTTTAATGCCTGTGTCTATGCCGACCTTCTCCTTTTCATCCGAAAGCCGGTCAATAATCGACTGACCCTTTATCTCGTCAATAAAGGCCCGGACCTCAGGGTCCGTTATCCTGTCGAGAAAGGGGTGCTCGGGAGCAATTACCATGAATGTCACACCGTATATCGTGTCAGGGCGCGTGGTGTAGATGGGGAAGTCCTCACCCGTATCCACTTTGAAGTTTACCCTGAGGCCGGTCGATTTACCGATCCAGTTTTTCTGCATTGTCAGGACCTGCTCCGGCCATCCCTGCGCGATCTCATCGTGGCCCTGGAGGAGATCTTCAGCATAGTCCGTGATTTTGAAAAACCACTGGTCAAGTTCCTTCTGCATGACCTCCTGCCCGCATCTCCAGCATACGCCGTTTTCGGCCTGCTCGTTCGCCAGTACAGTCTGGCACGAGGGGCACCAGTTAACAGGGGCTGTTTTCTTGTATGCCAGGCCCCGTTCGTACATTTTAATGAATATCCACTGGTTCCACCTGTAGTAATCGCTCATGCAGGTCGCTATTTCACGGTCCCAGTCGTATGAGAAGCCCATCCTCTTGAGCTGCACCTTCATGTGCTCAATGTTCTCCAGGGTCCATTTCTGCGGCGGGATATTGTTCTGGATTGCCGCGTTTTCCGCGGGCAGGCCGAAAGAGTCCCATCCCATTGGATGGAACACATTGTAGCCCTTCATCCTGAGAAAACGGGACATGAGGTCCCCGATGGTATAGTTCCGGACGTGGCCCATGTGCAGGCGTCCCGAGGGATAGGGAAACATCTCGAGGATATAATATTTTTCCCTTTCATTGTCGCGGACAGTCTTATAGGCGTTTAGCCCGTTCCATTTTTCCTGCCACTTGATTTCTATATCATTAAAGCTGTATTCCTTCTCTTCCATTGGTCCCCTCTTCTCCGGTATCCCTGTTATTATGACTCTGATCCGCTTTTCAGTATATCAATGATCTCATCCGCGGATGCCGCGTTAATAATTTTATCCTTTATGTCGTCTTTTTTTATAATGGACATGATGTTTGACATCAGGCGGAGGTATTCCTTGTGCTGCTTTTCACCCGCTGCAACAAGTATGACAAGGTGAACCGGAAGGCCGTCCATTGAGTCAAAATCTATGCCCTTTCTGGAGATCCCTATTGAGAAAGCCATCTCCCTGACCGTGTTGATCTTCGCGTGCGGGATGGCAATACCGAATCCTATCCCGGTGCTCATAATCTGTTCCCGTTCCTTTAATGCCTGTATCAGGCTTTGCGTGTCCCTGCAAACGTTTGTATTGTCAAACACAAGGGTGAGTTCTTCAATTGCTTTGTACTTGTCAGTGGATTCGATCCACCTGATAAACTTATTTTCGGTAAAATCTATAACTGATGACATGGTTGAACCTCTTTACGAAATGAATAAAGGGAACCGCGTCTGTTTAAAAAAATGCTGTTCCCGGGCGGGCGTAACAACCGGTGCTGCAGGACAGGTAATATCATGATCATGCGGAAAAATCCGGTATCCTTGAGTGCCCATTTTAGATAGATGTTTTTTTAATAATATTTATGTCAATGATTAATTCTCATAGTATGAAGGTAATCATGCTCTTATCCCTGCGAAGCCGACCGGAGCGCCGGGGGTATCGGCAGCAGGATACAGGACTCCGCTGGTGTGCTCTTTATACAGGAAACAGGGTGAAAAAGAAACAATATTTATTGACATATTCCTGCTGGTATTTAGTTATACCAGAAAAATGATCTGTAAATAATCCCAGATGGTGAAACGAACACTTAAGAACATAATAAATATTGTGTCACGGAAGACCGCGGTTCTTGTTGAACGGGCCAAAATGACCGAGCATACCTTCATGGTCATTATTGCCCTGATTATCGGAACACTTGCCGGTTTCGGCGCGATTGCAATACGTGCCATGATAAAAATATTTTCGGAGATCTCGTTCCATGGGGGCGGATCCTTCCTGGCCAATATCAAGGCGTCACCCTGGTATATTATCATACTGGTGCCCACAATAGGGGGTCTGATTGTGGGGCCAATGATATATTTTTTTGCAAGGGAGGCAAAGGGTCACGGGGTTCCCGAGGTCATGCAGTCCATAATACTCAGGGGAGGCGTTATCCGCCCCAGGGTCGCGCTTATAAAGGCTGTAACAGCGGCCATTACAATCGGTACAGGCGGGTCCGTTGGCAGGGAGGGACCGATCGTGCAGATAGGTTCGAGCCTGGGATCTACTGTCGGGCAGTTCTTCCGGGTTTCGAACAGGCGCATGAAGACCTTTGTGGGCTGCGGGGCAGCAGCAGGTATTGCAGCTGCATTCAATGCCCCAATTGCGGGGGCGCTTTTTGCGGTTGAAATAATACTCCAGGATTTCGCGTTTCTTCAGTTCTCCCCGATTGTCATTTCATCAGTCATGGCAACTGTCGTATCCCATACCTTTGAGGGAAATTTTGCAGCCTTTATTGTTCCCGAGTACGTGCTCACAAGCCCGTGGGAACTCATATTCTACTTTATTCTGGCCTTTATCTGCGCGATTGTAGGTTATATCTTTATACGTGTTCTCTACTTTTCAGAAGACCTGTTTGATGAGCGGATACATATTCCAGAGTACCTGAAGCCCGCTATAGGGGGCATACTTATCGGTATAATAGCAATAGGTTTCCCTGAGGTCATGGGCATAGGGTATGAGTCTATAAATAACGCCCTTCATGGAAAGACAGTCTGGTTCCTGGCACTGATCCTTGTGATGGCCAAGATACTGGCCACCTCCGTGACCCTGGGCTCAGGCGGTTCCGGCGGAATTTTCGCGCCCTCCCTGTTCCTTGGTGCAATGGCAGGCGTGTTTTTCGGGGGGGTGGTGCACAGCCTGTTTCCCGGTATCACCTCAACACCGGGCGCCTATGCCCTGGTCGCGATGGGCGGGCTTGTGGCGGCAACCACGCACGCCCCTATTACAGCAATAATTATTGTTTTTGAACTTACCAATGACTATCATATCATTCTGCCCCTGATGATTACCTGTATCGTTAGCACAATTATTGCAACCAAGCTGACACGAGAATCCATCTACACACTGAAGCTTGTAAACAGGAACATCCATATCAAGGACGGCGCGGATCTTAACGTGATGAACTCGATCTTTGTGAAGGATGTGTACAAGACAGGATTTACCACAATCTCTGAAAACAGCATATTTGACGAGGTGGTCAACACTGTCATCGCGGGCAAAGACCCCTACTTCCCGGTTGTTGACAGAAAGGGGCGACTGTCAGGAATTATCTCAATGCATGATATCAAGGAATACCTGTATGAGAGGGACACGCTCGGGCACCTGCTTATTGCGGGAGATATCGCGAACAGGGAAGTGGAGACAGTAACAATTGATGACAGCTGCCAGGCTGTGCTTGACCGGATCAGCAGGCACGGGCTGGAGGGCCTTCCTGTTGTTGATCCATCTAAACCGAAAAAAATACTGGGCATGGTATGGCACAAGGACATCCTTGATGCCTATAACAGGGAGATCAAGCGGCGGGACATTACCTCCTCCTTTGCCAGCAGGATCACGATGAAGAACATTGACAGGGAAGTCCATTTCATGGAGGGGTATTCACTCACGGAAGTGCCTGTGCCGACACGCTTCGTGGGCCAATCGATCAAGGACCTTGATATACGGGCAAAGTACGGGGTTGATATTATCCTTATCCGTAAAAATACAGAGCAGGGCCCCAGGATAAAGGCCATACCCAATCCTGATTATATCTTTTCCTATGATGACTCAATTGTTATTGCTGGTGAGATAGGAAAAATAAATCTCCTCAAGAGCCTGAGCGGCTGACTTTCTTTCCCGCGCATTCTGTGCATCCTGACACGTGAAGGTGCATCTTGCCTTTCCTCGTTTTCCACATTCTTCCGGTCAGGTATCCGTCAGGGGACATTACTTTTTTGCACACCGGGCACCTGCGTGTCCTGGCAGCACGGTCGCCGCTGCAGTATGGGCAGCCGAAGATCTTAACAATGCTTTCCTTCTCTCCCCTGTACTCCTCGGATTTCAGGTTTTCTCCCCGTGCAAGCGGCGCGCCGCAGAGAATGCAGGGAAGTTTTTTCTTTTCACCGGCTTCCTGTTTTTCCGGAACAGGTGAGGGAATACCCGCATGACCGGTAAATCTGAAAAAGATATAGATGACTGCCGCGAGCATGAGGCATAATAGTATAAGGATGAGATAGAATTCGATGATACGTCTCCTTACTGTTCCGGCGTCAATGCTGAAGCCCGGGCCTTGACATGTTCTTCCCGCAGTTGAGAGGTATTGCCTTAAAATGTAAAGATATTTTTCCACATGCCGTATCATGCCGCGCATGCGGACATGGCACAGTCAGAATTATAAATTGACATTCCGGGTTATTAACTATATTTTTTTAATGAACTTTTCCATGGGACTGCTTCAGTTAAGTTGTATCCGTTCGCGCGGAAAAACCAGAATACTAAATCAGGGGGGTGCCTGAATGCGTACACTTGTGTATATGACTGCAGCACTCGGTGTTCTCGTGTTTGCTTCACAGTGCAGGCAGGGGACAAACCCTGTGAATCAGGGAGGTGAAAAAGTGACGATAATAATATCAAGCAGCGCCTTCAACCAGGGCGGTCTCATACCATCCAGGTACACCTGTGACGGTACGGACATGTCTCCCCCGCTGGAATGGAGCGGGATCCCGGAGGGGACCAGGGAACTCGCGCTCATATGTGACGACCCTGACGCACCTTCAGGTGACTGGGTGCACTGGGTCATGTATAACATGCCTCCTGACCTTAAGGGACTGCCGGAGGCCGTTCCGAAAACCGCGACACTTAATAACGGATCAGTACAGGGGATCACCGACTTCAGGCGGACCGGTTATGGCGGGCCCTGCCCGCCTGGAGGCACACACCGTTACTATTTCAGGCTTTACGCGCTTGATAAAAAACTGGGCCTTGGAACTGGCCTTGGGAAAAATGACCTGCTCAGGGCGGTCAAGGGCCATGTAATTGCGCAGGCGGAGCTGATGGGCACCTATAAAAGGCAGTAGAAGGGATTCTGGACCGCAACACCAGTATTTTTAAACGCGCAGTCCTGAAAGAGGGGCTGTGAAAAAATAAAATAAACCTGTTGAGGGCGCAAATGATTGTAAGAACCGTAGAAAAAAAGGATATTCCGGAAATGGAGGCGCTTTTGAGCTATATCTGGGCGGACACCTATGCTTCATTCCTGCCCGATGAAGTGATACAGAGCGTAAAGGGGATGTGGAAGGACTCAACTCTTCTTCAGAAACAGATTGAAAATCCCGGGACCCTGTTTCTTGTTGCAGAGGCTGAGAACGTCCTTGTCGGGCTCTCTACAGTTGTAAGCTGTGAGGATGGCACGCTCGCGATGGTGCGCCTGTATGTTCACCCGGACCACCAGCGTAAAGGAATGGGGAGCGCGCTCCTGGATAAATCAATACTCTCATTCCCTAAGGCCGGCAAAATCCACCTTGAGGTGATAAAGAAGGACGTGAAAGCTGTCAATTTCTACCTTAAACATGGCTTCCTCTATATTGAAAAAAAGAAAAGGGACATAGAGGGGACCGAGGTTGACCTTCTCGTAATGGAGAAAGACCTTTCCGTTTCACAGGAATGATAACCGCCTGATATTTAAAAACAGTACTGTGCTGAATCCGCGCGAAAAGCATGATTCTGCTTAAGAGCAGGTGCGCAATAACAGGCCACGGGAGAGACGGGGAGCGCGAATTGACGATGTGTCCCGGGGTATAAGAGAATTCCGGACAGCGCCTGTTCCCTTTAAAAAAGTATTGACGTAATTAAACTGATACGGATAGTATAGGTTCAATCAATGTCAGACATAGAGGTTGTGTATGAAGGTCGTGCACGTTTTAAAACGAATCGAGATGATCGATCAGGATATCAAGGAACTGCGGAAACTGGAAAAGTCAGTGGCAAAGAACAAATCCTTCACCACTCCCATATTCATGTCCATTGAAAAGCAGATAAACATACTCCTTGGCGAAAGGGTCCAGCTTTTCGGCCTGGACATTACCAACCCGCCACAGACCATGATTGACGCGTTTGAGGGAAAAATTGATGAGCCGCGTCCCATTAACAGGGAAAAACCGAAACCGAAGAAAAAGGCAAAGTCGCGCGCAAAATCAAAGGCGGCGGAAAAAGGAATAGATGAACTGGATGACGATGATATCCCGATGCTGACACAGGATGACATTGACGCGCGTTTTGACAGCATGGAAAAAGAAACTGTAGAAAAAAAGGCGCTCTCAAAAGACCCTGACAACAGTGATGACAGCGTGAAACTTCTTGATCTCGCCCTTGAAAAGGGCACTCTTGACAAACAGGATATAGAGCAGGAAAAAGAAAAGAAGATCCGTTTCTTCCGGGATAATTTTCCTGTTGATTAAGGCTTGCGTTTAACCGGGATGCCCCTTTTTCCCGATAAGATATTCCAGCCTGTATTTTTCCAGAAAGTAGAGTGTTGACCCCATGCTGAGCTCCTCAAAGGTCAGGTCAGTAAACTGTATTTCGTCCACAAATGATGTACTCATACCGAGACCCTGAAGAACAGGACCAACAGTGCTCTGTATTCCTGAAAGGGGGATGTAGCCGCTGGTACTCCTGTCCGGGTAGGTGAAAACGTATTGTGTGCTATCCTGGCTGTGACGGGTAACTGAGACAGCAAGGCCGCGTTTTTCCCTGTACTGCAGGAAAATAAGATTCTCGATTTTTTTCGTCTCATCAGAGAAAGTGTGCCTGCTGAAGCGGTCAATCTGCAGCCTGCTGAGTCGTATGTTCTGGTTGATGTCAGGTACTGATTTGAAGGTGTTTATCCGGGAAACAGTGTTTTTACATAACCGGTATATGGACACGAGAAACTGCTCCTCGAGGTCGCGCTGCTGTATAAAGGTAAAGAGGTTTCCCTTTTCATTTGCCAGGTATACCAGCACGTATTTTTCACGCTCTTCAAACACGATTGATAAGGAGTTTTCCTTTCTGGTGCGCATGATGTCTTCAAGTATGGTCATCCTGGAGTCTTCTCCGAAAAACCGGTTCATGACAAGTTTTTTCGGTTTCAGTGTTATTGTTGTCAGCATCCGTATCAGGTCCGGGAAGGACACAGAAGAGACCTTTTCTTTTTCCCTGTAGAATGAAACGTACTGCATGCCTACCCGGGTAACCAGACGTTTCGGCCTGCCTGTCCTGTCCAGCACCATGAAGTCATAGGCTTCACGAAAGAGTTTTTCAATGCTGCGGTATATTTTACTGTAGGGTTCGGGAGACACAATCGCGCATGTGCTGTCAAAATCCCTCCTCAGTTTCAGCCCGTCTCGCAGAACGCGTTCCAGCAGGGGAATAATGTCCTCCTCTGAGTTATATTCGTTAATATAGGCTTCGCCCCAGCTGGTCCTGTAAATGTGATGAATTGTTTTAATCTGATCAGCATGCTCGATATTGAAGTTCAGTATCAGCATGTTCTGCATGGTGAATGCCTGGTTAAGAAAATACTCGTTTCTCAGCCTGGTGCCCGAGCCTGTAAAAAGTCCTGATATCTGCGTGAGCATTTCCTGGACAAGGTTCTGGTCAATCCGGCTGTAACCTGATTCGACCTTTAACCTGCTGAAGGATGGGTCAAAGATCTGGTTAATAGATGTCCACGCGATAAGCTTGATAAGGCTTTTCTCGATTTTGAGAGTTGACGTGCAGGCGGTCCTGCCGGATTCCGTGTCCCGTTTGAAGAGACGCCATTCATACTGCCCGGGGATTTTTTCCAGGGGCTCCATGTACAGGATCGATTCGGAAGGGGTGTCCTTGAATGTAACATAGTCATCAATCTTGTCCGCAGAGGATGAGAAATGGGATTTTATCTTCCTGCTGAGGAGCTTGAAATCACTTTCTGATATCCTGTCCTGGAGGTTCATTTTAGGGAACTGGCGATAGATATTCTGATAGGTCATGAGCATGAATTTCTGTACCCTGTTCCAGTAGTCCATTATCCGGCTGTAGTCCCAGTTCTCAAAGCTGTCAAGGTCCTTTATTTCAGCCGCGGACCAGCCCCATTCCTGTGTATATGTGAACATGATACTGACCTTGTAGGGGAGCCTGCCTTTCTCTTTCATGGCCGCGTACTTGGAAAGTCTGGGGTCAATCTTGAGGTACAGGTTCTGGCGAAGGATCTTCAGGAGCTTGCGGTCCTCAAGTATGGACTCATAATAATCGTATACCGCCTCGAACATCAGTATGTAGGAATCAAGGATCGTGTTTGTGATTTTTTCCCTGTGAATGCTGGATTTTACCTTCTGGCTCAACAGGGGGAGTGAATTATGGCTGAACAGATACTTCTCCAGAACTCCGATTTTAAGTATGGACTTGAAGGGATTCCCCAGGGACTTGATAATCTGGAACAGGGCAGCGCCGAGAAAATCTTCCTTGGTGATGCTCTGCAGGTTGCCCAGGTCAACAAAATGGAACTGCCGCATCTCATCAGGCAGGGAGTTGATCATTTGCATGTATTCGGCATTGTGCGTATGCCTGGGAACCACCCACCAGAACGGGATCTTGCCGGCCACAATGATTGAACTCCTGTAGAATTCGTCCTTCAGCACAGCTCCTGACGTGGACCCGAAAGCCTCTTCATCGTCTTCCGCGTAGATATTGTTTTTTACGGAGTCAATGTCATTTATAAAAAGGTGCACGTCAGTTTTGATCTCGCGTATCACCCACTGCTGTACAGCGTCAATTTTTTTCTGGAAAGCGGCGAGCATTTCCGGGCTCACGCTGCCTTTATCCACGCATACCCAGTAATCAAAATCAGATTTCTTGTTATAGGCAATTGTACCTATGCTCCCCATGACTGCCAGCATCTCAATAAAGGGACGCCCATGGGAAACCTCCACCTTCTGAAGATGGAATTTTCCCTGTATGAAACGCCTGGTATCTGTATCAGGGCTGTAGTTGACGATTCCACAGGGGACCTGGCCCTCAACATATCCTGGTATTCTCTTCTCATTAACACTCAGAAAAAATGGAATTGAATTTATAACCCTTCTGACAGCGGTACTGGTCATCATCTGCTGGAATCGGTCAAATTTTGCCTGGTTGTAATTGAGGAAAAGCTGCCTGTTTTTTACGATTGTGTCCAGAAATGTCATGGCTGTTACTGTATACCGGCCTTTTGCTGTTGTGTCAGTCAGTTCGGGTGCTGGCTGACCATTTGCGCTCTTATACTGGAAATGTGGTGGTACTCTAATGCCCTGTATATTATCCATCAAGTAAAAAATGACAAAATATCTTGACGAAAAAGTTTAAAATTGACAAATATCCAATCCTTAATTATAGTCTGTACTCTATGATATGGAAACGGGCCCGGGGACCCGTACTCCTTTTTCCCGCAGACCGGCAAATCCATGGATACGCAGTGTACGGACCATTTGTTCTGTGAGGATGTATGGACATTAATGATATAATAATTGACAGCAGTGATATCCAGTTTGAAAAAGAACTGGTCGAAAACGACCTTATATCCGTGGACGGGGCCCTTCCTGACAGGGTCTATATAATACCTATCCGCTACAGGCCCATATTCCCGGGTATTGTTACTCCCCTGATTGTTTCACAGGGCAGATTTTCCGATGTCATTGACAATGTCATTGATGACACAAGGACCATCGGTCTTGTTCTTATCAAGGATGACGATAAGGATGATATAGAGACACATGACCTGTACAGTTTCGGTACTGCAGCGAAAATTCTTAAAAGGATCAATCTTCCGGACGGAGGTGTCAATGTCCTTATAAACAGCATGAAGCGCTTTAAAATTAAGAATGTTGTTTCTGACAATCCCCACCTGATAGCGGATGTTTCATACCTTGAGGATAAAATCACTGATTCCAAGAATATTGAACTAAAGGCACTGACTCGTGAGGTTCTCGGACAGCTGAAGTTCCTTTCCGATGACAACCCTCTTTTTACGGATGAAATGCGGCTTACAATGCTCAACGTGGATGAGCCGGGCAGGATAGCTGATTTTGTAACATCAGTACTCAATGTTGAAAAAAAGGAATACCAGAAAGTACTTGAAACACTGAACGTGAAAAAACGCCTCCAGAACGTCCTCCACCTGCTCAGGAAGGAGAAGGAGGTCATGATTGTTCAGAAGAAGATACAGGGGACTATCAATGAGAAGATAGACCGGCAGCAGAAAGAGTTCTTTCTTCGCGAACAGATGAAGGCGATAAAAACCGAACTCGGGATTGAGGAAGATGAACGCACAAGGGAACTCCAGCGGCTGAAAAAAGCCATGGACGAGCTTGATCTCAGGGGTGAAGCCAGGGACAGGCTGACAGAGGAGATTGATAAACTGAGCCTCATGGATGCGGCATCATCAGAGTATACAGTATCACGGAATTACATTGATACCGCGCTTTCACTGCCATGGAACATTACAACAGAGGACACTTTTGACCTTGATAAGTCTGAAAAAATTCTGAACAGGGACCACTACGCACTTGATGACGTGAAAAAGCGTATACTGGAATTTCTCGCTGTAAAGAAACTCAAACCGGATTCACGCGGGTCCATCCTCTGTTTTGTAGGCCCTCCCGGTGTAGGCAAGACGTCCCTGGGCAGGTCAATTGCCGCTGCCCTGAACAGAAAATTTTTCAGGCTCTCGCTTGGCGGGATGCGTGACGAGGCTGAGATAAAGGGGCACAGGCGTACATACATCGGGGCGATGCCGGGCAAGATCATCCAGGGGATGAAGATATGCGGTTCAGGCAATCCCGTGTTCATGCTTGACGAGGTTGATAAACTCGGGCAGAGCTTCCAGGGAGACCCTGCATCAGCCCTGCTCGAGGTGCTTGATCCTGAGCAGAACACGGATTTTCGTGACCATTACCTTGACCTTCCCTTTGACCTGTCAAAGGTGCTGTTCATAACAACAGCGAATACCCTTGACTCAATTCCGGATGTTCTTGCGGACCGGATGGAGACCATAAGGCTGTCCGGTTATATCCCGGAAGAAAAATATGAAATTGCCAGGCGCTACCTTCTGCCGAAACAGCTTAAATTGCACGGCCTGTCACGTGGTTCCATAAAGATCAATAAAAAGGGATTCATGACAATCATAAACGGATGGGCGCGTGAATCAGGGGTCCGCACGCTTGAGCGGCAGATAGAAAAAATATGCAGAAAGTCAGCTACAATTGTTGCGCGCGGCAGGACCCTGCCCGGGGACGTAATCTCAGATGAGCTGATCCGGGAGTACCTGGGGCCCGAGTCCTATTCCGATGATCAGCTCCTCAGTATAAGCAGGCCCGGAATTGTAATCGGTCTTGCGTGGACCTCCCTGGGCGGGGCCACCCTGACGATAGAGTCCATTGGCATCCGGTCACGTACAGGGGGCACCCTGAAACTTACCGGGCAGCTGGGGGATGTCATGTCAGAGTCCGCCAGTATCGCTTTCAGCTATATACAGCACATGCTTGCGGGGGATGATGCGTGCAGTGAATTTTTCACGAAAAACATGGTCCACCTGCATGTCCCCGCTGGAGCAATCCCGAAGGACGGGCCTTCAGCAGGGATAACCATGGCATCAGCCATATATTCAATGGTGACCGGAAGGCTGATCCGCAGCGGTGTGGCAATGACCGGGGAACTCACCCTTATCGGCAGGGTGCTTCCCGTGGGCGGGATCAAGGAAAAAATTATTGCCGCTAAAAGGGCTAACCTTCGCGAAATAATAATTCCCTCTGAAAATAGAAGGGATCTTGAAGAGGTCCCTGAATATATCAGGAAGGGAATAAAATTCCATCCGGTGGAAACGCTGGAGGAGGTAATTGAAATCGCGTTCATGAAGGGCGGGGCGCCCGGGAAGTCCTGAACTTCAGGCAGATAACACGCAATACCCGAAGGGGAGGAACACCATGGCTGTCAAAAACCTCATGGAAGATATTATCAGGAATACAGCGAACGAACTGATTAAAAGCGACAAGTCAATAACCGCTTCAGGTGCCGGAATGGATGATATTACAGCCTATGTGCTGAACAGAATACCCCCCCGGTACGTTTCAGGAGAGAGAGGCATACTCCATGGAAAACTGGAGTCAAAATATCATTTTCAGCAGAAGAGCGACATCCTGTTTCTGATCTATGAAGCAATTGGAATAATAAAAAAGGGGAGGCAGTCTTCAGGTACCGGGCTGCCTGAAAAGCCCGCTGCTGCAATAAGTCTTCCACATATAATCGGTGAAGTGCTTGAAGAGACCACCTTTTCCAGGGTCTCTGATATCTCTGTCATGCTTCTTTACAGGGGCAAACCCGCCAGGATGATTGACAGTGGATGGAAAAATCCATACAGGACCCACAAGGCCACAATGAGCTATTTTCATTTCTGGCCCGAGTATGACAGTAAAAATATGGGTGAAAAATCACCCGTTCAATTTACTCTGCGGTTCAGCCACGGAAAGTTTGAAGAAAAAAATATCAATATTGACCTTGAGCTCCGCTCACATACTGATACAAATATTTCACACGTGGTGCCGATTTCTCTTGTCCGGGTGAAGGAGGGAACCGGCCTGGATTTTCTATATGAGGACTGAAAAAAAACGCGGGTCACCCTCAGTCGTTGAATACCTCATTGAGAAAATTTATTACCCTGGCTGCCACGCGTTCCGCAGTATCTCCCCTTACAATGCCGTGGCGCGTGGAGTATATCTTGTTGATTTCCCTGTAGCCGGTTCCGATACTGTCAAATATCTCCCCTGCGCTTTCAGGATTCACAACCGGGTCCTCTGACCCCTGGATTACGAGAGAGGGTATACGGATATCACCGAGCCGTTCCTCCAGAGCGGACATCATTTTTTCCAGTTCCCGCACACCCGAAATCGGATTGCGCAGATAATTGATGTGCGGATTTTCCGGATCGTTTACCGCGAACTCCATTTTCCCGGCCTGAACATGTATCTTTTTCAGCAGTGTATTCCATACCACAACTGCGGACGCGAAACGTGAACTTATGCTCTGGAGACGCAGGGGTGCGGATATTGATATAACGGCCCTGAATTTTTCGTTTTTGTTCGCGGCCTGCATGAGAGCGAGTCCTGCACCTGTGGAAAAACCCGCGATAGCGAATTCATCAACTGTGTTTTTCATGATAATATAGCCCCTGTTCACGGATTCATACCACTCATCCCAGGTGCGTGATGCCAGGTCTTCCGGCGAGGTGCCGTGGCCCCTCAGCCTCACCCCGTACACACAGTACCCGGCGCGGTTAAGGTGTTCAGCAAGCACGCGGATTTCCTCCGGGGCGGCCATGTAACCATGCACCAGGATAACCCCCCTTTTTTTTCTCAATGTTTTCAGGAAAAAAGGCCTGCCGATCTGTTCGGGTTTTGTCTCTTCCGGTATGAAGTGGTCCAGGTAGTCTCTCCTGAATATGGCGAGGTCCTTTTTGATGTACACTCTCCTGATGCTGCGGCGCACCATAGAGGGCGGATAGAGCATCAGCATGTTAAGGGTCCGGATAATCCCGCGCATGGGCTCAACCTCATTTTTCAGGACCTCGGCTATATTGTCCTTCCTTACAGTGTGAAAGGTGTAGGGCCTGTTAAAGCGCTCCATGTTCTTGATTATGTATCCGTTACTGAGGTAAATCAGGCCGTCAGAACGCACTGCTTCAATGAAGCTGTCGTATTTTTCGTGGAAGTCGTCGGTGCGGAGGTAGCCCTGCTTCTTTTTAAGGGTGGAGTGAAAGTTGGACAGACCAAGCTCTCGGATTTTTTCAATGGCCATGTTAGCGCGGTTCTTGAAATCCGTTTCATCGATCTTTCGCAGCGGGACTGTAGAAAGTATGTATGAAAAGATATGATCATGGTTGACCGTTGTCATTTCATAGATCGACCTCATATAGGCATACATCAGATCAATGCCCTGTTTTTTCAGCCGGGTCGTTTTTTTCAGTTCATGCCTGTCAAGGCCGGTGCTGGCAGTATTGATACTTTTTACTGTCCGGGAACTGCTGTGAAGGTACTCCTTGACCTGTATGGGGTCCCCGAAATTTATATCAATATCAACACCATCAATCAGCATGGTGCCCTCGACCTGGAGCTCTTCCTCGTAACGTTCAGAAAGTGTGCCGGAGAAAAAGTCAGCGATTTTATTCATGGCGTTGTTTTTCGCACGGATGGGATAGTAGGTGATATTAACAGGAACAATGAATGTTTCTTTCTGCATGAGGGCCATGGCCTCATCATCCGTAAGCTTAAAATGATCACGTAATGATTCATATTCATCAGTGAAACCGTTTATACTGAGAAAGCTGAGTTTTTCGCGGTAATACTGGGCAAGAAGCGCCAGGCGCGCGGACCCGGTGTGCGGGGGGCGCTTGATGCCGGCATTGTAGACCATATATTTTCCCTTTTCAACGAGCTTCTTGTCCTTTATCATCTGGCCTTCGGGGAAGATTATTACAGAGTGCTCACCGGTCAGAAGCGCCCTTGTAAGTATCCTGTCCCTGTCCGGGTGATCTGTTGAGATCGCGCCGAGTTTCTCGAGCATGGCCCCGAACTTCCCTGAGAAAAAGGAGGCGTCAGCCAGGGAAAGGCTGTACCTGCCTGTATGCTTCTTAAGAAGGTAGGGCAGGAATGTTGTTTCAATACGGGTAAAATGGTTTACCACGAAAAGTACAGGCTGTTCAGGTACTCCCTCAATCCCGTGAAGCCGGATGTCTGCCCTGGATGCCTTAAAAAGGAGGTCCATTGTCAGAGATGATGTTTTAAAGAGAAGTTTTGAAATTTCCATGTACCCTCCGGGTATCAGTAGATGCCCCTGGTATAGTCACTCACGATAGTGCCGTGATCAAAGGCGAGGTCCCCTGGAATTTCAGAAAGCGGGAATATCCGTGCATCCCGGGCGTCGTCCGCGGCTTCAGGTATGCCTGAAGCCCGGGCAACAAAAACTGTTGTGATCGTGTGTTGCCTCGGGTCCCGGGCCGGATCTGAGTATGTGTGGAACTGCCGCAGCAGGGTTACGTCAAGGGAGGTTTCCTCGCGGGCTTCCCTTACAGCAGCAGCCTCCAGGGATTCACCATAGTCAACGAATCCTCCGGGAAGTGCCCATCCATGGGGTGGGTTTTTACGTGAGATAAGCACTATGCCCGGGCCTGTTTCTGAAATAATTTCTATGATTATATCTACTGTGGGGACCGGGTTTCTGTATTTCCCTGGCATGGGTATCTCCTGAAAAATAATTTCAGAACATACCAGCACACGTGACATATTTCAAGTAAAATATGCGTATGCCTGATCTGTCGGGTAAGGAAGCATTATGTCAGCTTTTCCGCCTGAGATAACTGTCAATGGCAGCTGCAGACTCCCGCCCTTCATGTATGGCCCATACAACCAGGGACGCGCCGCGGTGAGCGTCTCCCGCGGCAAACACACCGTCAGAACTGGTCATGTGGTTCTCGTCAATAGAGATATTCCCCTTTTCGTCAAGGGCCAGGTCCAGGTCATTTACCATGCCCTCGTGCAGCACATGTTCGAATCCCATTGCCAGGAACACGAGGTCCGCCTTTATCTCAAATTCTGACCCGGGGATTTCTGTCATATGCATGCGGCCGTTTTCATCCGTCCGCCATTCCACGCGCGCGGCAAGGATTGATTCCAGCCATCCGTGCCGGCCGATGAATTCTTTTGTGATTATGTTCCACATCCTCTCGCAGCCCTCCTCATGGGAGCTGGACATCTTCAACAGCCTGGGCCAGAGGGGCCATGGCGTCTGCTCGGTCCTGTGTATGGGCGGCTGGGGCATGATCTCGATCTGGGTGATTTTTTTCGCCCCCTGCCTGTTCGCGGAACCAACGCAGTCAGAACCGGTATCACCTCCGCCGATCACAACAACGTGTTTGCGCAGGGCCTTTATGAAGTCGCTGTCCATGATTGTATCGCCGCGGACTATCCTGTTCTGCTGTGAGAGGTATTCCATGGCAAAATGGATGCCGATAAGCTCCCTGCCTTTTATCCGGAGGTCCCTGGATTTGCGCGCTCCGATTGCAATACAGACAGCGTCATTCTCCGACCTGATCCTCCCTGTGGGTATGTCCTCACCTATCTTTGTGCGGGTCCTGACAGTAAGGCCCTCCTGCTTGAGGATGTTTACGCGCCTGTCAATTATCCTTTTCTCGAGCTTGAAGTCAGGGATGCCGAACCTCAGGTAACCCCCCACCTCGGCCTCTGACTCGTACAGTGTTACCTGGTGCCCGGCCCTGTTAAGAAGGTCAGCGCAAGCCAGGCCTGCCGGGCCGCTTCCTATGACAGCAACCTTTTTCCCTGTGCGCTCCAGCGGGGGCCTGGGTTTGATGTATCCCTCCGCGAACGCCTTTTCAATTACCGCGAGTTCGTTCTGCCTTATGGTCACGGCGTCATCATTAATCGCGAGAACGCATGATGATTCGCAAGGCGCGGGGCAGACCCTGCCGGTAAATTCCGGGAAATTATTTGTCTCATGAAGTATGTCGCAGGCAGCCTTCCAATCCCCCCTGAATATCATGTCCTGCCACTCCGGCATGATGTTTCCTACAGGACACCCCCACTGGCAGAAGGGCACACCGCAGTCCATGCATCGGGATGCCTGCAGCCTGCGCTCCGCCTCGGGGAGCTGCCTTTCGACTTCTATGTAATCATGGATACGTTCCTCAACCGGTCTGTAACCTGATTCTTTTCTCGGTATATTAAGAAAACCCCTTGGATCACCCATTAGAATGTTGCCTCCAGCTGCTGTTCTTCTCGTATGCTTTTAAGTTTTTCGTCAATCTTTTCGATCATCAGTTCCTTGATGGCGCGCTGGTATTCAAATGGAATTACCTTGATGAATTTTGGCAGGTAATCATACCAGTTGGCGAGTATGTCTGCTGCGACTGTGCTGCCCGTGTGTTTAACGTGAGCGTGCAGGTGCTCAATAATGAAATCCTGGTCGTCATAATCCCGTACAGGCACTATGTCGACCATTCCCCTGTTGCAGAAGTAGTCGAAATTTCCGTCTGTATCCAGCACATAGGCGATACCCCCGCTCATGCCCGCGGCAAAGTTTCTTCCCACGCGGCCGAGCACAATCAGGCGTCCGCCTGTCATATATTCCGCGCAGTGGTCCCCTGTGCCTTCAATTACCGCTACTGCGCCGCTGTTCCTGACGCAGAATCTCTCCCCTGCTATACCCCGGATGTAGGCTTCTACGCCTGTTGCCCCGTAAAGGACCGTGTTCCCGATAATGATATTTTTTTCAGGCTCAAAGGTTGATCCCTCAGGGGGAACCACGATCAGCCTGCCCCCG
>Ga0272441_10005142_pt1 | contig 23050 bp, 14 predicted proteins | sample SSMProp6N_FD_193582 | JGI IMG/M metagenome (GOLD analysis project Ga0272441, IMG submission 193582) | Marine sediment archaeal communities from Little Sippewissett salt marsh, Falmouth, MA, United States - SSM-Prop-6N | ecosystem: Environmental > Aquatic > Marine > Wetlands > Sediment ...
CGGGCGGGACCTCGTCTACTCGACCGTGGTCGAGGGGAACGGGAAGGCGACCGAGGCCGTGCTCTGGTACCTCATGGTCCGCGCGAAACGCACGCGCCGGCTCGCGGCCGTGCGCGCGGCCGAGGGGAAGGTGGAGATCGGCCTGCGCGCGGTCTGGCTGCCGGACGGCAAGCGCGTGGCCTACGGCGCCGCGAGCGCGAGGAGCTTTCACATCCTCGAACTCGCCGGTGGCGAGGTGCGCGACGTGCGCCTTCCCTTCGGACCTGAGCGGAGTGTGATCCACGCGGCCTTCGACCCGAAGGGCGAGCGCGCCTACCTGACGACCGTCGCGCTAGAAGGGAAGGCTGGCTGGGGCCTCGGCGAGCTCTTGCTCGCGGACGGGACGTGGAAGCCCCTCGCCGAATCGGCCGACGCGCCCGTGGGCCTGCGGTCGTTCGGTCCCGACGGCCGACATGCGGAGCTCGGTCCCGCGGGCCTGCGCGTCACCGGCGCGGCCGGCGCGGCCGGCGGAGCGCGCGTCTACCCCGTGAGCGCGGGGGAGTTTGAGGCGCGCGCGCGAGAGCTTCTCGCTGCGAAGGACACGGCCGGCGCGCTCCGCGCGCTCGCGAAGGCGACCGCGCGCGCGGGGAGCGCGTTCGACCGCGCGCGGCTCGAATACCTCGCCGGCGAGGCGCACGCGGTCGGCGGCGAGGCGCGCGCGGCCGCGACCGCGCTCCTGCGCGGCTTCCTCGACTACCCGGTGCAGGACGTCCCGCTCGCCGAGGTGCGATCACGTCTGGCGAAGCTCGCCGCCGAGCAACCCGAGAACGATGCGCTCGCGCTCGCGGCGGAGGCGGCCGACGCCGAGGCGGCCGGCCGGAGCGCCACGGCCGCGCGGCTCTACGCCGAGCTCGCCGGCGCCGCGGCCGACCCCGGGTGCGCGGCGGGCGCGCTCTTTCGCCGGGCGCGCGCGCTCCTCGCGATGGGCCAGGTGTCCGAGGCGGCGCGCGGCTTCCTCAAGGCGGGCGGGGCCGAGGACTTCTCGCAGCGCGACTACGCGCTCGCGCTCGTGGCCGCGTGCCACCTCGCCGCCGGACGTGCGGACCTCGCACGCGAGGATCTCATGCGCGCGAAGGACTGCTGTCCGGAGAGCCTCCTCGCGGCCGACTGCGCGCGCCTCGCCGACGGGATCGGGAAGACCGCACCGGTAGCGCCGCCGCCGGCGACGGCGGCCTCGGCCGGGTGGAAGGCGACCGCGCTCGCGCGCGTCGCCCGACGCGTCGTGATCGGGCTCGCGCCCGCGCCGCTCTTCGAGGGAGGCGCGGCACGCGTGGCGCTCGACCGGTACACGGCGAGCCGCGTCCTCGTCGAGCCGCCGCGCGGAGAGACGCGCGAGGTCCTGCCGGCCGCGCCGGTCGTCGTGACGCGCCTGGCCTTCAGCCCGGACGGCGAGCGCGTCGCCTTCCTCGCCGCGCCGGGCATGGACCGCGAGGCAACGCATCTCGTCTGCCTCGACCTCGAGGGCAGGGTGCTCAACGGGCGGAAGGCGGACCTCGCGGACGGGTCGCTCGAGAGCTTCCCCGCGGCAGCCGGCTACGCCTGGGGGCCGGACGGGATGCCGCGAGCGAAATAAAAGTCGCGGCCGGGGCTAGAGGGGCAGCTTCGCCGCGATCTCGGCCCACGGGTCGCGGCCGAGCACCCACAGGTAAAACAGCGCGCCGAAGATCCCGTGCCAGAGTCCCAGCGGCCACAGGTTGCGATATCGCAGATAGAGGGGAATGAAGACGAGCCCGAGCGCGAACGTGCCGAGCATGAGCCACACGTTCGGAAAGTGCGCGAGGCTGAAAAGCGCCGCGCCCGCCAGGAGCGTGAGCGCGTAGTTCGGCCGCAGCCGGCTCCGCCGCAGGTTGCGCACGATCATGGCCTGGACCAGGAACTGCTGCACGAGCCCCCAGGCCGGGTAGAGCGCGAGGACGAGCCAACCCGCGACCGGGAAGGCGAGCGTGCCTCGCCGCGCGATCGCGAAGGCGGCCATGCCGGCGACCGCGGGCACGGCGAAAAGCGTCGTCGCGCGAAACGCACGGGCGAGCCCCTCGCGGCCGAGCCCCCAGTCGGCGAGGACCTTCGGACTCCGCCGGAGCCGCACGCATACGAAGGCGATCCACCCGCAGGCGGCGAGCGCGATGAACGGGGCCTCGAGAGCGAGATGCCAGGCCGCGATGTGAAGGAGGCCCGTCGCGACGACCGCGCCGGGCTCGGCCCAGTTCGGCGGGGCCGGGTCGTCGCCGCTCACGCGCCGGCCGTTCATGTCTCGCTCATGGGATGCGGCTCCTGCGCCGGCGTGGTTATGGCCCTTGCTCCGAAAGCCCCCTTCAAGGCGAAGCGCTTCCTCCGACCCGTTCCGCCGCTACGAGTCCTATCTTCGAGAGCCTCAGCTTGGGCCTGGATAACACTTGGGCGCGGCAGTGTACAAGATCGCCGGGTTGGAACTCGCCCCAATTCTCAAGTTTCTCCTCGGGCTTCGGGTTGTTCGATAAGATTTCGTAGGTCGCAGGTCCTTTCTTCTGTGCAGAAACCGGCCGCCAGACATCGGTCCCCTCATCCAGCAATTCAATGTAGATGGTGACGCTGGGGCTCGCGTTCTCCCATCCTTCAGGAGCCTCGTGTGTCTCCTCTCCTGATAGGACCGCTCGCTTGAGTTGCTTTCTGACGCGTTGTCTCTCCCGCAGGTAGTAGTAGACGGAGAGAAAAGGGGTAAAAGCGCCTCCCGCATTCAGGATGCCTCGGGTCAGATTGAAAGCCAGGAATCGAAGGAGGAGCGCACTGGCGCGTTCGGCCCTTACCCATACTTGGTGCTCAACGGTCTCAAGCGTGTTCAGGAAGCCACAATATGTGTGGAACCGAATCCTCACGCCCGTAGCAACGGTGTTCTCGGATTGGGGCACGAGGTCGAAGTCCTCGTAAATCCTGGCCAGCGCGCGCCTTCCCGAGTCATAGGAACGGCGATAGAGCGCAAGTGCTCCGACACAAAGCCCTGCGAAAGCCGCGGAACCGGCGATGCCAATGGCAATCAAACCCGCATCGGCCCATCCGAGCTGGGCCGTGGCCGCCACGAGCAGTTCGTCACAGATCGAAGGCGATGCCTCCATGGCCCGACCCTATTCCACTCACTTCCCCGCCAGCCCCAGGCGCTCGAACTGCTCGGGCGGCGCGTCGTTTTCCCTCATCAGGCGCGTCATGTGCGCGATCATCCGCTTTTCGACGGCCGCGTCCTGGATCGGGTTCTCCTGCTTCGGGTCGGCCTCGGTGTCGAACAGGTGCGTGCCGTGCCGGTAGGGGTCGAGCCTCCTGCGCGCGCCTGCGGCAATCTTCATCGTGCGGCAGCCCTTCGTGAAGCGGAAGGGCTCGGCGAGCGCGATGTCCTGGAGTTCCTCGGTCCGGAAGAGCGTCCGCATGTGCGCCGGCATGAGCGTGTGCTCGTGGAGCGGCGAATTGCCCTCCCGCGCCGGCGCGCGCATGTAGACGTACCGGCCGTCGGTGACGTCCACCTGCCCGCCGAACGTACCAAAAAGCCCGGCCTCGCGCACGGGCGCGTCCGAGGCGACCGTCGCGGCGAGCGGCACGCCCTGCATGTCCGCGGGGCGCTCGACGCCGAAGTACTCCAGGAGCGTGGGCGCGAGGTCGATCGCCTGCACGAGGCTCGCCCGCCGCTCGGCCTGCTTCTTGCTGCGCGGGTCCCAGATGAACAGCGGCGTGCGCGCGACCTCGTCGTAGTAGGGGTGGATCGACTTGCCCCAGAGCCCGTGCTCGCCCAGGAGAAAGCCGTGGTCCGTGTTCACGATGAGCAGCGTATCGCCCCAGAGGTCGTATTCGTCCATCGCGTCGAGGACCCTGCCGAGGTTCGCGTCGCACATGCTCACGAGCGCGGCATACGTGTAGCGGTAGTGCCTGGCCTGCTCGGGCGAGCTCTCCCTCGCGCTGTAGCCGGGCCAGTCCGAGAGCGAGGCGGGGAAATCGTGGTCCGGGTAGAGGTCCTTGTACTTTTGCGGCGCGAAATAGGGCTCGTGCGGGTCGAAGGTCTCGACCTGGAGGAACCAGTTGTCCTGCGCGTGATTGCGCCGGAGGAACTCGAGCCCCGCGGCGAAGGTCTTCGACTGGGGCATGTCCTCCTCGCGCGGCATGTACTTGCGGTTGGTGAACTCCTGGCGCAGGCGCGCGGACTTCTTCGCAAGCTCGGGGAGCCCCTCGCCCGCGAGGTCCGCCTGCCAGACGTCGCCCTCCTGGCCGCGAAAGAACTCCCACGAGCTGTAGCGCAGGTGGTAGGTCGAGCCGCCGTCCTCCCAGTAGTGGTACCCGTCGCTCGCCAGGTGCGAGTAGACGCCGGCGTCCTTGAGGAGGTTCGGCATCGAGTCGTCGAAGGGCTCGAGGGGCCCCCACCCCCGGTGCAGGAAGTTGTACCGGCCGGTGTGGAGCTCCCGCCGCGTCGGGATCGTGGGATTGCTGCCGATGTAGGACGTATCGAACGTCACCGCGCGCTCGGCGAGGCGCGCGAAGTTCGGCGCCTTCACCCAGTCGCAGCCGTAGGGCGGCAGGAAGTGACGGCAGAGGGTGTCGTACATCACCATGACGGCTTTCATGGTCGGTCTCCTTTCGAGGATTTTATTTTATCGCCCCCGCGGCTCCGGCGCAATTGCCCGCAGGCCGCGCCCGCGCCGAGTCCGCGCGCCCGGCGCACCGGCGCCTCGAGGCCCGATGCCTTGAGCAAGCGCGCGAACGCGCGCACGGCCGCCGGCGCCGGCGGTTCGAAGGAGCCCGGGCCGCCGGGATTGAGCGGGATCAGGTTCACCTTCGCCCACTTCTTCGAGAGAAGCCGCGCGAGCGCGCGGGCTTCGTCCTCGCCGTCGTTGGCGCCGCCGAGGAGCGTGTACTCCACGGTGAACCAGCGGCCCGAGTCGCGCGCGTAGCGGTCGGCCGCCTCGACGATTCCCGCGAGCGGCGTGCGCGGCGCGTGCGGGAGGAGCCTTCGCCGCAGTTCGTCCGTGGGCGCGTGCAGGCTCACGGCGAGCCGCACGCCGGGCGCCTCGCGGCCGAGCGCGGCGATGCCCTCGACGAGGCCGATCGTCGAGACCGTGACGCGCCGCGCGCCGAGGCCGAGCTCGTCACGGACGAGGCGCACCGCGCCGAGCGTGCCCGCGAGGTTCGCCAGGGGCTCGCCCACGCCCATGAGGACGACGTTCGTCGCGGCGCGCTCCGAAGCCGAGGAGGCGTGAAGGATCTGCTCGGCGATCTCGCCGGCGGAGAGATCGCGCACGAGGCCGCCCGCGCCCGAGGCGCAGAACGGGCAGCGGAAGGCGCAGCCGACCTGCGTCGAGACGCACGCGGTGAGGCGCCTTCCGGTGGGGATCGCCGCCGCCTCGATGCGCTCTCCGTCGCGTGCCTCGAGGAGGAGCTTGACCGTGCCGTCCGGAGCGCGGGCAGAGCCGGCGACGCGGAGCGCGCAGACGTCCACCGATTCGGCGAGGCGCTCGCGCAGCGGCTTGGGAAGGTCGGTCATGGTGCGCCACGCGCGCGCGCCGCGGCGGAAGACCCACGCGCGCGCGCTCCGCGCGTGGAACGCGCGGCCGCCGAGCGCCTCGACGCGCGCGGCGAGCTCTTCGGCGGCGATCTCGGTGAGGGCCGGGCGCGTCATTTCCTCTCCGAGATCCGGACCCGCACGCGGAACTCGACGGCGCTTTCCTCGGCGCGGCGCGAGAGGCGGAGTTGCCAGCCGGTCGCGTGCGGATCGTCGTGGATGCGGCGGACGCCGACCGGCATGACCGGAATCTCGGCGACCTCGGCCGTGAGGTCGGCCTTCCAGGCGACCTCGAGCCGGCCGGCACGCGCGCGCGTTCCTTCGATCGCGAACGGCTCGAGGCCGTTCGCGCGCCAGGTCGCCCGCTCGCCGGGCGCGAGCCCTTCGATGCGGTCCTCGAGGACGTACGTATCGCCCTCGGCCGTGACCGCGCGCGTGTGGAACACGCCCGGGTAGGGTTCGCCGCGGACGCAGAGCCTCGGCTCGACCGGGTCGAACGCGAGGAGCTCGCCGCAGCCCTTGAGCGCCTCGCGTCCCTCGAGCGTGACCACGTTGTGCGCCTCGCGCGTCTTGAAGTGCGACCAGTGCAGCGCCTCCTCGTAGCGATACGTGCCGGCGTCGGGCACGACCGGCCCGTCCGCGTCGTGGATCGCGAAGGTCAGAAGGTCCCAGTCGCCGTGCCAGCAGTCGTGCGGTCCGAAGTCGAGCGCGAGCGCGTGCGTTCCCCGGTGGAGCACCGCGCGCCCGGACGGCCCCGAGGCCCAGCTCCCGGGACGCCGCGCCTCCTCCCGCGGAATCGGCGCGTCGATGAGGAGGTCCCCGGCGCCGAACCGCCAGCCGGCGAAGCGCGCGGCGGCCGCGAGCGGCGCGTCGTCCAACCGCCGCGCGATGGACATCAGGACGGCCGTGCCGACGCCGCCCGAGGAGTCGTCGAAGCGCGGCGCCATCCCGGAGGGCAGGATGCTCCCGGCGAGGTGCTGCGCCATGTCCGCGAGCGACCGGCCGGCATAGCGGCGGGCGAGGAGGTCGCGCCCGGTGCGGCGCAGGGCCTCGGCGATAACGAGAAGGTGCGCCATCACGTTCTGGTGGTAGCCGAGGCTCATCTCCCAGAAGAGCCCGCCCTCGAGCACGCCCTGAGAAAGCAGCGTGGCGTAGACGCTCTCGGCCTCGCGCAGGAACCGCGCCGCGCGCGGGTGCGCGGGAAAGCGCACCGCGAAGGTCGCGAGCCCCGCGTACTCCATGCCCTTCCAGTTGCTGCGCGAGTGGCCGAACTGGTACGCGTGGATCTGGTCGGCGAGGTCCCAGAGGCCCGCCTCGATGCGCTCGCGCCCGTTCGGCGCGAAGCCGTCCTCACGCGCGAGGAGGTCGTAGGCGCGCACCATCGCGGCCAGGAGCACGCCGTGATGGATCGTCTCGTGCTTGAGGACGCCGAAGCGCGTCCACATCCGGGCGAGCTCGCCGAGCCGCGCGCGGGCGCGGGCCGCGAGGGCTTCGCCCCCGATCCCCGCCCGCCACAGGAGCGCCCCGTCGAGCGCGGCCCGTGCCGTCGCGCCGGGGTCCGTCTCGGGCGCGTCGTAATTCCGAAGCCGCGGCCGGGAGAGGTCCGGTTCGACTGCAAGCGCCCTCTCGGCCCGCGCGCACGCCTCGGACAGGTCGTGCCCCGTAGCGAGCCGCCGCATGGCGGCGATGTCCTCGTCCGAGAAGTACTCGCCCGCATTGCCTGCGTATGCGGCCGCCGCCGCCGCGTCGCGCTCGAGCGCCTCGAGCGCCTCGCGCGCGTCCGACCACGGCACGCCGGCGCAGAACGCGGCGCGGGGGGCGAAGGGGCCGGGGAGCCCCGCGGCGCACCTCGCGAGCTCATCCGAGACCTCGATGCGGGCGTGGAGCGTCTCGCCGCCGGTCTCGACGGGCATCTCGACGATACCGGGACGCGTCGCATCGATCTCGACGCGCTCGGTGCGCGCCTCGGCCGTTCCGCCGCCGAGGGGGTCGATATGCAGCGTGACCGCCTTCGTCCCGGCCGGCACGCCGAGGCCCTCCTCGACGAAGACGATCGCCCGTTCGCCCGCGGCCGCGACGGGCGCGCCCCGCTCGAGGACGGCGAGGCGCCAGCTCATCTCGAACCGCTCGCCCGGCGCGAGCACGGGCCGCACGAGCCAGGTAACCTGGAACCAGCGGTGCGCCTTGAGGCGAAGGAGCGGCGGAGCGGCGGGCGCGCGGACCGACGCGAGCACGCCCGCGTCCTCGGCCAGGTCCACGGCCGCGCACCACGCGCCCGGGCCGAGCACCTCGTCGAACCCGGAGAAGTTCCGGTAGAGGTGCCCGCGCACGGCGAGCCGGGGCGCGCCCCAGTAGAGCCGCTGTCGGTGGTGCCCCACGCCCGTGCGCGGGCGCGGGAAGTCGCCGCCGAAGGCGGGCAGCAGATAGAAGCACGGGTTCACCTCGACCCGGCGCAGGTCGCCCGAGAGATTCTCGAACGCGAGCCGGCCGTGGAGCGTCCGGCCCTCGAGCGCGAGACCCTTCTCGGCGCGGAGAAGGTCGGACTCGGCCGCCAGGTGCAGTCCGTCCCCGCCGGTCTCGACGCGCCACCGCAGATCGAGAAGGTCGGGCCCCAGCTCGGCCGCGCCGCCGCCGTCCGCGTCCCAGCCGCGGCGCTCGACCCGGGGGCCCGTCAGCACCATTGGCAGCCACACCGTGTGGCAGCGCCCCGTCGCGCGATCGGAAAGCTCCAGAACGCGGCCGGCCTCCGGCAAGACAAGCGCCTCGAGAGCGTCGTTCTCGAGGCGCAGGAGGTTCAGTCCTTCACGTTCGACTTCGCCGGCCCCGGCGTTCACGGGTTTCCCTTCGCTGTGAAGGCTGCGCCGCTACCGGCGCTTCAGCACACGCGCGAACTCGCGCGCACCACGCGCGTAGAAGCCGAGGCGGTAGGCGATCTCGCTCCGCCGCGCGCGCAGGAGCCAGACGCGCTCGAACTCCCTGCGCTGGCGGTCCCATTCGCGCGCGAGGGCGCGTACATCGCGACGCAGCGCGGCGTCGAGCCTCCGGCCGGCCTTTCGCGCGCGCAGGACGCGCTTCCCGACCTCGGCCTTGCGCAGGGCGAGGAGCGTCTCCTCGGCGGCAAGAAGCGCCTCCTCGAGCGTGACCGCGTGCTCGGGGAAGTCGCGCGCGAGCTGAGGGATCAGCGCCAGCGCGGCGCGCGCGGCGCGGCGCGAGGCGGCGATGTCCGAGGCGCGCGGGACCGGGATGTACTCGCCGTCGGGGAACCGATCGAAGTAGAGGCGGAAGAGCATCCGGTCGTACTTCCGCTCGTACCGGCGTCCGCCCGCGAAGGGCGCGTTCGTCTCGCCCAGCAGGCGCCAGAGCCTCCCGAAGCGGCCGGATGGGTCGCGGAACCAGGCCCAGGCGAAGCGGCGGTCGAAGCTCGCTCGCGGGCGCGCCACGGCGGTCCACGACTCCTCCGCGCCGTAGGCGAAGCCGTGGAAGGAGGCGCCCTGGACCTGGAAGTGGCCGTGGTCGCCCCAGTCGGTGTTGAGGATGCCGGTCGCGCCCGTCCGCGCGCCGGCGGCGGCGAAGCGCTCGATGTTGAGGCACGCCTTTTCCATGATGGGCCAGATCGACTGCCACGCGCTCGTGCCCGGACAGACCCAGTGCTCGCGACCGGCGCGCGCGAACTCCCACGTCTTCGCGATCCGGTGGTCGTTCGCGGCGTAGCCCCAGTTGAGGAGGAGGACGTCCCCGGGGACCTCGGGAATGAGCTCCGGGTGGCGGAGCACGATGTCGCCCCAGATCATCATCCGCTTGCCGTACTTCTTCGCGAGCGCGTTGATTCGCTTGATGTGCCGAAGATACACGCGCCCCACGCCGATGCGCTTGGCGAGCCTCTCCGAGCGCGAGCCGCGCGTGCCGAGATCGAAGGTCTCGTCGCAGTCGGCGTTGAAGAGCTCGCTCGTGTGGCAGGGCAACAGCTCGGCGTAGAGGTCGTCGAGCAGCCTGTACGAGCCGGGGTCCGACGGCGAGAGCGACCAGGGCCGCAGCGCCGCGTTCTCGGCGAGATGCGCGTACCTCGGCCGCGTGAGAATGTGCTCGCAGTGGCCGAAGGACTGGAGGTTCGCCTGAAACTCGACGCACCGCTCGCGGCAGAACTGGTCGAGCGCCAGAATGTCCTCGGCGGTGAACGAGCCGCAGCCCGCGCCGATCGACGGGTGCCGCCGGTACGTGAAGGTGTGCTCCATGTTGAACTGGAGCACGTTGACCTTGAGGTGCGCCAGGCGCTCGACGATCTCGAACAGCGTCGCGAGCGTGGCCACCTTGAAGCGCGAGACGTCGAGGAGCACGCCGCGGTACGGGAAGTCGGGCCAGTCGACGACCTCGGCGCGCGGAAGCGCGACGGTGCCGCGCGCCGAGGCGCGGAGCATCTGCCGCAGGGTCTGGACGCCGTAGAACGCGCCGCGCGCGCCCCCGCCCACGACCACGGCCTCGCGCGCGCCGACGCTGAGCACATAGGCCTGGTCGCGCACGCGCGCGGGCGCCTTGGCGAGCTTCTTCGCCAGCGCGCGCACGCGCGGGTGGAGCTTGCGGTCGCGCCCGGCGACCGCCACGAGCACGAAGGGGCGCACGCCGTCCAGTCGCGCCATGCGCTCGACCGAGAGCGCGCCGCCGGCCGCGCGCGCCTCGGCGGCGAGGTCGTGCGCGGCGAGGATCTCGCGGTCATCGGCGCCCGGCGCGCAGACCACCGGCCCGCCCGCCGCGAGCACGAAGCGGCCTTTTTTGAGGGACACTCTCTTCGGCGTGGGAACGAGCTTGAGCGCCATGACATCCTCCGGATGCAAGCCCCTCGCGCGGCCCGGGCCGCGCGAGGGGCCGGAAGCTCCTCGTATCCCGACCGCGCCGGGGTAAGCCCGGCGCGCCGGCGGCTCTACTCGAGGATCTCCTCCAACTCCTCGATCTCGATCGCTTCGTTGGGGACCGCCTTCATGGCACCGGCTATCCCTCCCAGGAAGGTCTTCTTGACGAACGCGGAGATGTCCTTGATCGTGGCGACCTCGGTCACGAAGCGCAGCTCGAGCATGCTCCCTTCGCGGAGGCCGTAGAGGCGGACCGGATGCCGGTCGTCACCATCGGGCAGCTTGAGCTCGCCGGGCGCGGCCCCCATCGCCTGCATCATCAGTTGCTGCTGCTTCTTCTGCCGAACCCAGGCGAGGCGAAGCAGCCGGATGGGATAGATCTCGCTCGCGCCGATCCAGCCCTCCGGCGCGGCGGCGATCGTCCCGGCCAGGGCGTCGCCGCCGTCGGCCGCGCCCGCGGCGCGGTCGAGGATTCCGTCGGCGAGATCCTCCGCGTTCTTGCCGTAGGCCATGAGGAAGAGGTCCTTCCCGTAGGCGAGGTCGACCGCGGGCTCCTTGGCGCCGAGCTGCATCTCGAACATGTTGGTGAGCATGGTCTCGATCATCTTCCGCTGCATGGCCATCGCCTCGCCCGGCATGAGCTTCTCGAAGTCCAGCTTGAGCCGGATGCGGTCCACCTTGGCGCCCGCGTGCTCGCGCACCGGCGCCTTGTACTCGAGCGCGACGCCGAAGCGGGCGAGGTCCCGGAAGAGCTTGGTCTTCGCCAGCTGGCCCATCCACGCCCCGATCGCCGCGCGCACGGCGGCCGGGTCCTTCACGCGCTGGACGATGAGGTTGGCCTGTGCCGTATCGCTCCGGGCCAGCTGCGCGTTCGCGTTCGAGCGGCTGTTCTCCAGGAATGCGCGAAGGACACCCGTGCTCGCCCGCCAGAAGGCGTCCTCGGGGATGATCGGGCGCGAGGCCGTCGCGAGGGCGTCGAAGAACTCGAGCGAGAACGCGCGGCCGGCCTCGGAGTTGGTCGCGCCGTTGCCGCCGACGCTCAGGACGACGCACCTCTCGGTCGGCAGGAGCTTGGCGAGCGCGGCCATCTCGGCCCGGTCGGCCCCGATCTCCGAGACGATCCGCGCCGCGCGCGAGCCCTTCGCCGGGTAGAGGCGCACCGCGGTCACGATCCGCCCGTCGCCCTCGGGCGCGGCGGCGCCTCTGGGCGCGTCCTTGACGGTGAGCAGGAGCTCCGCACCGGCGAACTCCCCGGTCAGGGCCCCGGCGAGGTCGAACCCCGGATCGACGAGGTTCGCGATGACGGCCAGGAAGTTGACGGAGAACTCCTTGCCGAACTCCTCGATCGTGGCCGGCCCGGGCGCGGCCTCGGCCGCCCCCGCCTCTTCGGGCGCGGCGCCGGGGGCCGGGGGCTCCACGAGCACGATCTTGCGGCCCGCCTTCTCGAACGCCGCCATCTGCGCGGCGACCTGCCTGGCGAGGTCCTCGGCCTTGAGGGACTTGAACTCCCCGTTCACGAACACGACGTTGGCCGTGCCGTCGGCGTGGTTGCCCTTCCGGTCGAAGGCGAGGATCGTCCCGCCCTTGTCGTCCGTCCGGAGCCCGGCGACGTAGACGTAGTCGGTGCCTGTTCCACCGCGCACCGGGCAGGAGAAGCACTTTTTCGCGTCCACGTAGTTCTTTAAGAGCGTCTCGAGCTTGTCCGGGAAGGCGCCGTCGTGGTCGATGGCGTACATCTGGCAGCCGATCGCGAGCATCTGAAGGTTCTCGCGGCAGCGACCGTCCGCCGCTCCGGGCGCCGCCCCGGCCGCGGGCGCGCCGCCGGCCGCGCCCAGCATGCCCGAGATCATGGCCAGGCTCATCTTCATGCCCTGCCGGCCCTTCTTCAGGCCCTCCGCGATCTCCTTCTCGTAGATGCGCGTGAGCTTGGCCAGGTCCACCAGGACGCGCACGTCGTCGGTCGCCGGACCGAGAGGAGCGCGCCCGCCCGCCGCCTTGAGCGCCGCGGCGGTGGCCGCCGCCGCCTCGGCCGCGCGGTCGCCGGAGGCGAGCACCACGTATCCCGCGCCGGCGTCCTGGATGCGCAGCTTCTTGTCGGGCGCGGCCCCGGGCTGGACGACCTCGAACTCCGCGAAGCCGTCGCCCTCGGCGCCCGCCGCGCCGTGGATCTCGCCGATCTTCTTCACGTAGCCCGCGTAGTCCGCCACGGGCGCGAGCACGATCACGCAGTCCTCGCGGTACTTCTTCGGGTCGAGCGCGATGATCGCCACGGGCCGGTTCGGGTCGAAGAGCTGGACCGCGACCTTTCCCTGGAGGAAGCCCTCCATCAGGGCCTTGGCCGCCTGTCCCGTGCCTGCGTGCGACGCATCCGCGACCCGGACCACGGCGCCGGTAAAGCGCGCGTAGCTGCGCACCACGCCGACGGCGAAGGCGTCCTCGGGAAGGAAGGCGGGCCTCGGAAGCGGCGTGTGCGCGTCCGCCTCGGCCGCGCGCGCGATCGCGCACGGCAGGGCCAGGAGCCCGAGAAATCCCAAAACGGCTGCGAACCTGCGCATAGGATACCCTCCCTTGGGTCCGCCCCATCGGACCGCTTCCTATTGTACCGGTCGCGGCCGGCCGCGGCCATTGCAATTTCGGACGGAGTTTGTAACGGGCTACGCGCGCGTCCGGCCGGACGCGCGGCGCGGGGCGAGCGCGTGCGCGAGCCCGTCCCCCACCCGGTTGAAGCCGAGCACGGTCGCGGCGATGGCCAGGCCCGGAAAGATCGCCTGGTAGGGGTGGATGCGGAAGGTGTCTCTCGCCTCGGCCAGTTGCATGCCCCACGAGGGCGGGTCCGCGACGCCGAGGCCAAGGAAGGAGAGCCCGGCCTCCGAGAGCACGTTCGAGGCCACCAGCAGCGTCGCGACCACGATCAGGCTCGAAAAGGTGTTCGGCAGCACGTGCCGGAGGGCGATGCGCCAGCGCGAGGCACCCAGCGCGCGCGCCGCGGTCACGAAGTCGCTCTCGCGCAGGCGCAGGCATTCGGCCCGCATCACCCGCGCGACGCTTACCCAGCCGACGAGTCCCAGCGCCAGGAGAATCGTGAAGACCGATCGCCGTTCGAAGATCGCCGCGAGCGCGAGCGCCAGGAGCAGTCCCGGAAAGGCGTAGACCATGTCGGTGAAGCGCATGAGCAGGCCGTCGGCCCAGCGGTTCGTGAGCGCGCTCGCCAGCCCCACTGCCACGCCGATGAATATCGACGCGGCCGTGGCCGCCAGCGCGATGGCGAGCGTCACGCGCCCGCCCGCGAGGATCCGGCTGAGGATGTCGTGGCCCTGCTGGTCCGTGCCGAGAAGGTGCGCGTGCGAGGGCGGCCGGTTCCCCTGGAACTTGGGGGCCGCGGCGTAGTCGTACGGCGCGACGAGCGGCGCCGCTGCCGAGAGAAGCAGCATGAGCGCGACGAGCCCGGCCCCGGCGAGGAAGGCCGGCGTGCGCACGAGGCGCCGCGCGCGCCTACGCGTATCGGATGCGCGGATCGAGCCAGGCATAGGCCACGTCCACCACCAGGTTCACCAGCACGAAGACGAGCGCCGCCGTCGCGATGGCGGCCATGAGCAGGTTGTAGTCCTGCGCGTCGATGGCGTTGTACATGAGCTGCCCGAGTCCGGGCAGGCTGAAGACGGTCTCGGTGAGGACCGCGCCGGTGAGGAGCCCGGCGAAGTTCGTGCCGATCACGGTCACGACCGGCAGCATCGCGTTCGCGCCCGCATGCGCGACGAGGACGCGCGCGCCACCGGCCCCGCGCGCGCGCGCCGCACGCACGTAGGGCTCGTGCATCGCGTCGATGACCGACGCGCGCGTGAGCCGTGCGATCGCCGCGGCGAAGATCGTCCCCAGCGCGATCGAGGGAAGGACGAGGTGCCTGAAGCTCCCGCGCTCGTACAGCGACGGCGGAAACCAGCCGAGCCATACGGAGAAGATCGCGACCAGGATCATCGCCCACCAGAAGACCGGCACGGACAGGCCGAGCGTCGCCGCGCCCATGGCCGCGCCGTCGGCGAGTCCTCCGGGCCGGGCGGCCGCGCCGAACCCGAGCACGAGCCCCAGCAGGATCGCGATGATCATCGCGCCGAGCGTGATCAGGAAGGTCACGGGCAGGGCCCGGCCGATGAGCTCCGTCACCGGCCGGCCGGACTGGTAGGACCGGATCCGCCCGGCCAGGAGCCCGCTCCAGAAGCGGACGTACTGGACGTGCACGGACGCATCGAGGCCGAGGCGCCTGCGCTCGGCGTCGATCTGCTCCTGGGTCGCCTTCACGCCCAGCGAGGCGGCGGCCGGCCCGCCGGGCAGGGCCAGCGAGAGGGCGAAGGCGATGACCGTGACACCGATAAGGACCGGGACCGTCGCGGCGAGGCGCCGAAGAATAAACGCGCTCACGGGCCCTTTCCGGGGGCTTCCTCGATTCGGATCTGCGTGAAGTCCGTGGCCATGAAGTCGCTCGAGGCGTCCAGGGCCGAGAGGTCCAGCCCCTTCACGCGCTCCTTCACGAGCACGCACGCGAGGCTGTGGTAGAGGAAGCACCATGGCGCATCGTCGACGATGCGCGACTCGGCGTGACGATAGAAGGGCAGGCGCTTGTCCATCTCGACCTCGGCGCGACCGCCCTCGACGAGGTTGTCGAAGGGCGCGCTGCGGTACCGCATGCGGTTGTGGTCGGGGATCTCGTTCGTGTGGAAGAGCACGTACAGGAAGTTGTCCGGGTCCGGGTAGTCCGCGACCCAGGCGATGTAGTAGATCGGCGACGGGTCCTTCTTCGTGCGGTCGAGATACGCCCCCCAGTCGAGGCTCGTGAGCCGCGTGCGGATGCCGACCTTCTCCAGGTCGAGCGCGATGCGCTCGCAGATGCGCCGGGCCTCGGGGTCGGTCGTGTGACAGAACTCGATCGGGTCGAGGCCCTCGCCCCCGGGGTGGCCGGCCGCGGCCAGCTCCTTCGCCGCGCGCTCCGGGTCGTAGGCGTACCCCTTTAGCGCCGGGTCGTACCCGGGCATGTCCGGCGGCAGCACGCCCTTGGCGGGGGTGCCCAGGCCGCTACGCACCTCGTCGCACAGGTACTTCCGGTCGACCGCGTAGTTGATCGCGCGGCGCAGGTGCACGTTGCCCTTGAAGGGCGGCCGGTCGAGCGCGAAGCCCAGGTAATAGGTGTTGAGGGTCCGCCAGCGGAGCATCTGGCCCGCCAGTTCGCCGGACTCGACCTCGGGCACGGCGGCCAGCGGCACGTCCACGACGTCGAGCCGCCCCTGCTTGTAGTTGATGAGGCGCTGCTCCGGCTCCTTGATGACGCGCCACTCCACGCGCCGGAGGTGCGCCGGCTGCGGCCGGTAGTCGTCAAAGCGCTCGATGACGACCCGGTCGTTCGGCCGCCATTCGACGAACCGGAAGGGGCCCGCGCCCACCGGCTGCGAGGCGAAGTCCGCCCCGCGGCGCTCGACCTCCTTCGGCGGCAGGACCGCCGTGTTGATCATGCTCAGCTGCGCGAGCATCGGGGCGAAGGGGCGCTCGAGCTCGATGCGCACCGTGTACTTGTCCGGCGCCGAGAGGCCCTCGGCCTTCTCGGCCCGGCCCGCCCGGACGTCCTTCGCGCCGCGAATCTCCCGCACGATCAGAAAGAACGCGGACTCGGGCCCCATGAGCCGTTCGAGGCTCCAGACCACGTCCCTCGCCGTGACCGGCTGGCCGTTGTGGAAGGTCGCGTCCTTGCGGAGGTGGAAGACGTACGTCCTCTCGTCCTCGATCTCCCAGGAGCTCGCCAGGTCCCCGACGAGCTCGAGCTTCGCGTCGTAGCGCACGAGCGTCCGGTGGAGGCGGCGGCAGATCACGATGCTGATCGCGTCGGTCGCGCGCGAGGGGTCGAGCGTCGGCGGGTCCTTGCGGAGCGCCAGGCGCAGCGTGTCCGCGGGGGCGCGCTTCTCGCGCGGAATCAGGAAGACGACCGCCACGAGCGCGGCCACGAGCAGGACCCAGAACGCGATCAGCCCGCGAAGTCGACCCATGTCCCCGGCCTCCTAGTCCTTCTGCTGGATGCTCCGCAGGGCCTCGTCGATCGTCCGGTAGCAGCCGATCAGCGTCGAGAGGCCGATCGCCCGCAGGATCTTCGCGACCATGGGCTTGAGGTTCACGAGCGCGAGGTTCCCGTTCGTGGCCCGGGCGCGCTGGTAGTAGGCCACCAGCTCTCCCATGGCGCGGCTGTTGAGGTAATCGAGATTGGTCGCGTCGATGACGAGGCGTATCTTCCCGTCCTCGAGCAGGCCCTGGATCTCCCGCGCGAACTTCTCGTTGTCCGCGGCCTGGACCGACCCGACCACCCGGAGGATCGTCACGTCGTCCCGGGTCTCCTCGACGAACTCGACCACGCGGCCCTTCCTTTCCTGAATGGCGGGTCATTATGGCGTGCCCGCGGGGGGATGTCAAGCGTCGGGTTTGACGCCCTTGGATCCGCGTGGTAGAGCACTTATGGATGGGAGCCCACCTTGGCCGAGAGCGACGACCTCCTTCCTGACGTACCCCACGAAGCACCGCACGAGGACCACCTGCCCCGCGAGTCCGAGGTGGACCGGTTCGACGAGACCGGCGTCTTCGAGCCGGTCGCCGAGCCCGCGCCGACCGCGCCGCCGCCCGATGCGCGGACGAGCGCGGTCATCCGGACCGGCCGCGTCAAGCTCACGGGCCTTCTCGACGAGCACTATGAGCTTCAGCGCACGCCCGAGAAGGCGCGGGGCGACGAATTCCGCCGTGCCGAGCGCACGCTGCGCGAGCGCATCCAGGTCGAGTTCTGGCGCGTCGCCCTCGCGGCGCTGGCCCGCGCGACCTCGGGCAAGGGGGACGCGCTCGTCTTCGACGGGGAGGACGAGGTCCTCCTCAACTTCGGATGGGTCGACGGCCGCGCGGTGCCGCGCGAGGCGCTGAAGGTCGAGACGTCCCGGGACGAGGAGGAGTACGCACTGCGCTCCTTCGTTGGCCACCTGCGCGCGCTCGACGAGGTGTACCTGCTCGTGCACGAGCGGCGCCGGCTCGCCGAAGCCCTCGCCGGGACGCGGGAGAAGCTTGAGAAGCTCGACGAGGCCATCCGTTCCCTCATCCGCCAGCGGAACGCGCTCGAGGCCGAGCGGGTCCCCGAGCTCGAGCGGGAGCGCCTCGCCGGGCTCGACCGGACCATCGAGGAGGGGTTCATCACGCTCGTCGTCCTCGAACGCGCCAAGCGCAGCCGCGGCCTCTCGGCCGAGCGCATGCGCGGCTACTCGAAGCTGCGCGTGAGCGTGGACGATGCGCGCACCCGCCGCGAGAAGACGCTCCGCCGGGTGGGCGAGGCGGGGGCGCCGATCGCCGAACTCGACACGAAGGTTCTCGAATGCAAGAAGATGACCGTGAACCTCCTCGAGCGGGGCGACAAGCTCGGGAAAGCCCTCGCGGACATGGAGCGCGAGCGCGAGCAGCGCTCGACCACGCGGCGCGCCGAGCTCGAGCGGCGGCTCCTCGAGATCAAGGAGGACATGACCCTCTGCGGCCGCTGGGGCCGCACGGTCTCGAGCCCCGTGCTCCTCTCGCCGCGGCCGCTCAACACGCGGAAGGAGCTGGTCGAGGCGATCCGCGTGATCGAGGACTTCGATCCCGGGCTCTTCCACAACCGCAAGGTCGAGCGCGAGGGCAAGCCCGGGATCGTGCTCACGCCGGGGACCGGCCTGGGCAGCTACGACTTCCGGTCGAACGCGCTCGTGGTTCCCATGACGAGCCCCAGCACGGCGATCGAATCGGTGGCGTTCGCGCTCGCGCTCTACCGGAAGGACGTGGACCAGTCCGCGGACGAGGGCAAACTGTGGAAGAGTTTCATCGAGGACATCCCCTGGGCCAAGACGCGGCGCGGCATCCCGCGCGGGCTCCAGGGCCAGATCCGCGCCTTCGTCGCCAGCTACGTGCGCTGGTGCACGCGCGAGGCGCGCGGCATGGCGGCCCTCGAGGCCGAGATCCGCGCCTGGTTCGAGGAGCGCATCGCCCCGCGCGCGGTCGCGCCCATCATTCCGCGCCATCTGCGGGGCCTGGCGGCCTCGCAGCGCGGCACTCTCATCGAGAAGCTCGAGGCGACCGACCTCGACGGCCGCGGCGCGTACGAGCTCGGCGTGCTCCACTTCGAGCACGGCGACCTCCCGGCCGCCCTGCGCTGGTTCGAGAAGGCCGCGGACCTCTCCCCGCAGATGCATGAGTCCCATTGGGGCATCGGCGTGCTGCTCGCGCTCCCGCAGGAGCAGACGGGCCTCTCGATCCCGCGCCGCGAGGCGCTCGATCGCGCGCGCGAGGCCTTCGGCAGCGTGATCCGACTCGCGGAGCAGTCCTGGTGGACCCGCAAGGCCCAGGACCACCTGCGCGAGGTCCAGGCCCGCCTCGACGGCCTCCGCCGCGGCGAAACCACCGGCCGGTTCCGCCGGCCGAAGGCCGAACCGCCTCCGGATGACGCTCCTGGGGCGTCCGAGGACGCCTGAACTTCCCACACCTGTGGGGATCCCCCACAACCGTCTGGCCGGTCCGTCGGGTCCGAGAGCACTCTAACCCACTCTTGGGAAAGAGGTTATAGGCACCGCCGGCCCTTTGGCACGCTTCTTGTGGGGTATCCTGACGGATTGGGAAACACAGGACTCGACGGGAGGAGGACGACCATGAGAAAGCTGACAGTAACACTGGTGACGGCTCTGACCTGCCTGACCGGCCTCGCGCTCGCCGGCGAGGGCAGGGGCCACGGCCGGGGCGGCGTTCGCGACGGCGGCCGCGGCCTCGGCCGCGACGATCAGGGAGAGGGCAAGGGTCGCGGCGGCAGGATGCGCCGTCGAATGCGCGAGCGCTTCCGCGAGCACGCGCGCGAGAGGTTCGACGCGAACGGCGACGGGAGACTCGACGAGAAGGAGCGGCAGGCGGCGCGCGAGGCCTTTATGGACAAATGGGACGTGGACGACGACGGCCAGATCGGCGAGGACGAGCGCGCGGCCATCCGCGAGCACGTCCGCGAACGCGTGCACGAGCGCATCAAGGACCGCCCGTTCTACGAGAAGCTCCTCGAGAAGTTCGATGCCGACGGCGACGGGAAGCTCAACGAGGAGGAGCGCAGGGCCGCGCGCGAGGCCTTCCTCGAGAAGTGGGACGCGAACGGCGACGGGAAGATCGACGAAGAGGAGCGCGGGGCGATCCGCGAACAGATGAGGGAGCGCTTCCGCGAGCACGCGCTCGAGAGGTTCGACGCGGACGGCGACGGCGAGCTCGGCGACGGGGAGCGCGAGGCGGCCCGCCGGCACCTGCGCGAGCGCTTCAGGGAGCGCGGGAACCGCGGCGTGCGCGATCACGGCCGCGGCGAGGGCCGGGACGGGCACGGTCACGGCAAGGGAAAGGGCAAGGGCCACGGCCCGCGCGGAGGGCCCGGCGAGTACTGACCGCCCCCCTAATATCCGGATTCAGGAAGCGCCCCTGCGCCCCGGTGCGGCCCCTACGGCCCCCGGGGCGCTTCTCTTTCGGAAATCCGCCGCGGCCGGTCGCCGCTTGCCTTCACCCCCCGATTCGGGCAGAATGGTCCATGTGTCCGCCCGCCCGCTCCGATTTACGATAGGCGGAGGGGTGCGGTGTGGCGACGATCCGGCTCGCAACCCGGGAGACTCCCAGGAGGAGCGGCAGGCGCATGACCCCTCCGCATGCAGGCGCGTCGATCCCCGAGGAGCTGCTCGCGCCCATCGTCGAGGGGCTCGATCGGGCCTGCTTCTTCGCCGAGCGCGTGCTCGGCGACCGCGCCCTCGCCGAGGACGCGGTGCAGGAGGCCTGCGCCCGCTACGTGCGGCGTCCGCCCGAAGACCGGGGCCGCCAGGCCCTCGCGGCCTGCTTCATGCGCATGGTCTACCAGTCGGCCGTGGATATCCTGCGGAGCGAGAGGGCCCGGAGGGCCCGGGAGGAGGCGCAGCCGGTGAGTGCCGGAACGGTTGGAGAGAATCCGGAGCGCGCGGCCATCGCTGCCGAGGCGGCGCAGGCCGCGCGCCGCGCGTTGGGGGGATTGCCGCGGGCCCAGCGCGAGGCGGTCTGCCTCTGCTGCGAGGAGGGCTTCACGCAGCGCGAGGCCGCGGAGATCCTCGGCGAGCCGCTCGGGACCGTCGCCGACCGCGTGCGGCGCGGGCTCGGCGAACTTCGGAAAAAACTCACAGCCGCTGGGTTCACCGGTCTCGCCCTGCCCGCACTGGGCGAGGCGCTCGGCCGGCTCCAGATGCCGCCCGCCCCGGCGCACGTGGCCCAGTCGGTCCACGCGATCGCAACCGGGTCGAAGGCGATCGCCGCAGGCGCGGCCGGCGGCGCAACGGCAGCTGCCGTAAAGGGAGGATTGACTTTGAAGATCATCGCGGGACTCGTGTGTGCGGGTGCAGTGGCGATGAGCGTGGCCGCGATTTCGGACAAGGGTGCGTCGAGCCCCTCTGCGGGTGGCGGCGACTGGCGGGACGAGCGCTGGATCGTCGAACCGTTCACAGCCGCGATGGGCGGCGGTCCGGAGTGGGGCCCGGCGGCCTGCGTGGGCCGGAACCTCCAGTACATGGTCCAGGACAAGGACGGCAATTTCTTTCTCAATGTCGCCGCGACAAGCGGGGCCGCCAGCCAGCGCATTGACATCATCACGCCCGACGGCGTGCGCTGGCCGCTCGCCGGAACGGGCGGGCCCGGCTTCCAGGACGGCCCGGCCGCGGAGGCCCAGTTCAAGCTGGGGGTGGGCTCCTACTATGGATTCACGAACGTGAGCGTGGACGACCGCGGCAACGTCTTCGTGGGCGACAACGGCAACGGCCGCGTCCGGCGCATCTTCAAGGACGCGAACGAGAAGTGGACGGTCGAAACCTATGCCGGCGGCGGAGGGAAGGAACTCGGCGCCGGCGCAGCCTGCGCGCCACGCGAGGCGAAGCTCCCCCACGGCACCATGATGGTCGCGGCCGCGCCGGACGGCACGGTCTATGTCGGAACGGTCTCTCGCGCCTATCTGATCGACAAGGACGCCAAGTCCATCAAGCGCCTGGGCCCCTGGCCCGATTCCATCTCCCGAAAGGGCGCCAAGGGAAACAGGATGAACCTCTGCGGAGCGGGGTGCGACAAAAACGGCGTCGCCTACTTCGCCTCGCGCACGACAGACGTCGTCTGTCGCGTCACGCCCAACGGCAAGATCGAGCACATCGCCGGCGCGACCATCCTCAAGCGCGACGCGGAGTCCAGCAAGACCGGCGACCGCGCGCCGCCTCTTCTGGCCAACTTCGACACACCCTCGAGCATGTTCGTGGACCACTCGGGCGAGGTCATCTACATGTGCGGCGGCGACGAGTACGACGTCCGCCGCGTGCCCACCGACATGAAGACGACCACCGCGACGCTCCTCCAGAACGGCCGGTGGTACGTGCTCGGCAGGCACCCGAACAACAACCGCCCGGCGAAGGGCCCGGTCTTCGACCCCTCGCTCGAGGGCAAGCCGAAGATGGAGGGCGGCAAGGTTTGCAACCTGTTGGTAACGCCGCTCGTGGGCATCGACCGCGAGGGCAACCTCTACGGCAAGATGAACACCTGGAGCGGGCCCACGATCGACATCAAGGGCAAAGGCTACCTGAGTACCCGGGTCTACAAGATCCGGCGCGTGCAGTAGAGGAGGCAGAGATGAAAACCCGCATCGCAATGCTTGTCGCTCTCGCCGCGCTTCTCGCGCCCCTCGCCTCGCGCGCGGCTGCGCCGCCGACGGTCGGCCCGGCCGTTCCGGTCGCCGCGCAGCCGGCGGACGCGCGCATGCAGAGCCTACCCGCGTGCGCCGCCGACGGCGCGAAAACCTTCCTCGTCGCGTGGCAGCAGGGGCAGAAGTTCTTCGAGTGCGAGGACCCCAAGGTCTTCGCCGCGCGTGTGGACGCGGGCGGCAAGGTGCTGGACGCAAAGCCCATCGCCCTCTCGAGCGCGAAGCGCGCGCAGGAGCGCCCGCGCGTCGCCTTCGCCGGGGGCGTGTATCTCGTCGTCTGGCAGGCCTTCGACCCCGGCACCAAGACCTGGGACGTCTACGCCGCGCGCGTCAAGCCCGACGGCTCGATCCTCGACAAGGAGCCGGTCGCGGTCGCCGCGGGCGCGGGCAACCAAGCCCAGCCCGACGTGGCCGGCGGACCCGGCGGCTTCTGCGTCGTCTGGCAGGACGACCGCGCCGGGAACGGTCCCGCGATCTGGGCCGCGCGCGTGGGCGCGGACGGCCGGCCCTCGGGCGCGGCCGCGCTGGTGGGGGTGATTCGCGGGGGCACGCCCTGGCTCGTGCGCACCAAGAGCGGCTGGTACGTCACCTGGAAGTCGCCGCACGACCCGACGCATACCACGGCGGCCCATCTCGCGCGCATCGACGATAATATGAAGGTCACTGCGCTGGGCCGGCTCGACATGATTATGACCTATTACGACGGCTACCTCGCCGGCGGCGAGACGCGCCTGTTGTACCTCAACGGCAGCTTCATGCGAGGCTATCACAACGCCCGCGCGTGCTTTCTGGATGCGACCACGGGCAAGGCGATCGCGAACCCCAACGCCGAGAGCAAGCGCGCCGCGACAGGCAACCGGATGACAAAATCGTGGAAGTTTCAGATGCTCGCGCACAACG
>Ga0272441_10005143_pt1 | contig 23049 bp, 20 predicted proteins | sample SSMProp6N_FD_193582 | JGI IMG/M metagenome (GOLD analysis project Ga0272441, IMG submission 193582) | Marine sediment archaeal communities from Little Sippewissett salt marsh, Falmouth, MA, United States - SSM-Prop-6N | ecosystem: Environmental > Aquatic > Marine > Wetlands > Sediment ...
TGGGCGAGATAACGCGCTTGAGGACCACGCCGGAACATGAATAATGACCCTGGGCAAAGTGATTTTCATTCATGTCCATCATATGTCCCCTACCATGCGATTGACTTCCTTTTCTGATTTTCGCCAGTCTTTACGGACTTTCACCCAGAGATCGAGAAATACTGGGAACCCCGTCATTCTTTCCAGTTCAACCCGGGCCAGGGTACCTATCTTTTTCAGCATTTTACCCTTGCCTCCGATAATGATCCCTTTCTGGCTTTCCCTTTCTACGTAAATGGTAGACCTTATGTAAAGGTCTTTTCTTTCGGGATACTCTTCAGGGCTTTTATACTCCTCTATAGTTACTGCTGTGCTGTGAGGAACCTCTTCGTGGGTCTGAAGAAAGATCTTTTCCCTTATAAGTTCTGCTGCAAGAAATCTCTCTGAGCGGTCAATGAGAATATCTTCGGGATAATAGGGATATCCCGGCGGTAGAACCGAATAAAGCATTTGAATTAATAGATCAAGATTATGGGAAGTCCGGACAGAGATAGGGATAACTTCAAGGGGCAGAACGGGTCTGCTGTAAAGATCCCTGATACGAAGAACATCCTCATGAGACCAGTCTGAATTTCGATCTATCTTGTTGATCAGCAGTATGAAGGGCTTGCCCTCTGACATGAGGAGTGAAAGGATCTCCTGATCCTCCCTTGAAACATCCCGGTCCCCCCCTTCTACCATATAAAGGACCAGGTCAGTATCCTCTACAGATCTTCGAGCTGACCGGACAAGATGTTCACCCAGTTTATGGAGAGGGATATGGATCCCGGGAGTATCTTTGAAGATCACCTGCAGGTTTGGCCGGTTAAGAATACAGAGAATACTGTCTCTCGTGGTCTGGGGTTTGGGAGAAACAATGGAAACCTTCTGTTCCAGGAGTTTGTTGATCAATGATGATTTGCCAACATTAGGCCTTCCCAGTAAAGTGACAATTCCTGCCTTGAAAAGTCTGCTTTCATCCCCGACGGGAGAAGACACCATGAAATGGAACCTCTTACTCTAGCAGGAATGGCCTGGGCAGAAGATCAGAGAGGACATGGATCAGGAGATTGCCTTTTGATCCCGCGACCACAAGCATCCGGGGATTGAATTCCATGAGAAACTGCCTGCAGGAACCACAGGGGAGACATTCCCGCCCATTTGCGCATGCTACTGCAATGGCGAGAGGTTGGCCTCCACCTGTCTGGATAAGGGTGGTCATGGCATTCCTTTCAGCACACACAGTAAGGCTCAGGACGGCATTTTCCACGTTGCAACCTGATATTATCTCATCTTTGGACGTCAGGATAGCAGCCCCGACCTTGAATCCGGAGTAAGGAGCATAGGCATGGGAAAAGGCATCCTGGGCCCTGGAAAAAAGATCCTCAGGGCTTATCCGGGAAGTTGGCCATTTAACCTGAGAGCCAGGTGAACAGTAACTAACTCCTGAGCCTGGCATGAGTTAGCCTCAGAAGTTGTATACGATGGTCTTCCACTTCTACCACTTCGATCTCCCAGTCTCGATAGAGCATTTTCTCTCCTTCTTCGGGAAACTCCCCTGCTATCAGCAGGACTAATCCCCCTATACTTTCGGCATCTTCAGCTTCAAAAGGATATTCAAGGTTTTCACTCAGGTCTTCAAGACTGACGTACCCCTGGACCAGAAAGGATCCTGAACTTTCTCTAAGTACTGGTGGGTTCTCCTTATCATATTCATCCTGTATTTCCCCTACTATTTCTTCAAGAAGGTCCTCAAGAGTGGCTATACCCGCGGTACCGCCATATTCATCCACCACTATGGCCATATGAACATGCTTCCCTTTCATTATATTGAAGAGGTCAACTATCTTCATGGATTCTGGGACGAAAAGGGGGTCCCTTTTCAGTTTGGACACAGGTTCATGTGACATCCCTGAATTAAGATATGGGATCGTGTCCTTCACATAAAGGATCCCGGTTATGCTGTCAAGTGATCCATCATAGATGGGAACTCTCGAATGTCCATGTTCAAGGAAAACATCCACAGCCTCGCCTATGGAATAATCGGAAGGTACTGCATCCATATCAGTTCTGGGCACCATTATCTCGTAAACCCTGCTCTCCTTGAAGGAAATGATACCGTGGATCATTTTCCTTTCCACTTCCTCAATAACTCCAGTGGCCTCACCAATGGTAACCATTTGTTCAATTTCTTCCCTGGTAACAAAAGTATGGGGAGATTCAAGATCCACACCAAAGATCTTCCCAAAGATCTTGATCATTTTTTTAAGAAACCAGACAAAAGGTGCCAGGAAGAAATACAGCAGTACCAGTATGGGAAGTGTCAGAAGGATAAGTTTTTCAGCTCTGACGATCGCAATACTCTTGGGAAGGATCTCTCCGAATATAACGATCAGAACTGTCATGATAACCACGGCAATGAAGATACCCTTGTCTCCGAACATGACCAGGGCCAGGGACGTTGCAAGGGCACTGGCTGCAATATTGACAAGGTTATTGGCAATAAGTGTTATGGTAAGGGCTTTTTGAAAATCATTGATCAGCCAGTCAATAAATTTCCCCTCGTAAGGATGCTTTTCCTTCAATGCCAGGAGCTTGCTCCTGCTCATGGCGGTAATGGATGTTTCTGAACTGCTGAAAAGGGCCGACAGCAAAAGAAGAAGGAAAAGGATTGTAAATCCCCAGGGCATTGAAATGTTCATTCCTGCCCCTCCTCACTGATTTTATCTATCAAATGGTAGCGGAAGAGATAATCAGAGAGATTACTCTGTTCTTCCCACATGGAGTTCTTTTCGGTATGGTTTGCATGATCCCTGCCAAGGAGATGTAAAATACCGTGGGATATCATCAGGAGCATTTCCTGCAGCTCTTCCCCTTCTGAAACTCCCGAGTTTTCCCGAATGTACGAAGGGCACAGGACCACATCACCCAGGGGAAGGATCGGCCATTCCTCAGGATCTGGAAAGGGCTCTCCCTCCCAGAGGCTGAAGGAGATCACATCAGTGGGGTAACCTACTCCACGGTACTCCGTGTTAAGGGAGGTCATCTCTGCCTTGTTCACAAATCTCAGGGAAATCTCGATTTCTTGATATGAGCGAGCACCTTGCCACAGCTCAGGAATCACTTCAGAAAGGGCCTTCTCCATATTTCCGTAATTAAAGAGAGGGATAGTACTACTGTCTGGATCTCCTTCTTCGACACTACCTGCTGCCAGTGTCACTTTCATCGATTTTCCTCCTTCTCGGCTTCTGCTTCTTTTGGTGAAGGTATTTTCTGCACTCGTCGAGTATGATACATAGATTGCAAGGTAGAAAGCAAGACCTCTTTCATTTCTGAAAGCTCTTTTAATGTAAAATCAACGTTTTCCATCTGGCCTTCAACTACCTTTGATTCAATTACTCCAGAAATCACCTTTTCCAGATCCTGCATGGAATTGATATTTTCTATATCTGCACGGACTGCGGCTTCAACGGAATCGACGATCATCAGCAACGCAGTTTCCTTGGATGACGGCTTTGGACCAGGGTAGCAGAACTGATCACGGGAAACTTCCTCGCCCAGATTTCTGGCTTTTCGATAAAAGTATGAAAGACATGTCTTACCATGATGTTCTGCAATAAAATCAATGATCCTCCTGGGGAGTTTATATTCCCTTGCAATTTCAGTTCCTTCCCTTACATGAGCAATTATAGAGAGGGCCGACAGGGATGGCGCGATACGGTTGTGCACATTTTCAGTTCCCATAAGGTTCTCTACATAGTAATGTGGCCGCTTCAGTTTTCCGATGTCATGGTAATAGGCTCCTGCCTTGACCAGATTGGAATCTAATCCTAACTTCTCTGCAGCAGCTTCGGCGAGAGTTCCCACCATCAGGGAGTGATGATATGTACCAGGAGCCTCTATCTGTAGTTTTTTCAAAAGGTTCTGGGAGGGATGACTGAGGTCCATAAGTCGTAAAGGTGATAATACATCAAAGACAGTCTCAAGCAAAGGAAGGGTCAGGAGAGTAATAATGCTCCACACCATGCTTGCGCCGGCATAAACAAGAATGGTTCTCCAATTGAAAGTCATCCCCAGTGACCATCTTACTATGATCCCGGTGATAGAGAGATACAGACCCAGCATAAAAAGTTCCTTCCACAGTTGAGTCCTGGATCTGACAGTTTTGAAAAAAAAGTAACCGGACATGGCAGCAACAAATCCCATTATTCCACTGACAAGGACAAGCCCGGAAGAAGCTCCGGCAACGAGGAAAGCCCCGATAAGACTGGCGGCAAGGATCACTTGAAAAGCCACTGGTCTGGACATGGTAAGATAAGCCCAGCCTGAAAGAACAACTATACCGGTCCCTTCTGCTCCGGCCAGATGCGAAAAGTAAAGTGCCACCCACGCGATAGCCTGAAGTATGACTACATATATCCAGGGTTGTTTCCCTGAAAGGGAATAACGCTCCTGGGCGATCTTTCTATGAAACCAGACCATCCATAGTACTACACCAATTATTACCAGGAACAGCTGGTTGAAGGGAAATTTCTTTTCCGGATAACCCTGGTCTTTGAGGACAAGGGCTATATCAGGTGTTATAGTTTCACCCCTGTTGATAATTAGATCGCCGGGCTGAAGAGATCTTTCGACTGGCTGGATATCAGACATCAGCCGTGAGGTAAGTTCTGCCGTAAGATCAGGGTCTACGCTCTCAGAAGGTCTGAGGATCCTGTCAATGATCTGATAGGCCAGGTTTTTCTGGGCTCTTGTCAAGGCTCTGGTTTCCAGCTGTTCCCAAATATATGAACTCATCTCTGTTCTGTTCGCTGTACCCAGAAAACCGGAAGACCTGATGGAATTGCCAATTTCACCACAAACCCTTGCGATGATCGAGATTTCTGTTTCATTCAGTTGAAGAAGAAGGTTCTGAAGGTCTTCCGGAAGAGGCAGTTTATCAAATCTCTCCCGCGAAAGATCGGTCAGATAGATTTCCAGCTGATCTTCCTCTATCACTTCCGAAACCACTACAGTTACCTGCCTGTTCGCAGCTTTTTCCTTAATGTTTTCTGTAGCCATCCTATCCTGATAGGTGACAGCTGTAATAGCATGGTAAGTCCTCGGAGACGGCGCATTCAGGGCAAAACCTGTCCTGCTTTCATAAAAAAACCATCTTGAAAACAGTAGAATGATTGCCATGCCGACAAGTATCATAACAGGAACAACAAGGTTCCCGTTAATGATCGACCTTGCGAAACTCAGACCCTTTCCATTGGCTATGGGCCTAATCAGCCTGGGACTTTTTAGTTTTCCGTTCTTCGTATTTTTCATATGCCTTGACCACAGCCTGGACAATGTGATGTCTTACAACATCCCTGTTTGTTAATATCTGGAATCGTATCCCCTCGATGCCTTTAAGGATCTCTCTGACCTGGACAAGTCCGGATAGCTTGTCAGATGGAAGGTCAATCTGAGTTATATCTCCTGTAACAACAGCTTTTGAACCAAACCCTATCCTGGTCAGAAACATTTTCATCTGCTCTGGAGTGGTATTCTGAGCTTCATCGAGGATTATAAAACTGTCATTGAGAGTTCTTCCTCTCATATAGGCAAGAGGCGCTATTTCAATGATGTTCTTTTCCACATATCTCATGAAACGTTCAGGTGAAAATAGATCGTAGAATGCATCATAGAGGGGGCGTACATAAGGCTCAACCTTTTCCCTTAGATCACCCGGAAGATATCCAAGGCTCTCTCCTGCTTCAACAACGGGTCTTACAAGAATGATCCTGCTGATCTTTGATTCCTTGAGCATGGAAACTGCATTACATACTGCTAGATATGTCTTACCCGTCCCTGCAGGTCCTATGGCAAAAACAATATCATTTGTTTTCATGGCCTGAATATATGACTGCTGACCTGCTGTCCTTGCCCGTACAGGTTTACCACGAGCCGTAGTTATGATCATCTCGCTGAACATATGGGAAAGATCCACTGTGCCTTCTTCAGCAATGGTATCCATGGCATAACGAATATCAGTTGGAGTAATGATCTGCCCTTTCTGGGCCACCTCCAAAGCTTGCTCAAGGAAGTCAGCGATCGTTTCGACAACCTTCTCGTCGGGTCCCTGGACGGTAATAATTTCTCCTCTAAGATTCAGGGTCACAGGAAATCGTTCCTCAAGGACCTGAAGATTCTCGTCCTTTGGGCCGGTGAGTCGTCCAATAGCATCGGGCTTACTGACAACAACCTGTCTCTGGAAGGATTCGGAAGTTCTCTCTTCCATTCCATATGAACCCTGTCGTTTTGAGGTTCTGCTGTTACTCGCCAATGACACTCTTGACCTCGGGAACATGTTCCTGCAGGACCCCAAGCACCAGAGACCGGAGGGTCATCTGTGCAAAGGGACACGTACCACATGAACCGGTTAATCTGACCTTGACTTCTCCAGTGGTGTTATCAAAGGACAGAAACTCACCATCCCCTCCATGACTCTGTAGAGCAGGTCGTACAAACTTATCCATGATCTCCTGGATCTTGTCTTCAATGGTCAACGAAAATTCCTCCTTACGGATCATCATAAAAGGATTTCAGAAGAGGATCAGACCGGGTAGGCGGCTTCCTCGACAAATTCATTCAGGCCGACATCAAGCTTGGTGACCTTTGCGTATTTTTTCATCAGAAAGTCCTTGGCAACGGCTGGGAAAAGGATGTAGCTCAGATAGTCTTCCGGTTGAATAGCCCAGGCCGCAACCATCTTTCTGGCATTCTCGAGTTCGTGTTCTATCTTTTCTCCCGGACGACAGGTAATGGGTTCATCATCCCCAATAGCTTTAGCGCTGGCATCCGGATCTATTTTGCCAGGCGGTCTTCCGTAATAACCAAGGAAATATTGTCTAACTTCTTTGGGAACGATCTTCCATCTATCACCAGTGAGCACATTGAGCGTTGCCTGGGTCCCGACAAGCTGGCTGGTCGGGGTTACAAGAGGCGGATATCCCATTTCTTCCCGCACTCTTGGAACTTCTTCAAGCACATCATGGAGTTTGTCAAGGGAATTCTGCTCTGTTAACTGACTCACCAGGTTGGAATACATGCCACCCGGTATCTGGTACATCAGTACGTTGATATCGATTCCCGCCAGATCCACAAGCAGTTTTGAGTATTTCTCCCGGGCCTCCTTAAAATGAGTAGCTATAGGTACCAGTTTCTCTAGTTCAATACCGGTATCATGGTCTCCTCCTCCAAGGGCTGCAACCATGGCCTCCGTGGCAGGCTGGCTGGTCCCCATGGAAAGGGGTGAAATAGCACAATCGACAACGTCAGCTCCGGCATTGATCGCAGCAAGATAAGCCATGGCAGCCATTCCGCTGGTGTAATGACAGTGAACCTGTACCGGCAGGCCGGTCTTATTCTTTATCGCCCTCACAAGTTTCTCTGAAGCAACCGGACTGAGCAGTCCTGCCATATCTTTTATGCAGATTGAATCTGCGCCCATCTCTTTCATGTGGATGGCCAGGTCTGCAAAAGCACTGAGCGTATGTACAGGAGAAAGGGTGTATGAAATGGAAAGCTGGAGATGGGCACCTTCCTTTTTTACCTGATCAGCAGCAATTTCCATGTTCCGAAGGTCATTGAGGGCATCAAAGATCCTGATTATATCGAGACCGTTTCCTACGGCTCTTTTGACGAATTCTCTGACTGTATCGTCGGCATAATGACGGTACCCGACAATATTCTGTCCTCTGAGTAACATCTGCAATCGGGTCTTTTTGAATCTTTTTCGGAGTACCCTGAGGCGTTCCCATGGATCCTCGTCTAGAAATCGCATACAGGAATCAAAAGTTGCCCCACCCCATACTTCCAGGGAATGATATCCCACCTCATCCATTAAATCAACTACAGGAAGCATGTCCTCTATCCGTAATCGGGTCGCAATAAGTGACTGATGGGCATCCCTCAATGCTGTTTCTGTTATGCCCACTCTGTTCTTCTCTTTGACCCCCTTGACACTCGCTTTAGTTTGAGTCATCTTAATCCCTCCAGTCTGGCTGTTACAGCTCTCCACTTTCCCAGGAAGTTCTTTCCTTTGCAATATCCCACATTTCATCCAGTTCAGCAAGAGCATAATCATCCCACGTCTTCCCGTGTTTTTCAATCATTCTTTCTATCTCGCTGAAGCGGTTTATGAACTTTCTATTAGCCTTCTGCAGGGATATCTCAGGATCGAGATCCAGGTGACGACAGAGATTCACCAGGGCAAAGAAAAGATCTCCCATTTCCTCCTCTGTTTTCACCTGTTCTTTTTGAAGTATTTCGGCTCGCAGTTCAGAGATCTCTTCCTCAATCTTGTCCAGGACAGGAAGAGCATTATCCCTCGGCCAGTCAAAACCCACGTTAGCTGCCTTTTCCTGGATCCGATAGGATTTCAGAAGGGCAGGTATCTGATCCGGAATGCCGGAAAGGACAGAGGACCCTGAGTCTCGATTCTCCTGTTGGTGCTTTTCTGCCTGTTTGATCCTCTCCCAATTCCTGAGGACTCCTTCACTATCTTTTACCCTGACCTCACCAAAAACATGGGGATGCCTGCGGATCAACTTTGTAATAATAGAACCCAGAACATCCTCAATGGAAAATAGTCCTTCATCCCTTGCAATTTCAGCAATAAAGACAGGCTGAAGGAGGAGATCACCACATTCTTCCAGAATATTGGGTATGTTCCTCTCGGAAATAGCCTCTACCAGTTCATAGGCTTCTTCAATAATATATTTCCGCAGAGATTCAAAGGTCTGTTCCCTATCCCATGGGCATCCTCCTGGTTTTCTGAGACGATGCATGATATTTACAAGTTCAGGAAAGTCATGTATCTCAGTTCGGTCATTAGCTGACATAGGTTTCCTCCCTTGGGTTTAATTCAAACTCAAATGATCCTCATCCGAAAGTTCATTAAGTATGGAGATAAGATATTTTAAACCTTTATGTCCCCCTGGACCAAGGGTGGCCTTTGACCCATTGGCCAGGGAAGGCTTCCCATGGAATAATAAATACCTTACATCTTCAGGACCTTCGATGGTGATATCTCTTTCAGAAACAGAAATCCTTCTCAGACCTGTCCTCCTGCTGAGAATTCGTAAACGTGTAATATCAAGCAGTGCCAGCAGACCTTCAGGGATGGGGCCGAACCTGTCCCTGATCTCTTCTTCAAGAGAATGAAGCTCCCCAGTTGACCCTATCCTCAAAAGCCTTCTATAAAGGATGATCCTGACATTTTCCTGAGGAATGAAGAATGGTGGAATTGAATTATCAAGAAGTGTAACGATCTCCGGTTCATTGTATATTTCCCCACGTATCTTCCGGATCTCTTCCTGGAGAAGATCATAGTAATGGGTTAAGCCGGCAGCGGTTCGTTGGCCGTGTTGCCTTGTCCCGATCAATTCACCGCTTCCGCGTATCCTCAGATCGTGAAGGGCCAGGCTATAACCTCCCCCCATCCCAGGCAGAGAGGCCATAGCCTCAAGTCTTTCCCTGGTATCTCCATCGATGATCGACGCCCGGGGGTAAAGGAAAAAAGCAAAGGCAGCCTCTGAACGCCTGCCGATCCTTCCCCTGAGCTGGTATAACTGGGCAAGACCCATTTCATTTGAATCATCAACGATAAGGGTATTTGCATTCCCTACATCCAGTCCACTCTCAATGATAGTAGTGCAAACAAGTATATCCAGGTTACCATCATAGAAATCCAGCATGGTGCTTTCAAGCTTATTGTTATCCATCTGCCCATGAGCGATGTCCACCCTGGATTGCGGAAACATCCTTCTGATTTCTTCTGCGCGTTCATAGATTGTCCTGATTCGATTATGGACAAAGAAGACCTGTCCGCCTCTCTGCAGTTCTCTCAGGATAGCTTCCTGGACAAGAATCTCATCCCAGGGACCGACATATGTCGTTACAGGGATCCGATTCTCTGGAGGTGTTGAGAGGACTGAAAGAGGCCGTAGTCCTTTCATGGACAGGGAAAAAGTCCTGGGAATAGGCGTAGCGGAAAGAGTAAGCACATCAACCAGTGGATATTGTTGCTTCAGCTTCTCTTTCTGCATAACGCCAAAGCGATGTTCCTCGTCTACTATTACCAGACCGAGGTCTCTGAATCTGACATCTTTTTGTATCAGCCTTGGAGTACCTATGATTATATCAATCGTGCCTTCTTCGAGTCCCTTGAGTATTTTCTGCTGCTCTTTCTTTTTCTGGAATCGTGAGATACATGCAAGGTTCACGGGAAAACCCGCAAATCTTATGGTGACGGTCTGAAAATGCTGTTGCGCCAGGACAGTTGTAGGAACCAGGAAAGCAACCTGCTTCCCTGAGTCCACCGCTCTAAAAGCCGCTCTTAAAGCAACTTCTGTCTTTCCATACCCTACATCCCCTACCAGGAGTCTGTCCATGGGGACAGGAGTTTGCATATCATTCCGGACTGCCGTTATCGCAGCGAGTTGATCTTCTGTCTCGTTAAAAGGGAAAGCTTCTTCGAAATCCCTGAATAACGAAGATTCATCGGTAAACGAATATCCCTTAAGCATTTCTCTGGAAGCATATATTTTTACTATAGCCTTTGCTTCCTCCCTGGCTTTAATCCTGTCTCTGTATGCTCGCCTTTTCCATTGTTTCCCCCCAAGAACACTAAGTCCAGGTTCTTCACCGGGCAGCACCGTCAGGGGAGTCAACAGGGTCAGCTGAAATACTGGAAGAAGGAGACGCTTCCCCTCTGAGAATTCCAGAACCAGCATTTCCTGGGGCTGCTCTTCTATTACAACGCTTTCAAGACCTCTGAATATTGCAATCCCATGGTCTTTGTGGAGCACGTGTTCACCTGGGGCAAGACTGTCTTGCCAGTCCATAGGAGCGGGATTGAAACTTCTGCTGGAGTACCACGATGTGGTAAGACCAGATATCTCCTGGTCAGATATGACCACTCTTTTTCTGCTGTTATCTATGAAACCGTTCGTTAATGTCCCCTGATGGAAGGAGACCGGACTGTGGGCAAAATGGTCCTTCAATACCTTATTACAAGAGTAGATATCAATCGTATGGCCTTCCTCATCCCACTTTCTGATAGCCGAGACCAGAAATTCCATCTTTCCTTTGAATGACGGACAGTGGACAAAGGGAGCGCGAGTTGAACCGGGGACCTCAGAATTTTCATGAATTCTGAACTTTTCCATGTGCGAAAAGGATCTATAGAGTCGTTCCCAGGAAAAATCTATCCTGTCCTGGCTGTTACCTGCAAGATTGTTCCACAACCAGATATAGGCTTCAGCCTGAGTCTGTATCTTCAAGGGATTGACCAGAACAATGGAGGGATTAAGTTCTATAAGATCCTGAACTGTCATCTTTTTTACTGCTGCAAATCCACGGATCTCTGCTTCCTGAAGTTCCATGACACCTTTTTGACTGTTAGGCTTGAAAAGCCTTATGGATTCCACTTCCTCATCAAAGAATTCGATCCTTAGGGGCAGTGAGCTCCCTGGGTCAAATACATCGATAATGTAGCCTCTCGTAGCAAACTGAGCTGGAGACCAGACAAGATCGCAGTGATTGAACCCGTTTTGCAGAAGCCATTCGATGAATTGGTTTCTGCTTAGGGTTTCACCTTTCCTTATTTCAAAGAAAGAACCAGACTTACTGAGGGGGGAAAGAAGGGATCCGGGTGTGGTCACGAGGAGACCATCCGGTACCTTCATCCATCTTGAAAGAGTCTCTCCTCGCTTAACTGCCCAGGCTGTATCGTTTATGGAATCCTTATCAAGCGGAACCGGCCTCAGGAAAAAAGGCTTTTTATGATAAAGGGTCTCCCAGTCATTGGAAAAACTTTCCGCATCCTGCAGGGTGGGGAGTATAATAACGCGCCGTGAGTTGGAATACCCACAGATCCATGGTATGGTCGAACCGCCCGGGATAACCACAAGATCTGTCAGACCTGATACTTCCCTCAACTGGGAAAGGGAAAAACCCTCTAAACTTTGATACTTTCTGGAAATTAACAAACCGCTCCTTTAAATATATTACAGGCAGGTAATACAAACCTGCCTGTAATTGTATTTTATTAATTGATCCCTGGGACTTTATGGGATGCAAGGTAGGATTTAACTTTTTCTTCATCATCGGAGACCCAGATCCTTGCGGCATCTACTGCAATATCAAGTAGACCTGGCAACTCTCGAGATTCGTTATCTGTGAAAGTTGATAAGACATGGTCTACCATATTACCTGCAGGAGATCCGATTCCTAAGCGTAGCCTGGGTATCTCGCATGTTCCCACATCAAGAACGACTGAAGCCATTCCTTTATGACCTCCAGCGCTGCCCTTGCTTCGAAATCGAAGAGTACCGAAAGGCAGATCCACATCATCGAAGATTACAAGAATGTCCGACGGGGCAATATCATATGTTTCCAGGGCTTCACGGACTGCCTTTCCACTGAGATTCATGTAAGTCAATGGCTTCATAACCAGGACCTGATAAGTGTTTATAAAATGAGGACCTGATATTTCCGAGCTGAATTTCAACTGAGCTCTTTTCCTCGGAAGACCGTCAAGCAACCTGTCGACGACAAGCCATCCAAGATTATGACGAGTTAGAACATAGCGCAATCCCGGATTTCCCAGACCTACGATAAGACGCAAAGGAAATTACTCCTCTTCTTCCTCCCCAGATTTACTCTTTCCGATAACTTCGACCTCAGTAACCTCTTCTTCCATCTCCTCGGTGATCTCGGGAATTTCCATACTACTTCTGGAAGTGGTCACAGAAAATACCACTGCATCGTGGTCATCAAGGACCTCAGCGCTTTCAGGAAGAGTTATCTGTGAAAGATGAACAGATTCATTGACATCAAGATCCTTGACATCATAACTGATCATATCAGGTATTTCCTTAGGAAGAACATCCACATTGATCTCATGGAGTATCTGCTCAAACACCCCACCCGCCTTGACACCTTTGCAAATCTCCTTATTAACCGGTTCAAGAGGTATCCTTACACTGACCTTGTGTCCTTTGACCAGCTGGATGAAATCGGCATGAAGGATCTCGTCTGAGATAAGATTTCTCTGGATCTCCCTTAGAAGGCATAGTTCTTTCTTCCCATCGGGAAGAGAAACCTCAAACCTTACAGTTTCCCAATGGGCAGAATCTGCATATTTTGCGAGTTCTGAGAGTTTAACCTTAACTTTGAGGCTCTCCTTGTAATCCTGTCCATAAAAGACAGCAGGGACATAACCCGCATAACGTATCTTTTTGCTTTCTCCCTTTCCGACACTATCTCTTGACTCAAGGGAGAGGCTGACAATTCCTGTCATTTCTTTCTTCCTCCTCTATATTTTCTGTCTTGATCTCCTTTATTTTGTAAAAAGACTGCTCACAGACTGATCTGTGTGAACCCTTCTGATGGATTCTGCAAAAAGGGGTGCAATGGATAACTGGATGATTTTATCCAATTTTTTACTATCAGGCAATGGGATGGTATCTGTTAACACCACTTTGTCTATGACTGAATCGGATAATCTGTCAAGAGCCGGCCCAGAAAGAACTCCATGGGTTGCACAGGCACAGACCGCTACAGCGCCTCTTTCTTTCAAGGCTCTGGCGGCATTGACCATTGTTCCAGCTGTATCAATGATATCATCGACGAGTATAACGGTTTTCCCATTTACCTCTCCTATGATATCCATAACCTCGCAGAAATTTGCAACTTCATGGGATCTCCTTTTATCAACGATTGCGAGATCTGCATTAAGCTGTACAGCAAATCTTCTCGCTCTTACCACTCCACCAACATCTGGTGCAACTACCACAAGTTTTTCCTCTGAAATGGCTTCCTTGAAATGGTCTTTAAAATAGGAAGAAAGGAGGGGTATACCAGTAAGATGATCTACGGGAATATCAAAGAATCCCTGTATCTGTCCAGCATGGAGATCAGCAGTAACCACCCTGTGGGCTCCACACTTTTCCAGAAGGTTAGCCATGAGTTTTGCTGAGATGGGGTCACGAGCCTTGGTCTTCCGATCCTGCCTGGCATAACCAAAATACGGTGTAACCACATTGATCCGGTAAGCAGAAGCACGTTTGAGGGCATCAAGCATGATCAGTAGTTCCATAATGTTATGATTAACGTTATTGCAGGTAGGTTGAACCACGAATACATCAGCACCCCGGACACTCTCTTCAATGGAAAGTCCTATTTCTCCATCAGAAAAAACGAAGTGGCGAGCTACCGATAAAGGAACCGAAAGCTCGGAACATATTCTTTTGGCAAAATCAGGATGAGCTGTCCCTGAAAAGATCTTCAGCGCTCTTGAACCAGAACCCATCATACGCCCCCCTTGAAATCAATGTTAATCCGTTTTCTTCCTGCGAACCCAGTCCTTAAGATTTTTTTGTCTTGCCCGGGCTACAGCCAGGCTACCGGAAGGGATATCTCTGGTTATCACAGATCCCGCTCCAGTGAAGGAATCATCCTCTACATTAACAGGTGCCACAAGCATTGTATCACTACCAATAAAACACCGATCCCCTATGACGGTCCGATGTTTTTTCTGACCATCATAATTACACGTAATAGTACCTGCACCGATATTTGTGTCTTTGCCGATAACAGCATCTCCAATGTAGGACAGATGGGGCACCTTTGTGCCCCTTCCTATCTGGCTCTTCTTGACTTCCACAAACTTCCCAATGAAGGCATCCTCTGCGATCCGTGAATCGTCCCGGATGAAAGAAAAGGGACCTATTCGTGCACCCCTTTCAATAAAGCTATCCATTACCATGCTATGTGGGAGGATCTCGGTATCCTGCCCGATAGAGGAATTACTTATCACGGAAAAACTTGATACCTTAACGCCTCTATCAATGAAGGTCCTGCCAGTCAGGTGAACGAAGGGTTCGATCTCCACATCTCTGGAAAGAGTGACCTGGGGGCCGATATGGACAGTTCGGGGTTCCATCATCCTTACACCCTTAGAGATCCATTTGTAATTTATTCGGTTCCTCATCAGTTCGTTGGCATCACTCAACTGAGCAAGTGTATTTACCCCCTTGCACTGATCAGGGTCCTGGATCTTCATTGTGGATATGGTGCTCCCGGTTTCCTGGATCATTTTGATGCTATCCGTAAGATAATATTCCCCCTGGGAGTTATTGTTTGAAAGCCCACTGAGGATACGGGTTAACAAAGTGGTCTGGAAGATATAGATACCGGAATTAACCTCTCCTGTAAGTTTTTCTGTGTCAGTAGCATCCTTTTCCTCGACGATATATATGCCATCTGAATTGGAAATGACCCTCCCATATCCGCGAGGATCCGCCGGTGAAAAGGAAATGAATGAAGCGGCGGCACCCTCAGCAGCGTGATGTAACAGGAGTTGCTCAATAGTGGAAGAATCAATCAAAGGAACATCTCCAGGAAGAACCAGTACTTGGTCATAACCGGACCACCACTCTTCAGCAACCATGACAGCATGGCCGGTACCTTTCTGTTCATGCTGCCAGATGGTATTGGTATCTGGCCATCTATTTTCAAGATATTCGGTAATGGTAGCACCCCCTGATCCAACGATGACCGCAATATCGGAAATACCTGAAGAATTAACTTCCAACAGGGGATAAAAGAGCATGGGCTGATCCAATATAGGGTTCATGACCTTGGGAAGGGAGGTAGCCATTCTCGTCCCCTTTCCTGCAGCAAGTACAAGTGCACATGTGGAAGCTGGAACTGCCATAATCCTGCACTCTCCTTAAAGGATTTTTAAACCTAAGGTAAACACTAAAATGGGGGCCATAAAAGCCCCCTGTGTTGTCTGGCTGGGGTGGCTGGATTCGAACCAGCGATCGCGGATCCAAAGTCCGCTGCCTTGCCAACTTGGCTACACCCCAATCTACTTGCGTGAAATAGTGTATCATGGCAACAGCACCTGTCAAGTTAGGCAGTCTTCCAACCCCTGGAGAATGAAACAATATGGCTTTTGAAAGGATCTGGGTCCATCATGGAAATTGAACTGTCGAACCTTTTTGAGCTTAGTCAGTCTTCAGTCTGGGGACTTATTATCATTATTGTCCTTTCAATTGGTGCTACTGTGGCAAGTCTGTTCTCAATGAAAAGGACAGGATGGCTCTGGAAAGAGGTTGCCATTGGGAGTATAGAGCTTATTCTATTGGTATGCGCACTTTATATTTATGTATTTTCCAGATGGTGGCTTGCGCTGGGGCCATTAATCCCATTTATAATCATTCTGTCGTTCTATATATTTACACGTAATTCCAGGGTCTAACAGATATTCATGAGACCATGTGTTTAGTAGTATTAAATGATCGAGCAGCAGTTTTCGACCAACCTTCAAGAGAATATGGTGGAATAGGAGTTCTAAAATGAAAGCTTTCATGGTTGCAGCTACCATGTTATATTTGCCATACCTGTGGTGCTACCTCAGACGTGAAGATCCTGCAGATTATGGTCTGCGATGGAACCTGACCTGGTCTGCCGTAAGGCTTGTATTTATCCTCTCACTATTGACCCTTATCCCTTTGACAGTAATGAGTATGCTCTGGCCAGGTCAGTCTCTTCCCCGCTCCATCTCCGTGGACTCTTTTCTGTCCCTCTCCATTGCCGGGCTTGTTGCCTCAGTAGTTGAGGAAACCTTTTTCAGAGGGTTTGTACAGACTCTGTTGAAGAAAAAACTTGATCCCATATCTGCTATATTGATCACAGCTTTGTTATTCGCTGCAGCTCATTCATTCTGGAGGTTTCATCCGCTCAGGCTCGCAACTTTTTTCCCAGGGCTTATAATGGGATATCTCAGGGAAAGCACTGGTAATGTTTTTCCGTCAATGATATATCATTTTCTCGGTAATATCTGGTCCATATGGTTCTTTCCCGGTTTCTAAAATACAAAGGATGGTTGGTATGAATGATAGTTCTACTATCTTGAAAAGACTTCCTGCCCTTTTTACGATTCTTGTCATTTTCCTCTTATCATCATCTTCTTTTGGTGCAACCGGCGATATATGGGATGCCCCTTCCCTGACGATCCAGATACCCTGCTCCAAAGGTTCAGAGGCCACGGCCATCCTCAAAGGCAGGCTTTACGGTCTTGGAAAGGTCTTAGCAATACCTGCTTCTTCACGTTGGCCGAGTTATACCGCCAGTAAATGGGGAAAGGAAAACTCTGTCTGTGCATCAGCTGTAAATGCCATACACCTTCTTGTAAATGTGGAGGATGGAAAAGGAAGAACCCTGAGCATTCTTCCTGCGGGCACTTTCGCTCCTGCTGCCGGCAAGGAAACCTTCTTTATTATTGGGCAAAAACCTGGTTTTGGCCTGTTCGGTGCCATGTGTCCAACTGTTGGCTCAATATCCTATGTTTTAACGGATTCAGGAGAACCTGAGCCACTGCCGGACAATGGGATCTTTGACCCTACAGACAAGCTCGTTATAAACTCAGTCCTGAACCTCGATACCTTTGTTATTGATATTGAGAATCGCCAGGGGGGAAGGATCCTCATCTGGGACAGGACCGGGGTGAAACTTGCCGGGAGAGTTTTAAGACCTGTCGCAGGTGTCGGCCGTTTTGGTGGGACCCAGTTTCAGGAAAACAGCCGTATCCGGGCAAACCACCCGGGCGTAATAGATATCAGTACATCTCCTGACGGAATGATCGGCGGGTTTCAGATCCTACCTTTGATCCATGCCTTTTCACCTGAAATGAAATCGGCCTGGCAGCTTTCACAATGGCTGATAGTGGCCGCTCCTGGTGACAAATACGAGATTTGTGGTAAAGCCCCTCTTTTTTCCGGATTGCTTAAACCGGGAGGACGAGAAGAAGAACTACTTGCGAATATCTGGGATACCTACCTCGGTAGATCCCTTGTCCTCTGCAGGATCAACGGGGGGAAATGGAAACTTTTACCTGAAGTATCCGGAAGAAAGGACGAAGCCCTATCAGACCTTACTCATCTAAGGATTTACTTTCCCTTGTATCTGGAACCACTAAGGTAATTTACCCTGCAATTGCGGGACTCTTGCAGGCATCGGGGAAACTGTATTCATCAACCTTTCTATATACCCTTCTATAGCGCGAGGGGGAGATCACTAACGATGATCTCCCCCTCGGATAAAGCTTATATTTATATTGTTAAGCTATTCAACAGTAACACTTTTTGCAAGATTTCTTGGCTGATCGATATCGCAACCTCGATATTTAGCAACATAATACGCGAATATCTGGAGAGGAATAGCAGCAAGGAAAGGGTTGAACTCGGGCTCGGAACAAGGGATCCAGATTACTTCTTCCGCATGGTCAGCTATCCGCATATCACCCGAGGATGCTATGGCAATGATAGGAGCTGATCTTGCTCTGGCCTCCTGAATATTGGATAAGGTTTTATCATGCAGATCATCATTTGGAACTACCACAACAACAGGGACTTCTGTATCCAGCAGGGCGATGGGTCCATGTTTCATTTCTCCTGCTGCATAAGCTTCGGCATGGATATAGGAAATCTCCTTGAGCTTTAGAGCCCCTTCAAGAGCAACTGGGAAGGAGTTACCTCGTCCGAGGAAAAGAAAGTTCCTTGCATTCGCATATTTTTCAGACAGTTGCTGGATACTGTGATGTTCTTCAAGTATCCTCTCCACTTTATAGGGAAGATGCATGAACTCCTCCACCAGCCGAATCTCATCTTCTGAAGTGATCCTGTTCCTGAGTTTCCCAAGATAAAGGGCCAGGAGATAAAGAACACTCAGTTGTCCGGTAAAGGTCTTTGTCGCTGCAACTCCCACTTCGGGTCCTGCCATCAGGAGGAGAACGTGGTCCACCTCTCTTGCCAGAGTTGAATTTGGCACATTTGTAACAGCGATACAACAGGCCCCCGCTATTTTTGCCTTTCTCTCAGCGGCCAGTGTATCAGCTGTTTCCCCGGACTGTGAAACAAAAACCGCCAGAGTATCAGGTCCGATAGAAATGTTTCTGTAACGATATTCTGATGCCACATCGACCCTTATTTCAAAATCAGTTATATTCTCAAAGAGTCTTTCTGCTATCATGGACGCATAAAAGGATGTCCCACAGGCCACAATATGAAGTTTCTTCCATTGCTGTACCATTTCACGGGCCCAGGGAAGCTCCTGAGACAGTTCCACCTTTCCGCATGATAACCGACCATTAAGAGAATCCCTTATTACTCTCCCCTGTTCATTTATTTCTTTTAACATGAAGTGGGGATAACCCCCCTTGTCGGACATGGATACATCCCAGTCTACATGGAAAGTAGCCCTGTCCTGGAGTTCTCCGGTGGAATTCCATATTCGTATGGAATCTTTACTAAGCTCCGCTATTTCTCCATCATTCAGATATATGAATTCCTTTGTATAGGGAAGAAGAGCTGGCACGTCAGAAGCACAGAAAGTCTCTCCATTACCCTTTCCCAGAACAAGAGGAGATCCTTTTCTTACACAATAGATCTTGTCTTTCACATCCCGGATCATTATCCCAAGGGCATATGAGCCTTCAAGCATTTCGGTCAGCCTGACAAGCGAACCAAGAGTATCTCCATCGTAAACACTCGCAAAGAGAAGGGCCACTACCTCTGTATCTGTCTCTGTTGAAAAAACCATCCCTTCTTCTTTTAGTTTATCCCGGATCTCAAGATAGTTCTCGATAATACCGTTGTGAACGAGCGCGACAGTATGCTCAGGATCACAGTGAGGATGAGCGTTAACAGCCGTTACGCCACCATGTGTAGCCCATCGGGTATGACCAATACCCTGGTTGCCCTCAAAATGTCTGGCCTTTATGAGATTGTCAAGTTCCGAAACCTTGCCAACCTCTTTCTCGATCTGTATGTTCTGCAAAGTCCTTATTGCTACTCCAGCAGAATCATACCCCCGGTACTCTAAACGGTAGAGACCATCTATAAGTACCTCCGCGGCCTTACGATCTCCTATATAGCCAACAATGCCACACATAACGTGTAGAGAAACACACCGCCTCTCTGTAATCAAAGGGAAAAGGAGTACTGCCAGTTTTGTCCCACAGATCGCTCCATGGTTTTATATGGCAGCTTCATGGCATCTCCGGAAACACCACGGGGTATCCGCCGAACCATTCGATAAACCCCGACCTCGTCAACTGGTATTTACCAGTCCAGGCGCTTGATCAAACGAATTGGATTCCAGGTTTCATTCCTTACTGTCATTAAGAGCCTTATAAACCACCTCCCTGAGTTCATCACTGGTAAGGGCAAGCCTTATGGTTGCATCTAACCAACCAGTAATAGTACCACAATCAAGCCTTTGACCCTTATAGAGATATCCCCAAAGATCTTCTTGCTGTATCATCATTTTCAAGGCATCCGTTAACTGGTATTCACCGCCGCTTCCTTTACTGGAGATCTTGAGGTACTTAAAGATTTCTGGAGAAAGGACATAACGGCCCATTATTGCAAGGTCACTGGGCGCTTGTTCTCTGGAGGGCTTTTCAACCAGGTCCGTTACGCGGAATACGCCTTCCTCTACCTCTTCAGTTACCACAGCTATACCATACCTTGAAACATCCTCTCCTGGTACTTTTTCAAGGGCAATGACACTCCCACCATATTTGTTATGGACCCGGATCAGTTGTGAAAGAACTGGTTCATCTTCTGAGATCATTACATCATCAGGAAGGATAACACCAAAAAAGGAATCCTGACATAGAGGTTCTCCGCATAGGACAGCATGCCCTAATCCCAGTGGACGAGGCTGTCTGACAGAAATGAACTGGGCTTTTTGAGGTATGGCCTGGATTAGATCATGGAGTTCCTTCTTCCCACGGTTTAACAGGGTTTGTTCAAGTTCGACCGCACTGTCAAAGTAGTCTTCAATGGATGTTTTGTTCCTCCCTGTAACGAAAATTATGGAAGTGCATCCGGAGGAGACAGCTTCATCTACACCATAACTTATGATCGGACGATCAAGAAGAGGCAGCATCTCTTTGGGTAATTCCTTCGTAGCAGGCAGAAATCTGGTTCCAAGACCACCAACGGGAAAAAGACATCTCATAACATCACTTTTGCAAACCATTAGTTCCTCCTGTGAGAATATCAATCGACCAGAGCCGAAATCTCTCTTGCCACATCCTCAGATATGGACTCCATAAGCTCTCTGTCCTTCGCTTCTACCAGAATCCTTATTAGGGGTTCTGTTCCCGAGGGTCGGATAAAGATTCTCCCCATACCCTCGAGTGTTCGAGAAGCTTCCTGCACAATGGAATTGAAGGAAGGGTGTTCCAGAACAAGCTTTTTGTTTCGTACCACAATGTTCTTGAGTACTTGGGGATAACGGTCAAAACGATCGACAAGAGAGGTTGCCTCTTCCCCGAGATCTGAAAGCGCCTGCAGGAAAACAAATCCGGTACACAGTCCATCTCCGGTTGTAGTGTAATCATTAATAATTACATGTCCGGACTGTTCCCCACCCAATCCTGAGTGGTTTTCATACATGGTTTGTAACACATACCGGTCACCTACAGGACATCTGAAAAGATTTATCCCCTCTTGATGAAGGTGTTCATCGAGGGCAAGATTACTCATTACCGTTGCGGTAAGTCCCTTTCCAAGAGTTCCCTTCTTTTCCATCCAGCGGGAAATGACCCAAAGCATAATATCCCCGTCTATGACCCTGCCCAGGGAATCGACCAGGAGGACCCTGTCGGCATCTCCATCATAAGCGATACCCATGAAATAACTGCCGGAAAGGACCAGTTCGGAGAGGTGTTTCATTGCCATCACGCCTACACCATCATTGATGTTAAGTCCATTAGGTTGATCGCCCACCAGATCCCAGGGCAGATCATAATCGTCGACCAATTCCCTTATTACGGAAGAAGCCGCACCATTGGCACAATCGATGATTAGCTTGTTCCTCAGGGAACCAGTACTTGCTAGGATGCAATACAGCCATTCACAATAGGATCTCCTTATCTCTTTCTCAAGAGACACCGTCCCTATGGATGCCCCAGTTGGTCGCCAGTCATCAAGAAAGTTATCACCTAGATATTCTTCTATGGAGGCTTCATTTTCATCGGATAGTTTTTTTCCCTCACCATCAAGAAATTTGATACCGTTATATTCAGCAGGATTATGGGAAGCACTTATCACTACACCACCATGAGAGTGAAGTCTCTTCACCGCAAAACTGACTTCCGGGGTAGGGGCAACTTCAATATTCAGGACCTGGGCCCCAGCGGATGTAAGGCCTGCAAGGATGGCAGATTCAAGCATCTGACCTGATCTTCTGGTATCTCGTCCAATTACAAGTGTGGGTCTGGGTATACCTTTTTCGGTCAAGAACAGGACGTAGGCTCGACCTAACCTCAAAGCCATTTCAGGAGTCATGACTCCCCTGTTAGCTACATCTCTAACCCCATCTGTTCCAAAAAGACATCTGATCTTACCCGCAGGTATATCCAATAATTTCACCTTCCCACTATTCAAGCTCTGCATGAACCGAAACATTCGACGGTTCGATCTTCAGTATCTGCATATCGGGAATATTCAGATCCATGAGAACAGGAACTGTTAACTTTTTTGATACTATATTGGTGACGTTCACATATGCCTTCATTAAATCGTCAGTTTCAATAAGTTTCATGGCAGTCGGAGTACCTTCAAGGGTAACATCAACCATAGGCGGATCAACAGACCATCCCGGATAGATACTTGTACCCTCCACAAGAACAGGAACCCTGGTAACAAGTTTCGTGACAGTATATGGCTTTAGTTTGACAAGTACACTCACGGAGTTGCTTTCAGCAAAAGAATATCCTGCATTTTCCGGAAGTTTCAGCGGTACGACAAAATGCTGGTCCTTATCGATACCTGTTATATCTATAACCTCCGTAAAGACTGACGTTACGGTTCTGATCCGCTCGAGCTGACCTTCGATCTTGACATTTGCAGGCTCAACAATGACCTGTGCAAGGGTGTAATCCGACGATGGCTCACCTGATAGTTGGACCTTCAC